>ULIZ01090223.1_pt1 | contig 25419 bp, 18 predicted proteins | sample 1950601 | NCBI WGS metagenome assembly ULIZ01 (sample SAMEA4835456, study PRJEB28245) | human gut metagenome | biome: gut microbiome; material: fecal sample | place: Denmark | collected 2008 | reverse complement strand
AGGGAATGCCTGCTGCCTCCAGAATGCTCTGCAGGCGGCCATCTTCGCCGTACATGCCATGCACTGCATTAAATACTACCTTGGCATTCATTGCGCGCAGCTCGTTAATCAGATTAGCAGGCTCCAGCTCCAGCTCTTTGGCATTATAGCCCTTTTCGCGCAGCGCATTGGCGATAGCACCGCCGGTAACACGCGAAATTCCGGCCTCAGAGGAAGGACCGCCCAAAACAACAGCAACAACATCTTGCTTATTAATCTGCATTTCTTTCCAACTCCCTAACTAATTCTTCACCAATTTTAAATACATCACCGGCACCAATAGTCATAACAAGATCGCCGGCACGTACAACGCGCTCCAGATATTCTTCAGCCTTGGTCAGCTTGCCGATATACAGCACCTCCTGACCTGTCGCTGCCTTGATACCCTCAGCCAGATGCATGCTGCTCACACCGGGAATTGCTTCCTCGCTGGCTGCATAAATGTCTGTCAGGATCAGCTCATCACAATCCTTAAAGCATTCGCAGAACTCGGAGAACAGCAGCTTGGTGCGGGTATAACGATGCGGCTGGAACACGCACAGCAAACGTTCAGGCTTCGTCTGTCTGGCAGCCTTCAGCGTTACGCCGATTTCTGTCGGATGGTGGGCATAATCATCAACCACCCACACACCATTGACCTTGCCCTTGGTTTCAAAACGACGCTTAGCACCGCCAAACTTTTTCAGGGAAGCAAGAATCTGGTCGGTAGCAATGCCCATCTCGCGAGCAGCAGCAAAGGCACCCATAGAATTGAGCACATTATGTCTGCCAGGAACAACAAGATGTACCTCAGTCACAAATTCTCCCTTGTAGTAAAGCTTGTAGCTGGTGCCGCCAACACCGTAGGAAATGTCGCGGGCAATGTAGTCAGCACCCTCGCCCTCAACACCATAGGTAATGACCTCTTTATCAGTTTCGCCAGCCAGACGGCGCACCTTTGCATTGTCAAAGCAAAGAATCGCCTTGCCGCCCTCTTTGATATTGCCAACAAACTGCTTAAAGGCCTGATATATATTTTCTTCTGTACCATAATGGTCCAGATGGTCATCTTCAATATTAGTTACTACTGCCAGATACGGATACAGCTTGAGGAAGGAGCCGTCGCTCTCGTCTGCCTCCGCTACTACGAAACGGCCTGCGCCGTTGCGCGCGTTACCGCCCAGGCTGCTTACCTCGCCGCCGATGATGACAGTCGGGTCAATGCCGCTTTCGGCCGCAATGCAGGAAATCATCGCACTGGTAGTAGTTTTGCCATGTGCACCGGCAACAGCCACGCCGTCATCAGCATTCATAATTGCTGCCAGCACATCACTGCGGTGCAGCACAGGAATGCCGCGTCTGCGTGCCTCCACCAGCTCCGGATTATTCTGGTGAATCGCTGTAGAAATAACTACAGCCTCAGCATCGTCTACCTGGCTGGCAGCATGGCCCATATAAACCATAGCGCCCTCCTCCGCCAGATGTGCCGACATATGGCCGGCGTTCAGATCGGAGCCGCTCACATCATAGCCGCGCTTAATCAGGACATAAGCAATTGCGCTCATGCCGGCGCCGCCGATACCGATAAAATGTATGTTATGCAGGTTTGCTAATTTGTTTTCAGCCACTCGAGGCCCTCCCTTATTGTTTAGTCAAGGCCACAGCCTCTTTGGCTATAACCTCTGCAGCCTGCGGTCTGCCAAGCTTTTTGGCTGCCGCCTGCATTTGCTGCAATTCCTCCTCGTGCACTAATAAATGCTCGATAAATTCCAAAACGGTGTCGCCAGTCAGGTCCTTATCCAAAATAACCTTGGCTGCACCCTGCGCTTCTACCGCTCTGGCATTAAACTCCTGGTGATTTGCTGTAGCATACGGATAAGGCACCAAAAGCGACGGCACGCCCTTCGCCATCAGCTCCGCCAGGCCAATCGCTCCGGCGCGGAACACTGCCAGATCTGCGGCAGCCAGCGCCACCGGCATATTATGCAGATACGGCTTGATGATAATGTTATCAGCCACGCCGCCACGCTTTTTGATTTCGGCCATATAGGCTTCGTAGTTCACATCGCCAGTTGCATGGAGCACCTGTACCTCCGGTCTGCCGGAAAGTGCCAGCTCGGCCTCCAGCATAGCGTTGTTGATGGTGCGTGCACCGCGACTGCCGCCGCTGACAAGAATCGTCTTCTTTTTGGCGTCCAGCCCCAGCTCTTTAATAGCCTCCTCGCGCGTATGCTGCAATATTTCACTGCGGATAGGGTTGCCAGTATATTCCAGCTCTGCCTTGCCATGGAAATATTTGCGGCCTGCCTCATAGCCCAAAAATACCTTGCGTACATAGCGTGACAAAATCTTATTGGTCACACCGGGCATCGCATTCTGCTCCTGAATGCAGCAGGGAATCCCCTTCATCGCTGCTATAAAGACAACAGGACCGCAGACATAGCCGCCGGTGCCAATCACCAGGTCAGGCTTTTCGTCGCTGATGATTTTGTAGGCATCATAAAGGCCTGCAAAAAGCTTGGCCGCACTGCGCAGGGTGTCAAAGCTCAGACTGCGCTTAAAGCCTGCTACCTCAATGAACTGCAGCTTGTAGCCATAGCGGGGAATGATATCCTTCTCCAAGCCCTGCCTGGTGCCTACGAAGCTGACCTCCGCCTCAGGCTGCAGCTTTTTTATCTGGTCCGCAATGGTTAGGGCCGGATAAATGTGTCCGCCCGTACCGCCTCCGGAAAGAATTACCTTCACTTAACGTTACCTCCCTCCAGCTCGTGTACCAGCTTTTTAAAATAGTTACCACGCTCCGGATAATTATTAAACATATCGAAAGACGAGCAGGCCGGGGAAAGCAGCACTACCTGCGGCTTATGCGCCAGCGCATGCGCCTTGGCTACTGCGTCTTCAAAGCTGTCGGCCAGCACAATGTTCTGCACGCCGCAGGCAACAGCAGCATTGTGAAAGCGTTCTTTGGCTGCGCCAAGCAGAATCAGGGCATCCGTCTTTTCCTTCACCAGCTCCATCATCGGCTCCAGCGGTGTCAGCTTATCGTGACCGCCTGCCAGCAAAATGATGTGACCGTCCTTAAAGGCCTCCAGTGCCTTAATTGTAGAATCGGTGTTGGTAGCCTTGGAATCATTGTAATACGGTACGCCGTCAATCGTAGCAACGTATTCAATGCGGTGCTCAATGCTGCGGAAGTTACGCAGCACATCAGCCATATCGCTGATGCCAACACCGGCGAAGAAGCCACAGGCAATAGCTGCCAGCACGTTTTCTTCGTTGTGACCGCCGAACAGATGCAGCTCGCTGATATTGCAGACAGTTTTCTGCTTGCCGTCCCAGCTGATGATAAAATTACCATCCTGCATATAGATGCCCTGCTGCAGCTTTTCCTTACGGCTGAAGTAACACAGGCGGCCTTTAGTTTCCGCACCCCAGGTACGCACAATAGGATCATCGTAATTAAGCACCGTAACCTGCGCCTCACCCTGCTGACGGAAGATATTCTTCTTCGCCTCGCCGTAGGCCTCCATCGTATGATGGCGCTCCAGATGATCCGGAGTCAGGTTCAGCACTACTGCGATATCAGGGCAGAAGCTGCTGACTTTTTCCAGCTGGAAGCTGGAAAGCTCGGCAACAAGCCAGCCATCCTTTGGTAGATTCTCTACTTCCTTAGACAGCGCCAGGCCAATGTTGCCCCCCACAGCGGAAGGCACCGGCAGACGCTTGAGCATTTCGCCCACGATAGTAGTGGTAGTGGTTTTGCCGTTAGTACCGGTGATAGCGGCAATATGACCGCCGTACAGCCTGTAGCCCAGCTCTACCTCGCTGATGACCTCCAGTCCGCGCTGCTCTGCGAGCAGCACATTTGCGTTATCGCAGGCAATACCTGGAGAAAGCACCAGCACACCGGCAATATCCAGCAAATGCTCAAAGGCATCCTGCCCGATGGCCAGACCACCGCCAACGCTCTGCAAAAGCTTCAGCAGCTGCGGCTCAATAGTGCAGTCCATATCGTTATATAAATAAACCTGCTGCTTTCTGTCCGCCAGCACCTGCGCTGCGCCACGGCCGCTGATGCCAGCGCCGTAAACGATTACAGCATCCTTTTTAGTCATCAAAAACACCCTCTATTCATAAACATATGTAGGCTATAGCCATTTCAGCGCAAAAAAGCGCCAAAAGGATATAGCCGGAAAAATTTTATACAAATGCATTCAGCCACAGGCACAGGCCAATGACAGATAACAGGCAGCTTACTGCTGTAAACACACGCACAACCTTAACCTCGGCCCAGCCGCCCAGCTCAAAGTGATGGTGCAGCGGTGCCATACGGAAGATACGCTTGCCGCCGCTGAAGCGAAAGTAGGTAACCTGGATGATTACCGAAATCGCTTCGGCAACATAAATGCCGCCCACAACAACCAAAAGCAGCTCTGTGCGTGTCAAAAGTGCCAGCGCAGCTACAGCGCCGCCCAACGCCAGGGAACCGGTATCACCCATGAATACCTTGGCGGGATGACGGTTAAACAGTAAAAAGCCCAGACAGGCACCGGTCAGTCCCAAAGCAAAGCCACTCAGATCAAGCATACCCTGCATATAGGCGATGAAGGCAAAAACAAGCGTAACAGGCAGGCTGACAAAGGAAACCAGACCGTCCAGACCGTCAGTCAGGTTTACAGCGTTGGTCGTGCCCACCAAAAGCAGGAAGGCCAGCACATAATAACCCCAGCCTAAATCAATGACAGCATTGATACCGGGAACCCACAGCTCCGTATTGCGGATATGCGTTTCGGCGAAATATACATAGGCACCGGCCAGAATGAACTGCAGTAAGAATTTCTGCTTGGCAGTCAGGCCCAGATTACGCTTCATTACAACCTTGATGTAATCATCTATAAAGCCTATGACCGCATGGCCCACCGTCAGCACCAGGGCAATAATCACATGGGGAGTAAACTTGCCCCACAGCAAAGCCACTACCAGCGCCGCCAGCATCATCAGGCCGCCCATAGTCGGCGTGCCGCTTTTGGCCATATGGCTTGCCGGTCCGCATTCGCGAATGGATTGGCCAAACTTCAGCTTGTGCAGATAAGGAATCAGCACCGGGCCGATTAAGGCACACACGATAAACGCAGTCACAGGAATTCCGATTAATTTCAACATCTATTAAATCTCACTCTCTAAAGTTTACTTGAACAGCTCCAGCATCTTGTCAACCTGCATGGAATGGCTGCCCTTCAGCAGGATAATATCACCTGCGGAAGCCATCAGACGCAAAGCATCCGCTGCCTCCTGACGGTCAGCGCAATGCTTGCTCTTGCCGCCCAGCTTAGCAGCCTCGTCCGCAATATAAGCAGCCTGCGGGCCATAGGTCAGCACAAAGTCCACACCATTTTCTACAGCCCAGCGGCCCACGCGGCGATGAGCGTCCTCGCTGATAGCTCCCAGCTCCAGCATGTCAGCCAGCACAGCAATGGTGCGTGCCTTGCCATGTGCAGCCTTTTTGGCCTCCGCCAAGGTTTTCAGTGCCGCTTCCATAGAAGCAGGACTTGCATTATATGCGTCATTGATAAAGGTGATATCGCCGATATAAATTATTTCCTGACGGCTGCCGGTAAGACGGGCAGTTGCCAATGCCTGTGCACTGGCTGCCAGCGGCACACCATAGCAGTAAGCGCCGGCAATAGCGCTCAGCGCGTTGTAAACATTATGCTCGCCAATCAGCTGCAGGCTTACCTTCACAGCCTCACCCGTAGCCTTGTACGTGCAGGTAAAGGTAGTGCCTGCGCCACTGGTCACAATGTCGCTGCCGCGGAAGTCACAGTTTTCGCCCAGGCCGAAGTACACAACCTGCGCCTTCGTCTTGCCTGCTGCCGCCAGCACGTATTCATTGTCGCCGTTGAGCACGGCAAAGCCATCCTCCGGCAGATTAACTACAATCTCGCTCTTAGCCTTGCCGATATTTTCCATGCTGCCCAAAAGCTCCATATGGGTTTCACCCACGTTGGTAATCAGGCCGCTGTCAGGCTCTGCGATGCGGCACAGCTCAGCAATCTGACCCAGGCCGCGCATACCCATTTCCACAACGGCAATATCCGTATCCGACTGAATGCTCAGCAAGGTTTTCGGCAGACCGATTTCATTATTGAAGTTGCCCTGAGTTTTGACAACATTATATTTGCAGCTCAGACAGGCAGCCAGCAAATCCTTGGTAGAGGTTTTGCCGTTGGAGCCCGTAATAGCAAAAACCTTCAGTCCCTGCTTACGCAGACGGTAAGCATGCGCCAGCTGCTGGTAGGCAAGCAGTGTATCATCAACCATGAACACAGCAACACCCGCAGGCAGGCCACTAACCTCATGGGAAACAACAACGCCCGCAGCACCCAGCTCCACAGCCTTGGCACAATAATCGTGGCCGTCAAAATTATCGCCCTTCAGCGCTACAAACAATTCTCCCGGCTTCACCGCACGGGAATCGGTAGTTACGCCGCTAAACTCAAAATCTGCACAAACAGCCTTGGTGGCTGCTAAAACTTCACTGGCCTTCAGCATTTTTTATCACTCCAGTATTCCATTACAACTTCTTTATCGTCAAAGTGAATAGTTCTGTCCTTCAAAATCTGGTAATTTTCATGGCCCTTGCCGGCAATCAGAATTACATCATCGGCAGCAGCGTTGGCCAGCGCATAGCAGATAGCCTCATGTCTGTCGCTCAGACGGGTAACCTGCTTGCCTGCAGGCACATCCTGCAGCGCTGTAAAGATTTCGTCGATAATCAGCTCCGGATCCTCTGTACGCGGGTTATCGGAGGTAACGACAATATTATCAGCCAATTGCAGCGCCAATGCACCCATCAGCGGGCGCTTCTTGTTGTCGCGGTCGCCGCCGCAGCCGAACACCACCCACAGCTTGCCGCGGGTAATGGAGCGTGCAGTCTTCAGCACATTCTCCAGGCCGTCGGGAGTATGCGCATAGTCCACGATGACGGTATAAGGCTGACCTGCCTCAACCAGCTGGAAGCGTCCGGGAACGCCGTCAAAACCGTCGAGTACGGAGCAAATGATATCCTTATCAATCTTTTCAGCCAGCATTGCACCGATAACACCCATAACATTATACACGTTGAACTCGCCGGTAATCTTCAGCTCCAGGTCCATTTCGCCCACCGGAGTGTGCAGCAGCAGCTGCATATGCTTAGGTTCTACCGTAAAGCTCAGCGGATAGATATCATTATCATGACCTTCACCGTAGGTCAGCACGTTAGCCTTGGTACGCTCGCGGATAATCGCGGAGCTGGCGTCGTCCATGTTGAAGACAGCGTTTTTATTCGGCTTATCGCCGTCAGTCAGATGCTCAAAGAGCAGGCTCTTGGCATCACGATAATTTTCCATGGTTTTATGGAAGTCCAGGTGATCCTGGGTAATATTCGTCAGCACAGCGCAGTCATATTCAATGCCTGCAACACGCTTCAGTGCCAGCGCGTGGCTGGAAACCTCCATTACGCAGTAGTCGCAGCCGGCGCAGCACATAGCATACAGCGTCTTCTGCAGGTCAACTACGTCCGGAGTAGTGTTGTGAGATTCAGTAATCTCATCGTTAATCATGATATTGATGGTGCCAATCAGGCCCACCTTGTAGCCTGCCTTGCGCAGAATCAGGCGGATAATGTTAGTAGAGGTGGTTTTACCGTTAGTACCGGTCACGCCAATCATTCTCAGCTTGCGGCCGGGGTAATCATAAAAATACGGCGTTACCAGCTCCATCGCCTCGCGCGTATCAGCAACCTTTATCAGTGTAATGCCCTGCGGCACTTCCGCCGGCACATCTTCCACCAGCGCAGCAACAGCACCCTTTTCGGCAGCCATCGCCAAAAATTTATGTCCGTCTACAGTCGCGCCCTTCAGGCAGATAAAAAGGCTGCCAGCCACAACTGCACGGGAATCAGCAGTTACATCAGTAATTACTTTATCAGCACTGCCAAGGACCTCAGCCTGCGGCAGCAATGCAATGAGAGAAGCTAATTGCTTTTCCATTTATAAACCTCCTGTTTCAGCTTCTGCAGCATAACGGCAAAAGCATAAATTTCTTATAGATTTCTTGTACTGGAGAATTTAAATTGAAACGGCAGCCAAAAGGCTGCCTCCCAAAAACCCATTCAAATTATATCACAATATACAGTGAATGGCTATGTATATTTGTTATTTGGCAGCCAAAGAATTGCTGCTTTTTGCAGCCTCGCCAGCCTTAACATAGATGTTGCTGCGGGCAACGCTCATACCAAGGCGCTGCTCTGCCAGGCCGATAATACGCTCCGGACCTTTGAGCTGTTCAACCTCAATTCTCAGCTCGTTGTTCTGGTTAATCAGCTGCGCCTCCTGCTTCTGCAGGCTGACAAGCTCATTGCTGCACTGCACCATAGCCTCGCTGCGCAGAACCATAGCGAAATAAGCCACCATGACAACTGCCAGAATTTTGAACAGTCCACTGCGGATAAGTTTCATTTTATCAGGTTTACGTCTTCTGCGACGGACAGGCTGCGGGGCTTCGTACTGCTCAGCAGGCTGCTCTTGCCAGGCGTAATTGTCGTATTTTCTAGCAAGCATCAAAATCACCCTTCATCATACATCACATCTATCTTAATCTATCTGTCAAATCTTGATTGCGTAACGCAAGCGAGCACTGCGGCTGCGCGGATTCTCTTCAACCTCGGCCTTGGAGGGAACGATATTGCCGGTTTTACGCAGCTGCGGCTTTTTGCCGCACACGCATACAGGCAGCTGCGGCGGGCAGGTGCAGCCCTTGGCCAGCTTAGCAAAGGTCTGCTTGATAATTCTGTCCTCCAGCGAATGGAAGGTAATAACGCCGATACGGCCGCCGCTCTTTAAGCGGTCCACAGCTTTTTCCATCGTATCAGCCAGAATTCCCAGCTCATTGTTCACCTCAATGCGAATCGCCTGGAAGGTGCGCTTCGCCGGGTGCGGGCCGTCAAGCCTTGCTCCCTTGGGAATAGCCTTCTTGATTACATCAACCAGCTCAAAGGTAGTGGTCAGCGGTTTTTCCTTGCGTGCTGCCACAATAAACTGTGCGATACGCTTCGCCCAGCGCTCCTCGCCGTAACGGTGAATAATATCCGCCAGTTCTTCTTCCTTATAGTGGTTTACAATGTACTCTGCATCCAGACTTGCTTCTTTATTCATGCGCATATCCAGCGGGCCATCATGCATATATGAGAAACCACGCTCCGGCGTATCCAGTTGGTAGCTGGAAACGCCCAAATCAAAAAAGATACCGTCAATTTTATCAATGCCCATAGAATCCAATACCTGGGAAAAGTTTTCAAAATTAGACTTGGCAACAGCGGTTTTGCAGGCAAACTTGTTCAGCAAACGCGCAGAGCCTGCCGCAATCGCATCATCATCCTGGTCAATGCCAAGCATCAGGCCACCAGCCTCCAGCTGAGCGGCAAAGGCACTGGTGTGACCGGCACCGCCCATGGTGCAGTCCACATAAATACCATTTTTATCTGTAATCAAAAATTCCACGCTCTCTGCGAGCAGGATACTTGTATGCTTAAATTCCATAGCCAACACCAATCTTATATGCCTAAATCAGCAAGCTGCTCGGCAAGCTCGCTCACATCCTCAGCATTTTCTTCATTATATTTGTTCCAACGTCCGGCGTCCCAGATTTCAGCTCTGCTGCCAACGCCAACGATTACAGCATCCTTTTCCAGACCGGCGTGAGCACGCAGGTTTGCCGGCAGCAGCACCCTGCCCTGCTTATCGCATTCGCCCTCACAGGCACCGCCAAAGAGAAAACGGGTAAAATCACGCGCTGTTTTGCGGCTCATCGGCAAGGCGGACAGCTTTTGCTCCAGCTTCTGCCATTGCTCCATATCGTACACAAAAAGGCAGCCATCAAGACCCTTGGTGATGATAAACTTACCGCCCAGGCTTTCACGCAGCTTTGCAGGCATAGCAAGACGACCTTTGGCATCTATGGTATGTTCGTATTCACCCAAAAGCATAATGTCGCCCCCTTTTCACCCACATTACACCACTTTTCTCCATTATATCGTTTATCAGCCGTAAACGCAAGTATTTCACAGCTTAATGTAAAAAAATAATTAAAAAAATGTGAAGTCTGTCAAGCTTTTTTTGCAAAAAATTTTCTTTAATAAATTTGGCTTTTAGAGATACAAATGATATAATGAGTAAGTACGGATTATGTGTACAATTTTTATTAAAAGAAGGAGATTTATACGATGATTACTAAAGATACCGGCATTATTGAAGCCGTTCAAAACCATCCTGAAATCATGGAGGTTTTCGCTGAATATGGTCTGGGCTGCATCGGCTGCATGGCTGCTCATTTCGAAACCATCGGTCAGGGCGCTGGCGCTCACGGCATTGATGTTGATGCTCTTATCGAAGATATCAATAAGGTTATTGCCGAAGCAGAAGCAAACAAATAAAATAGCTAAGCGGGATAAATACTGCACCGGCATATTTATCGCCGCATAAAAAATGAGGGAACTATCTCCAGCACAAGTGGGGACGGTTCCCTGTTTTCATAAGGAGGCTTTGGTTATGTTAAAAACTCGTAAGGTTGTAATTGTCGGAGCCGGTCACGTCGGCTCCCATGTTGCTTTAGCTCTTATCCAATCCGGTGAGGCTGACGATATTGTGCTCATTGATATTCTCAAGGAAAAGGCTGCCGCACAGGCGCTGGACTTAGATGACGGCGTCAGCGGCGCACTTTGCGGCCGTGACGCCAAAATCCGCGCCGGTGAATACAGCGAGTTGAACGATGCAGATATTCTGGTAATGGCCTTCGGCCGCAGCCGCCGTCCCGGCGAAACTCGTCTGGATATGTTTGACGATTCCATTAAAATGGCCAACGAGGTTATCAGCCACCTGAAGCAGGTTGACTTCAAGGGTATTATGATCAGCATTTCTAATCCGGCAGACATCATCTGCGAGCATATCCGCCGCAAGATGAACTGGGAGCCGCAGCGCTGCTTCTGCACCGGCACCAGCCTTGAAAGCTACCGCCTGCTGCGCGTGCTCAGCGCCGCTACAGGCTACAGCCGCAAATCTATTCAGGCCTTCTGCATGGGCGAGCATGGTAATTCCAGCTTTGTTGTCTGGTCTGCCATCCGCATCGGCAGCAAGAGCTTTGCCCAGCTGCGCGCTGAACGTCCGGCGCTGGCTGCCCTCAGTCTGGACGATTTGCAGCTGCAGGTTAAAAGAGCCGGCGACATTGAAGTCGACGGCAAGGGCTGCACGGAATTCGGCATTGCCAACGCTGCCTGCATGCTGATTAAAGCCATCTTCCATGACGAAAAGCTGATTTGGCCCTGCTCCACCGTACTTAGCGGCGAATATGGCCAGAAGGACGTAGCTGCAGGTGTTCCCTGCGTAATCGGCAAAAACGGTATTGAAGAGATTTTAGAGCTGCCACTGACGGAAGAAGAGCAGGCTAAGTTCACCGCTTCCTGCGACATTCTGCGCGTATTCCTGGAGAGAGCTGCAAGCCTGTAAGGCGCTGCGCCACACGCCCCCTTCCGCCTCGCTTCGCTCGGCACCTTCCCCAAGGGGCAGGCAAGACTAATAGCTTTTCGCTAAACTTCATTAGCACATTCTTGGTTCCCCCTCGGGGGACAAGGTGAATTGCCAGAAGGGCAAGAGAAGGCGCCCTGGGGCGACTGTCGCGATAGCGACTAAAGGGGGGGTGCATGCATAGCAGCTGAGTGCTTGGAACAACTTAGCAAGACTACATACCAAAAGCCGCCTTTGCAGGCGGCTTTTTTTGCTGTAAAATCTAATTCGTCTTCAACTCAACCCTCTTATTGGCAAACGCAATACCGTATTTGTGTATAACACTTACGCCCAATGAACGCAACTCAGTATCATACTTCTTTTCTTCAATCTGGTCGAACGCAACCTGCGCCAGCTTGCTCAAAGCACAATCATCGTCCTTTGCTTCACCTGCTTTTATTTCAATAATAATCCCTGGCATACCTGCGTTTTTAGGAATAAGCTGAATATCATATCTGCCAGTTCCACTTTCTCTATTGGAGCGGATAAAGTGAGTATATTCAAATATAGTTATAAGCCCCAGCATCAGACCATGATAATAGCTTTCCCTAAGCCCGTCATAATAGCTGATTGTCTGCATCATAAATCTTCCCAGCGTCTCTTTGATGACAGCACTATCCTTATTTAATAAAGCATCTCTTAAATCCGTTACCGTCATATCACCGACTTCCGCTATCAGCAAACTAATAATTTCCTTACGGTAGATTGTGCGTATCTCCTTATTGGGAATATTAAGCCGACATAAATGCTCTCCGTCTTCGTTAAGTATCATTTCCGTTGCTTTCAGGTAACCCGTCATCAGAAGAAAACCAAGAATATCTGTCTGAGGCCCCTTAAGCTCAGGATAAATAATATTCGTTTTGATTACAGAGCTTACCTGCCCGTTTTCTTTAAGCAATTCGTGAAGATTCCTATAAGTTGCTTCATTGTACTTCTTCAGTATTTCATGAATAATAGTATTCTCCGAAGTCTGGCTCCAATACGGGATAGCCTTACAGCTGCTTGATATATAATTAATCACCGACCACGGATTATAGATTTCAGTGCTGCCAAACCTATAACCATCATACCAGCTTTTGATTTCTGCCAGCTTTTCAGTTACATTATAATACTGCGTTATAATCTTGACCTCACCCTCAGTGAATCCAAAATAAGCACTAAAAGTATCATCAAGTACAGAATCAACGCGAATATTATTCAAACCGCTGAAGATACTTTCTTTAGCGACACGCAGGATACCCGTCATAATGCTCATAGTTATATAAGGATTATCCTTCAAGGCAGCCGAAAAGAAATTTCTGATAAACCTAATAGCTTCATTATAGTAATTATTGACGAAGCCTTCCTGGATAGGAGTATCGTACTCGTCAATGATTATCACAGGAGCCTTTTTGTAATACTGATAAAGCATTCTGCTGAGAATCTGCAGGCTGAGCATATAATCTGCTTTATTAGCATTTTTATTGACTATTTTTTCGTAAAAATCCTTGTCTTGTTGGGATATCTCATTACCAGCCTGCAATTCCGGGTGTCTTGCATACTCGGAGCTGATAATCATTTTCAACAGTTCATATGCTGTTTCCCAATCTTGCGCCTTTATATCCTTCAACGACAAAAAGATAACAGGATATTGCCCTTGCTGCTGCCTATAGCTTTCGCCCTGCTGCCAGATTGCTTTATCCTTGAAATAGCTGCTGGTATCTACGTCTGTTTTCTCAAAGAAAGTACGGAGCATATCCATGTTCAAGGTCTTGCCAAAACGCCTCGGACGCGTAAAAAGAATGTTGCTCACCTTTTCATCAAGCAGGTCCTTTATAAGCAACGTCTTGTCGACATAATAATTTTCCCGGCAGATTCTTTTGAAGTCAGTAGTGCCGACAGGAAGCGGCAGTCTTGTCTGTTGCATGAGAATTCCCCTTTCTTTGCTTCTTTCTATATTATACCATCTTTTAGCGCCTGCGACCATTTCCCCTGTCGATATAATTCTACACGCCATCTTTTATGTTCCTAGCTGTATAACATAAAAACACCCCCAATACCGTGCACATGGTATCGGGGGCAAAAATCAATCACATAGCCTCACTACATTCTTTCTTAATTCACACTACAAAGGCATGGGCATCCACCCCAACACCCTCAATAAGCATCCAGCCCATTGCGTGCGCCGCCAACAACACGCACATTGCTCACATTAAACGCCGCCTTCAGCACCGGCAAATACTTGCCAATCAGCTCCGTGCGCACGCGCTCATCACCAGCGACAAGCAAAAGTGCATCCTCGCCCAGGTTAATATTCAGCAGCGAATTGATCAGACGCTCAAACGCAGGCTCAGACATCGCCTTCTTCAAAGCCGTCAGCCCTGGCATAACCTGCGGTTTTTCCTTAGCCATGCGCACCTCAAGTGCCTCAAACGGCACCTCAAACAGCTTATCATTGCTTGCGCCCACAAAGCTTTCATTCAAAGAACCGCTAACGCCAACAAAATCTTCTGCCATAATAAAAACCCCCTTTATATATGCACACGCGAGGCCAACGCCCCGTTCATAATAAAAACATCTGCTAATATGAATTTATCACAAAATGGATTGCCTGTCAAAAAATACATAGTAAAAATATTGCTCGCCACCTTCGCTGTACCTGCGATTCTCTTATGTATATAATAAAAACTTTACCTGTTTATTATTAAATATAGCAAATACTACAAAACAGCACTGCGTTCATAGCCTTTAACTCATAAATATTTTACAAAAATTTTACTTGCTATTAACAATCAAGCCTTGTATTCTATTAATCAAGCGAATTAAGTAACTAAAGTAAGTGAATTTATTAGGGCAAACTTACCATGACTTTATTAGTGTATTTATGAAAATTAGGAGGGGGAATACAAACAGTATGAAGAATTATTTACATCAACGGAGCAAAAGCCTGCTAGCTTTTGCTGTCGGACTGACCATTTTATCTTCATCCTTCGCAGGAGAAGTGTCCGCAGCCGAATGCTACTACTACGGCAGTGATTTGGCTACTGATGATAGCACCACTACCTGGGACGATGAAACCCAAACCGCAACATTACATGCGGACAGAAGTATAGATCGTGCCTTTAACTATTCCTACAACTTCGGCTCACAATCTCATACCGAAGGGCAATTTGTATCTTCAATCCATATACTGTAGCCGGAGCAACAGGCAAGGAAAAGCTTACGCTCTACGGCGATATTATGTCCGTAACGCACAACAATGTGACAGTCAAAAACCTGGATACATTGCAAATCACCAACGGTACCTACGGATTAGACGCCAGCTTCGGCAACGACCGTGGTCCCGTCTTCACAAACCCAAATAATAATGGCGGCATTCACCTCAGCAACATCAAAACCGTTGATATCTCCGGCACTGTCAGCGCTATCTACAGTGACGCTATGGCCAAAGTAGAGCTCAAAGACATCGACAACCTTAACCTGACAAGCAACATTAAGCGCGTTGCTGATTATGGTAAATACCTCACTGCGACCGAAGACAATACCATCTACTGCGACTATGGCAGCCTTGTTGATATCAGCGCTAAAAATACAACAATTACCTCTACAGGTCAAGCCATCACTGCTGCCGCACACAATGCAGCATATATCAACGGATTAGAAAATGCCTCCTGGGAAACTGATTTTCCCTTGCCCGTAATCAACATTAAAAGCGATACCCTCACTATTGCTGCCGCTACCAGTGGTCCAACCGCTACCGCCGTTTACAGTGATGCCGGCGCCACCATCAACCTTGGCAGTGCTGATAAGAAAATCAAGCAGCTCACCTTTGTGCAAGACGCCGGCGCCAACATGGACCTGTACAGTGACGGCTACATCTACGAAGAGAAAAATGCTACCAACTATGACAGATATAGCGACAGCATCGCCGCGGGCAAAACGGCTGATGACTACATCCTGCATCAATCGCAAATCAATGTCTATGCTGCATATGCCGAATTCAACGCCAATACAAACGCCATCAACGCCCGCAAGAACGCATTGATTAACGTGCATGCTGATAACTCTGTTATCAACAACAATTACGGCAACCTTGCTACAGTAAGCTCCAGCGGCGGCTCCACCGTAACCATCGAAGGCGATAACCTGACCATCACCAACCGTAACACCCACTACCTCAAGGATGGCAATGTAATCGACGCCAAGGACGCTAAAGTAGCAATTGGCAGCGGTGGCGTAGTCAATCCCTCCCGCCAGGACTTGGTAGAAGATTACGGCGGCACCGTTGATAATGCAGGCGACATTATCATCAACGCTAATAAAAAGCTTACTGTCGACGGCAATATTATTATTGATGCTAAACCTGCCACAGCAGCAGGCAATAGTATCAGCATCAACAAGGATAACACCACCGCGCTCGTAAACATTTCCGGTGACATCTACACCAACAACAGTAACGAAGTGAACCTCACCTTGGGCGATGGCAGCGCTGCAGGCCAGAATGGCAACGCTACCGGCAGACAGGCTAGCCGCTCCACGCTGACCGGTGCAATTTTAGACGCAGCCTCCACTGCTGAAAACTTCAGCTTCAGTGACACCAGCTTTTCAACCAAAGGCACCAACCTCAACATGAAGGACGCTACCTGGAATGTCACTGCAGAAAGTGACGCGACAACTGTAGACATGGCTGGCAGCAGCATCATCAACCTCGCACATGACCATGGCTTCCAAAAGCTCAAAATCAACAATCTTAGCGGCAGCGGCACCATCAAAATGGATTACGATGACAGCCAGACCAGCACCGACGGTTCTACTGCCGACAAGCTGTTCATCAATAACCACAGCGGCACGCATTGCCTGTACCTCAACGAGGTGACCGGCGCAACTTCCCTGACTGGCAACGCTAAAGATACCGTACTGGTGAGCGTAGTCAACGAAAGCGGCGACTTCAAGGCTGCCTCCGACGACAACCTCACCTGGAACATCTACGCCTTAAACAAGAAGGATAGCGCTACGGAAGGCTATACCACCGACTGGTATCTGACGAAGAATACCAACCCCACACCTTCTACCCAAGGTCCCACCCGCGCCGAGGCTGCCACCCTCAAGGCCTACAATATGAGCTACTACCTGTGGCGTGACCAGAGCGAGCGTCTCACCAAGCGCCTGGGCATCACCTGCTTTGACGAAGAGCGTGCAGGCGTGTGGACCAGGATGAGCAATTCTTCCATCAGCGGCAGCGGTATTTTCGGCAGCGATGCCAAGGTCAAAACCTACACCATCGGCTACGACTTCAAGCATAATTCGGACGAGCAGCTGACTACGGCAGACGCTAAAAAAACGCGTGACTTCAGCGGCCTCGCCTTCACCTATATCAAAGGCAGCAGCAGCATGAACGGCTATCAGGTCAGCGACGCACTGCAGGTTGCCGGCGGTCGCAGTGACATCCGCGGCGGCGCCCTCACTGCCTACCACACGCACACCTCCCAATCCGGCTCCTACGCTGACTATGTTCTCCGCTACAGCTCTTATGACAACGACTTCAAGCTGGACGGCGTCAATGGCAGCGCCAAAAGCCACGGCCTTCAGGCAAGTGCGGAATATGGCTGCCGCCTGGAAAATGACCACGGTCTCTTTGTAACACCCAACGCACAGCTGACGCTGGGACGCTTGTATAACAAAGCCTTCACTACCTCCAACGGCGCGCATGTAGCCAATGACCATCTGAACAGCGCTATCCTCAGCATGGGCGTGGACGTTGGTCAAACACTTGGCGACCAAAGCCAGGTTTATGCCAAGGTGCGCTACAACACCGAGCTTGGCGACAGCGTCAGCGCTGCCTTCTACCAGGGTGATGCCAGCGCCTTCTGCAATGGCGACAGCAACGGCAGCTGGTGGGAATACGGCTTGGGCTTTGACCTCAAGGCTGGCCACGCCAGCCACCTCTTTATGGACGCTGAACGCGCTGGCGGCAGCGGCTTCAGCAAGGACTGGTCCTGGCGCATCGGCGCACGCTTCGACTTCTAAGCGCTAACCTTTTTTAACAGCTTATCCGCTACGCTAAGCATAGCTTCTGCTGACAGCTCATCTGTCAGCAAGCTATTAGCGGACAGCATGAAAGCATCATAATTACATAAAAACCTAACTGCATAAACACAAAAAAAACTGACGAAGCAAAATTGCCTCGTCAGTTTTATTTTTAGGTAATATCTAATTCAACGTCTGCTAAACGAAGTAATTATTTCACCATAGCAGCAACGATATCAAAAGCAGCTGCAAGTGCTTCGTCAACCTTAGCTACGTCCTTAGCACCGGCCTGTGCCATATCAGGACGACCGCCGCCGCCACCGCCGCACAGCTTAGCAACAGCCTTAACGATGTTGCCCGCATGTACGCCTTTAGCAACAGCATCCTTAGTAGCCATGGTCAGAATGCTTACCTTCTCGCCCATAACAGCAGCCAGTACAACAACGCCGCCTACCTTATCGCGCATCTGGTCGCCCAGGTTACGCAGAGCGTCAACGCTGTCAGCATTAACCTTCTGTACCAGAACAGGAACGCCGTTAGCATCCTTAATTTGGTCAGCAACATTGCTTACCTGAGCCTTAGCGATTTCTGCAGCCAGCTCTTCGGCCTTCTTCTGCGCTGCCTTCAGCTCGCATTGCAGAGCCTCCAGACGAGTCGGAACGTCGCAGGAGCGGCATTTCAGCTCAGCAGCCAGACCGTTCACCATTTCCTCGGTAGCGTTTACATGAGCCACAGCACCATGACCGGTAACAGCCTCAATACGGCGCACGCCTGCACCGCTGGAGCCTTCGCTCACGATTTTGAACATACCGATTTGTGCGGTATTGCTTACATGGCTGCCGCCGCAGAACTCCATAGAGAAGTCCGGAACGGTAACAACGCGAACAATATTGCCATATTTTTCACCGAAGAGAGCGGTAGCACCCTTCTTCTTAGCTTCCTCAATCGGCAGCTCTTCAATATTAACAGCCTTGCCAGCCAGAACCTGCTCGTTGACAATAGCCTCTACTTTCTTCAGCTCCTCAGCGGTAACCTGAGAGAAGTGGGAGAAGTCAAAACGCAGACGGTCCGGACCAACATAGCTGCCGGCCTGGTTAACATGGGCACCCAGAACCTGTTTCAGAGCAGCGTGCAGCAGATGGGTTGCGGTATGGTTACGCGCGATATCCATCTTGCGTGCCTTGTCCACAGCAAAGGTAACAGCGTCGCCTACAGCAACAGTGCCTTCGGTTACGGAACCGATCATAATAACAGCGCTGTCAGGCAGCTTCTTGGTAACATTTACAGCAATCACACCGGTCGGAGCGGTAATAGTACCGATATCGCCCAGCTGGCCGCCGCCCTCAGCATGGAAAGCGGTAACGTCGCAGATAACAGCAACATCAGTGCCGTCAGCAGCGTTTTCAATCGGCTGTGCGTCATGCGCAGGATACATCTTCACAATCTTAGCTTCGGTTGCAGCCTCGTCAACCTTCAGTTCGGCAACATTAATGCCGCTGGTGTTATAAACAACCGGACGGCCTTCTTTATCGTTGCGTGCTTCACGCGCCATCTTACGCTGAACCTCCAGCGCAGCGTCGAAGCCTTCTTTATCCATAGTCATGCCTGCTTCTTCCAGGATTTCTTCAGTGAGTTCCCAGGGGAAGCCAAAGGTATCGTTCAGCTTGAAGGCAGTTGCACCGTCAAGCACGGTCTTGTTTGCAGCCTTCAGCTTTTCAATCTCCTCGTTCAGCAGCTCGCAGCCCTGTTTCAGAGTGCGCAGGAAGCTGGTTTCTTCCATTTCCACAACCTTTTTGATGAAGTCAGCCTTCTCTACCAGGTTGGGGTAAGCGTGACCGAACATGCCGATAACAACGTCAACAGCACCGGTCAGGAACATCTCGTTGATGCCCAGCAGACGAGCGTGACGGATAGCACGGCGCAGGATGCGGCGCAGTACATAGCCACGGCCTTCGTTGGACGGCAGGATACCATCGCCGATCATAAATGTCATGCTGCGTACATGGTCAGCGATAACCTTCAGGGAAACGTCGGTAGCCTTGTCCTTGCCATATTCAACATTAGCAATCTTAGCTGCATATTCAATAATCGGGAAAATCAGGTCAGTTTCAAAGTTGGACGGCTTGCCTTGAACAACACTTGCCAGACGCTCTAAGCCGGCGCCGGTGTCGATGTTCTTGTTTTTCAGCGGCGGGTAGGTGCCATCCGGCATCTGGTTGAACTGGGTGAATACCAGGTTCCAGATTTCCAGGAAACGGTCACAATCACAGCCGGGGCCGCAGGTCGGTTTGCCACAGCCGCGTTCAGGACCGAGGTCGATGTGGATTTCGGAGTCAGGGCCGCACGGACCGCTGCCGATTTCCCACCAGTTATCTGCCAGGCGTACAATGTGGTCTTCAGGAACACCTACAACATTGTGCCAGATATCAAAAGCTTCATCATCCTCAGTGTGGATGGTGATGTACAGCTTATCAGCAGGCAGGCCAAGCTCCTCGGTCAGGAACTCCCAGCTCCAGGGGATAACCTCTTTTTTGAAGTAATCGCCAAAGGAGAAGTTGCCCAGCATTTCAAAATAGGTATGGTGGCGCGCAGTGCGGCCAACGTTTTCAATATCACCGGTACGCACGCATTTTTGGCAGGTGGTGATACGGGTAGCAGGCGGTTTCATTTTGCCGGTGAAAAACGGCTTAAAGGGTGCCATGCCAGCACCGATAATCAGCAGAGTCGGGTCATCCTGAGGAATCAGGGAAGCACTCGGAAGCATAAGGTGGCCTCTATCTTGGAAAAATTTCAAAAACTTTTCGCGGATTTCGTTACCAGTCATGTATTTCATAGTAGTTCATTCGCTCCTTCGAAAAATAATACTGCATTACTGCGGAAAATGCCGCAGCAAACAAAGATTGCATATAAAAAAATTATATAATTTTTGCCTGTGAATGTCAATAAGCGCAAAGCTCCGCAAGTGTATACATAGCATAAAAAACGGAGCAATTATCTGCCCGAAAGGCAATTTAACTGCTCCGTCTGCTTAAATTTAATTTTTAAGCTTAATCCTGCTCATCCAGCTCATACAAGCGCTTATAAATGCCATCCAAAGCCATAAGCTCCTTGTGTGTGCCGATTTCCGCAATTTCGCCGTTATGCAGCACCACAATTCTGTCAGCGTTGATAATCGTCGACAAACGATGTGCGATAATCAGCGTAGTGCGGCTTTCAGCCAGCTTGTCCAGGGATTTCTGAATCTGCTTTTCCGTTTTGGTATCCAGCGCACTCGTCGCTTCGTCAAACACCATCACCGGCGGATTCTTCAGGAAGGCACGGGCAATAGCAATACGCTGCTTCTGGCCGCCGCTCAGCTTCACGCCTCGCTCACCCACCTTGGTTTCGTAACCCTCAGGCAGCGCGCTGATAAAATCATCAGCAGCCGCCAGCTTGGCAGCCTGTTCAATCTCCTGCTCGCTCGCATTAATCTTGCCGTAAGCAATATTAAAGTTTACAGAATCGCTGAAGAGAAAAACTTCCTGCTGCACCAGGCCTACATGGTTGCGCAAATAGCTCTGTTTATACTTTCTGATATCCACGCCGTCAAGCAGTACTCTGCCCTGCGTAGGCTCGTAAAAACGCAGCAGCAGGCTTGCCAGCGTTGTCTTGCCTGCACCCGTAGCACCCACAAAGGCCACCTTTTCACCGGGAGCGATGTCCAGGTCAAAATGCTTCAGCACCGGCTTATCCTGCAGATAGCCAAAGGTTACATTCTCAAAGGTAATGCGTCCCTTAATATTACCTGCAGCAATCGCATCAGGTGCATCGTCAATCTCCACCTTATGCTGCATCATCTCATTAAAGCGGTGATAGCCGGCCATACCGCGCTGGTACATTTCCGTAAACATCAGCAGACGGAAAACAGGCTTCATAAAGATATTAACATAAAGGAAGAAGGCAACAAAATCGCTGAGCGCCAGCTGGTCATTGGCAACCATCATACCACCGCAAACCAAAACTACCAGATTGGTTGCGTTGGTAAAAAAGGTAATAGTTCCCGAAAAATATGAAAGTATCGCAAATGATTCGGTACGCACACGCAAAAGCTCATTACTCTTGCGCATAAAGCGCTCCAGCTCCAGCTGTTCATTAGCAAAGGCCTTCACCAGACGGATACCGCTCAGAGCCTCCTCTGCCTGCGCGGAAACCTCACCGGATTTTTCACGGCTGCGGCGGAAGGCACGCTTCATCTTTCTGTTGACGAAAACAGAATGCACCGCCTTAATAATCAGCATAGCACCGATAATAGAGCCAAGATACGGATTCAGATACAGCATCATAAAAATAGTACCCAGCATACTGATGGTGCAGACAAGAAGGTCATTAGGTCCTTTAAATGTCAGCTCGCTGATTTCCACGATATCGCTTGTAATGCGCGACAGCAGCTGTCCTGTACGGGCATTATCAAAAAAGCGGAAGGACATTTTTTCCATATGTCCGAACAAATCGCGACGCATATCGTTCTCAATGCCGGAACTCATCACATGACCATAATAGTTGATAGAAAAAAGCAGACCGAAGTTTACAACATATAAGGCTAAAAGTATCCCAGCCCAGTAAAGCAGCTCGTCAATATTCTTTTGAGGAATCTGAACATTAAGCATCTGCCTTACGATATAAGGGAACAGCAGCTCCATTAAGGCCGAGAAGCATGAGCCCATCAGCACCAAAAGCAAAATCAGCTTATAGGGCTTATAATAATGAATTATTTTTTGCAACATTTACTTTGCTCCTCCTGCGTTATTTTTCCAGATATGTAAACGGTAAGCACCGATAATCTTGCCATCGGGAGTCAGTGCCGGCGCTTCCACGCCTGCCAGCCACTGTCCGTCAGGCGAAATACCAATTGCCTGGCAAGGTCCTTCGGTCGGGAAATAGCTGTACCTTTTGCCTGTTTCCAGGTCCAGCACCAATGCTCCGTGCGCCTTGTAATTGTGCGTGCGCACATTGCGCCCCACCGCGCAGGCCGCCAGCCTGCCGGCGAAGGCTATTTCCTCCATCGTACCGTCTGCCATATACTGATAGCGGAAGGTACCATCTGTATTGAATACAAAAATACTGTTATTGCTCGGGTGCTCTACCGGCGTCGGCAGCTGCCAATTTTCACGGTTAAAGGTGTTAATCGTGGTAAAGAGCACGCCGTAGGGTGTTACAACGCCATCGCGTCCGCTGGCGTTGACATAAGCGCCGTCAACCTGCTGCGGCTTGGAAATGGAACGTGTCCACAGGATTTTGCCTGCCTCATCAAACAAGATGCCGCGTCCGTCACTGGCTCCTGCTGCCAGATATTTGCCGTCCGCGCTGTAGTTGGGGCTGCCGCGCATAACTGTGTTATCAAAGGGCGGAATCGGCGGCACATTCGTCGAATTGAGCAGCTCGCCGGTTCTTTTATCGAGGAAGTACATTGTATCCTTATACTTCATATCCTCGCGGTAATCGTAGGCAGATGTAGAAAAAACAGCTCTGCCGTTGTTATCATTGACATCGCACCAGTTTATCCAGCTGTCGATAACCTCGTTCTTGGGAAACTGCCACAGCAGCCTGCCCTCCTCGTTAACCGCCAGCATCCTGGCATTATAGCCTCTGCTGCCGTCCTTGCGCATCAAAAAGCGGTAGGCATTGGCATAAACGTTGTTTTCCTTATCGACTGCAATATGCACCACTGAAGGATAGGAACGCTGCGAAGCATCGGAGCCAACGAAATCAGCACTCTTGTACTGCCAGCGGATATCGCCTGTGTGCACATCAACGGCGTAAAGCCTGCCCTCCGCGCTCTGCTCGCCTACTATCGCCAGCTTGCCGTCAGGCGTCAGACACAGCGCAATCAGCTTGCCGACGCCCAGGGAGCGCTTCCATTTCTGGCGTCCCTCGTTGTCGAAGAGGAAGAGCTCGCCGCGCTCCGTTCCGACAATCCAGCCTTCTTCCTCAGCGGCGTAGCGCACCACCGCCTTCGTAAAGCCCATGCGGTCATAATTCTGTGTCGGGATATCACCCAGATAAACGCTCACGCCAGAGCCGTCGTTATTAACATGAAACTGGTTCCATGGCGTTCTGCTGCCGGTAATCCAGTACAGTGCGCACCAGGAAAGCAGCAGCAGCACAAGTGCCAGCCAGCCTTTAAGCTTATTCATAGATATAGCACCGTCCAATCATAGATTTGGCGGAATACGCCAAAGTAGAAGCCCTGCTCCGACAGCAGGTAAATAATTTTACTGCCAACAACTGCCACCACTACTGCAAACAGCAGTAGGCAGCTTGCCTTTTCGCGTGCATCCCACTGTTGGTGTCGCTTTGCGGCACCGCCTGAGAAAAAGCCGCGGCTCACAACCGAAAGCGCCAGCGTCTGCGCACGCCTCAGGCAGCGCGCCAAAAGTGGCTTGGCGATATACGGCAAATGACGCAGAACGGCAGTGCGTCCGCTCTGGCTGTCACTGCGCAGCTGCAGCGCTGTGATAACCTCGCCTGTTTCTGCTGCCAGTACCGGCAAAAAGCGAATTGCCGTCACCAGCATGAACGCCATTTGCGGCGGCAAGCGCCAGGCCAGCAATGCCTGCAGCAGCTGTCGCGGGTCACTCGTCCAGCAGACCAAAAGTCCCAGTGCCAGCATGCTGGCGCTGCGCAAGCCCTGAACCGCGCCGTACAAAATACCCTCACGGTAGATGAAAAGTCCGCCCGTAAGCTGGCCGATGAAGCCTGCCTCCGGAGCAATCAGCACGAAAAGCGGTGTACGCGGTGTCTGCGCAAAAAACAGCGCCTGGCTGAACATGGAACCCCACAGGCCCAAGAGCAGCAGAATCGCCATCACCTTCCATTTGTAGATAGAAGTTTTTGCTGCCAGATGCAGTATTAAGGTAAACGTAAATAAAATAAAGAGTGTCCGCGGATTATCCACGGTAATCATCAGAATAGCAAAGAGGAAGAGGAACAGCAGCTTAGTACGCCCGTTGAGCTTCTGTGCCCAACCTGCTGCATCAGTGCCTTCCCACAGCTGTCTTACGGACATAACGCTTCACCCCCTCTACCGTGATGCAGGGAGGAAGCCCCGCCTGCTCGCACACCGGCAGCAGCGCTGACGGTGTAAGACCGCCGGCCTCCACCAGCTCCTTATTGCTCAAAACCTCTTCTGTCGGGCCGTCGGCAATAATCTGCCCCGCACACAAAACAATTACACGGTCGGCCACCTGTGCCGCCAGCTCCATATCATGCGTACAGATGAAAATGCTGCCCCCCTGCTCCTTATAAGCCAAAAGCAGACGGCGGATTTCCGCCAGACTCTGTTCATCCTGTCCTGTCGTAGGCTCGTCCAAAAGCAGCAGCGCAGGCTTCTTCGCCAGCATAGCGCCCAAAACAACGCGCAAACGCTGTCCCTTGCTCAATGCCAACGGGAAATCATCGGCATATTCCGCCAGATTCATATGCTTCAGAAGCAGCTGCAGCTCCTCCTGCGTAATCGTGTGGTTCTTCCAGCACAGCTCCTCGCGTACTGTGTCTGCCAAAAGCATCAGATCAGGCTCCTGCCGCAGGTAGCCGATTTTTCCCAGCTGCTTGTCGACCGGTTTTCCCTGCAGCAGTATGCTTCCCCGCTGCGTCTGCGTCAGGCCGCCCAAAAGGTTCATCAGCGTGCTTTTTCCGGCGCCGTTAAAGCCCATGATTGCGGTAATCTGCCCCTGGTAAAGCGTAAACTGCAGCTTCTTCAGCGTCGGCTCCTTGCTGCCGGGATAGGTGTAATACAAATCGCGCGCTTCGAGAAGAG
>ULIZ01030540.1_pt1 | contig 25464 bp, 20 predicted proteins | sample 1950601 | NCBI WGS metagenome assembly ULIZ01 (sample SAMEA4835456, study PRJEB28245) | human gut metagenome | biome: gut microbiome; material: fecal sample | place: Denmark | collected 2008 | reverse complement strand
TACAATCATTTCTGCATGGCTGAACTGTTACTTCATGTTTTCCAATGCTCTCAAACCGGCATAATAGTGCTTCAGCTTCTTCTTCGCCTTGCTGTAACGGCTCGCATAGACCACATAGGTAATCACGCCATAAGCTGCCGCAACACAGAGATAAATAATCACCACGCTCTTGCCAAATTCCATCAGATCCAGCTTATAAACATCATGCATGAGAGCTTCGAAATTATAGAACAGGTACAAAGCAAAGACAGCTACAAAAGAAATTGTAACTGCGATGATCGATTTCAATACCTGAAATCCGATATAGTCATTCCGGTAATAGTTTACAATGTTCAGATTCTTCTTACCCTCTCTCTTCTCAAAAGCGGCAAGCTTCGTCATCCGAATAATCTTTTCTTCACTGAGCATAATCTTTTCCTTTGGTTTTATAAGTAACGCATACGATCACGTTCACTTATATTTCTGGACGGCTGTCTGGTCGGTGCAGCAGGCTGCTTATTGACTCCCATGGCCTCACGGAATCCATTGGTCATTGCTGCCTTACATTTATCACAGTAACGTCCGGAACGGATCATCGCACCACATCCCTCGCAGGGAATCCGGATCGGTGAATCATCTGCAAACTGAAGACGCTCCTCACGAATCCACTGTTGGATCTGGGAAGGTTCCACATTACACTCTCTGGATACCTCTGCAATATCCGCACCATGATGCTCTATGACATACTCCTTTACCACCTGGAATACCTTTTCCTGCTCTTCCACACAACGAGGACACAGAATCGGTCCCACAACATAATTAAATATTCTGCCACATTTTCTGCAATTTCTTACATTCACGGAATCACTCATCCTTCCTGTCTCTAATTAGTTTCCTCTTCCGATTGCCGCCGTAAGAACATAAACCCGGCAATCGCTATGTTGCCGAATCACCTGTGCAATCGCATCCACGGTACTGCCTGTTGTATAGATGTCATCTATTATAACAATCGTAATTAATTTTACATCATTTCTAACGATTTTAAAAGCCTTTTTCAAATTATTTTGTCTTTCCTGCGCGCCAAGATCCTTTAACGGTGCGGTATCTCCTTCACGCACCAGCCAGTTCTCCAGTACAGGGATTCCCGTATAGGCAGAAAGCCGTTCTGCAAGCACTGCCGCCTGATTATAGCCACGCTTTTTCATACGCTTTTTATGAACCGGCACCGGAACCAATGCATCCGGTCTGACTGTCATAAGCCATTCTTTCGTACGCCGGTACATTTCCCACGCCAAAAAGTCCGCATACTCCCGTCTTCCCTGATTCTTAAAGCGGAACATGGCATCCGCCACACTTGCATACTGGAAAACGCTTCTCCCCTGTATATAGGCATGCTTTCTGTTCCTGCAGTCTTCACAGTACTCCTGCTCTTCCATAAGCTGCTTTCCACACTTCATGCAAAAAGGCTCTTCGACATAACGAAGCTCCTCCCTGCAGGACGGGCATACCGGCTCCTTTCCTGCCTCGACCGGCTCATCACACACAATGCATCTCCTTGGAAAAAGCAGCTCCACAATTTTGTCTTTTACCACACACGCTCCTCACTTTCCAGCTCCAGTATCCGCCTGCCAAGTCCGGTATACCGGTGATACTGGTTTTCATTCTCAATCATGCCGTCTACCACTTCCTGACTTCCCAGAATGGTCACACATTTTCTGGCCCGCGTCACGGCTGTATACAGCAGATTCCTGTTCATCAGCATTTTCGGTCCGGAAAGCAGCGGAAGCAGTACCGCCGGGTACTCACTTCCCTGTGACTTATGTATCGTAATTGCATATGCAAGTTCAATTTCATCCAATTGGGAAAAGGTATATTCCACCAGACGGTGTTCATCGTATTCCACCTGTACGGTCGAGGATTCCTCACGGATTCTGCGAATCGTTCCGATATCTCCGTTAAACACACCGCTTCCGCTGTCAATCCGGATGCCATATTGACTCACGATCTCCCATTCCAGCTGATAGTTGTTCTTAATCTGCATTACCTTATCACCCTCGCGGAAAATCCGGTCACCGGCCGCATGCTCCTTCCTGGACGGATCTGCCGGATTTAAGTATCTCTGCAGGATCTCATTGAGTGTTTCCACTCCCAGACTTCCCTTCCGCATCGGTGTCAGGACCTGGATATCGTAAGGCTGCGCTTCCACATACCGTGGCAGCTTCTCCGTAATCAGCTGGATCATGTGCTTATAGATGACCTGCACATCATTTCTTGGCAGGAAAAAGAAGTCCTTACTTTTGTTATTGAGCGCAATCTTCTGCCCCATATTAATGCGGTGGGCATTCATGACAATGTCGCTCTCCCCGGCCTGGCGGTAAATTTTCTTAAGCATCACGGTTGGAAAGCTTTTACTCTCAATCAGATCCTGCAGTACCTGACCGGGACCTACACTTGGTAACTGATCCACATCCCCTACCAGAATCAGCCGTGTACCGACACTGACCGCTTCCAAAAGAGACTGGAACAGATAGATATCTACCATCGACATTTCATCAATAATCACCACATCCGCTTCTAACGGATTCTCCCCGTTTCTTTCAAAACGGGCGCGGCTTCCATCCTCCATGCCTCCATTAATTTCCAGCATCCGGTGGATCGTCCTTGCCTCATAACCAGTCGCTTCCGTCATCCGCTTCGCTGCTCTTCCCGTCGGTGCTGCCAGCAGAATGTCCATTCCTTCTTCATCAAAGTAACGGATAATCGTGTTAATTGTTGTCGTTTTTCCTGTTCCGGGACCACCGGAAAGAATCATGATGCCATGCTTCACGCATTCCAGAACCGCGTCCTTTTGCAGCTCATCGAGTTCTAAGCCCTGCTCCTTTAAGATACGCTGCAGAATCGTTTCAATTCGTTTTTCCTCCGAATCAAGAAGCTCTGACTCCATCAGGACATTCAGCTCCCGCAGCATTCTTGCGCAGTTCAGCTCCGCATAATAATAGGAAAATGCATAGACCTCCGGCTCATCAGTTGTCTTTTTCACGACGACCTTATGATCCATATGCAGGTTCTGAATCTGTGCACGGATCGCTTCCTCAGGTACCTGCAACAGATCTGCACTCCTTAGCACCAGCACTCTCATCGGCAGGAACATATGTCCCTCGAGGGACGCCTGCAGCAGTGTGTAAAGAATTCCGCTCCGGATCCGGTAATCCGAATCTGTATGAATACCAATCTTCTCTGCAATTTCATCAGCAAGCCGGAAGCCGACTCCCTGAATATCCTCCGCAAGCCGGTACGGGTTCTCTTTCAGAATTCCATACATCCCCATTCCGTATTTTTCGTAGATTTTCACAGCCAGTGTATTGGTAATTCCATATTTCTGCAAAAATAGAAAAGCCTCACGGATTTCCCTTTTCTCAATCATCTGATCTGTAATCTGCTGTGCGATCCGCTCACTGATTCCTTTGACTTCAACCAGACGCTCCGGCTCTTCTTCAATAACACGAAAGGTATCCTTGCCGAACCTCTTCACAATACGCTTCGCCAGCGCCTCACCGACACCTTTGATGGCACCGGATCCCAGATAACGTTCCATACTGAGCAGATCATCCGGCTCCACAACTTTGAAGCTATTTGCCTTGAACTGAAAGCCATAGCTTGGATGCTCCACATATTCACCGGTAATCTCCAGATTCTCTCCGTTATCTACACCCCGAAAGATCCCTACGCAAATTTCTTCCTCATCATCCACATTCATGGACAGTACCGCATAGCCATTGTCCTTATTCTGATAAATGATATGATCCACATATCCCTTAATCGTTTCCAAATATCTGTCCCTCAAACTTAATACTGGCTGCTTCGTGGAAAACTCACGTAAGCAGCCAGTTTTTCTTGTCCATTATGAAATATTGTCAGTCAATTCCGTAATTACGTTTCATCTGCTCATACAGAGTCTGCGCAAGTCCCAGGCCCTGCGTCTCGGTAGATGTCTCTGCAAGCTTTTGGATCGTCTCATCCTTAAAATAACTTACCAGATTGTTATCGGTGCCTGATGACTCATCCTTAACACAGTCTACCGTCTTCTGCATTTCCTTAAATACCTGTTCAAGGAAGTATGCCTCGAACTGTTTACATGCATCTAAAAGCTCATCCTCCGTTGCTGTCGCATAATCGGTATTGTTAATCTGATCCTTTAATTTTGTCTCTGATATGTTCTGTTCCTGCAGATAATCTGCATACGCAGAAGATCCAATTCCACTAATCTCCATCTTCATCCTCCGATCCCGCATCCACACTGTGTTCTAAAGATTATCTCTTAAGATTGTTGGCTGTCTGCATCATCTCATCGGTTGTTGTAATTGCCTTGGAATTCATTTCATAAGCACGCTGTGCCACAATTAAGTTGACCATTTCGGTGGCAACCTGCACATTGGAACCTTCAAGATACCCCTGCACCATCTTGCTCTTCTTAACGGAATTGTTAGTTGACTCGTTCAGTGCCTGGCCACTGGCTCCGGTCACCGCCCACAGGCTGTCACCCTGCCGCTCCAGACCACCGGGATTGTTAAACTGAAACATACCAATCTGCATGCCGATTGGCCGCGGATTATTATTGGCATCCGGATAACAGATTCTTCCGTCCCCGGTAATGGTAATTCTGCTTGTTACATAACTGTTGTTCAGGGTAATGGCTTTTCCTGAAGAATCCAGAACCGGAAGTCCGTCTGTCGTTGTCAGCATCATGCCGTTAGCTCCGTTCGTTGCCCAGGTAAAGTCACCGTTTCTGGTATAGTAAGTATTTCCATCTTCTCCACGGATTGCAAAGAAGCCCTCTCCTTGGATTGCAAAAGAGGTATCACTGGCAGAATCCAGTAGGCTTCCCTGTGTAAAAATGGAATTGATCGAGGAATTCCGCACACCAAGTCCTACCTGGGAGCTGGTCGGCTTCGGATCTCCGTTCGCCGTGGTGGTTGCTGTCTGAAGTGTCTGATATAACAGAGACTTGAACTGTGCAGCCTGTGTCTTATATCCCATTGTATTTACATTGGCAAGATTGTTGGCAATGGTATCCACATTCGTCTGCTGTGCATTCATACCTGTTGCTGCTGTCCATAAACTTCTAACCATGTCCTGCTACCTCCTATACTTTGCCAAGCTGGTTGGCTGCAATATCAAGTGTTCCGTCATATGTAGTAATGACCTTCTGATTCGTCTCATATGCTCTGGAAACCGTAATCATATTTACCATTTCTGTCACTACAGAAATATTCGAGGTCTCCAGATATCCGGCATATACCTTCGCTGTGGCATCCTTCTTTGTTGCACCGTCAATCGGTTCAAAGTAATTCTCGCCATAACGCTTCAGATAATTATAATCTTCAAAATCCGTAACCTGAATCGTGGCTGCGACTTTACCATCCTGAATGACCTGTCCCTGTACATTGATCTGGGTGTCCTTCAGCGGATCAATCTTCACCGGCTGTCCATTCGTTCCAAGAACACGGTCTCCATCCTGTGTCACCAGTTCTCCGGATTCATTCAGGGTAAAGTTCCCATCTCTGGTATATTTCACAGAGGTTTCCCCCTGCTTATCGGTAAATTCCACTGCAAAGAATCCCTTATCGGTCAATGCCAGGTCGTAAGGATTCTCTGTTGTCTTCAAAGGTCCCTGGGAAAAATCTGTATAGCCTTCACCAATCTTCACACCCGGGTTATGCACACCGGTTCTCTTCGCCAGACGGTATCCTTCGGAGTTATCCTTGATTTTGTACGCAAGGATCGAATCGAAAGACTGTGCCGTAGCACCTTCCTTCTTATATCCGTTGGTATCCGCATTGGCCAGATTGTTGGTCAGCACATCCATTCTATGTTCCTGATTGATCATGCCAGTATAGGCGGTATACAATCCTTTAACCATCCTGTTCTCCTTTAATCATAACTGTTCCGTACCTCACAGTTATCTTTAATCTTCTTTATAGCCTGCTAAAAATTCTACATACTTACCGGTTCCGATTGCCACTGCAGTCATCGGATCCTCTGCGGTCATCGTATTGATTCCGGTCTTCTCTGCAATGAGGTCTTCAAGACCACGGAGCAGGGAACCGCCACCGGTAAGAACGATACCGCGGTCTGCAATATCGGCTGCCAGTTCCGGAGGAGTCTTCTCTAAAACACTGTGGATCGTTTCAATAATCTGTGAAGTTGCCTCACGAAGCGCTTCTTCGGTTTCCTCGGAAGAAACGGTAATGGTCTTCGGCAGACCGGTTACCAGATTACGTCCACGGACATCCATGTAGTCTACTTCCGCACGCTTATAAGCGGAACCAATCTTAATCTTAATGTCCTCTGCGGTTCTTTCACCAATCAGAAGATTATGTTTCTTACGCATATAGCGGACAAGCGCCTCATCGAAATCATCACCGGCGATCTTAATGGATGCACTGACAACCGTACCCCCCAGAGAAATAACTGCAATATCGGAAGTACCACCGCCAATATCCACAATCATGTTTCCACAGGGCTTGGAAATATCAATTCCTGCACCAATCGCTGCTGCAATCGGCTCTTCGATAATGGATACTTCACGTGCACCGGCCTGCAGAGTCGCATCTTCAACAGCCTTCCTCTCTACCTGGGTAACTCCGCTCGGTACACAGACCGCAATACGGGGCTTCCGGAATGCCTTCCGTCCCATTGCCTTCTGAATGAAATATTTCATCATCTGTTCTGTGACGCGGTAATCGGAAATAACACCCTGACGCAGAGGGCGCACGGCAATAATATTGCCCGGTGTTCTTCCAAGCATCAGTCTGGCATCCTCACCAATTGCCATAATCTTATCTGTATCTCTATCAAAAGCCACAACAGAGGGCTCCTTAAGGACGACTCCTCTTCCTCTGATGTAAACAAGAATACTTGCTGTTCCTAAATCAATACCGATATCTGTGTACTGCATTTTCATGTACCCCTTTCTATTCTCACAGCATAATTAATGAATATTATAACCCATACCATAATATTTTCAAAGGGATTTCATAAATTTTTAATTATTTCGGTATTTCTCCACATTTTCTTTATATCTTGCCAGCATTTTCTTCACATATTTTCCGGTATAGGACGTCGGATGCTCTGCTACCTCCTCCGGCGTACCGCATGTCACAACTGTTCCGCCACGGTCACCACCATCCGGTCCCATGTCAATAATATAGTCTGCTGTCTTAATGACATCCAGGTTATGCTCAATTACAACAACGGTATTTCCGTTATCAGTCAGACGCTGCAGGATTTCTACCAGCTTGTGTACATCTGCAAAATGAAGTCCGGTTGTCGGCTCATCCAGAATATAAATGGTATTTCCGGTACTTCTCCGGCTCAGTTCTGTCGCCAGTTTGATCCTCTGCGCTTCTCCTCCGGATAATGTTGTAGAAGGCTGTCCCAGTTTGATGTAGGAAAGTCCAACATCATTCAGAGTCTCAATCTTGTTGCGGATCGACGGCACATTTTCAAAGAACGGCACAGCCTCTTCCACCGTCATATCCAGAATATCATAGATATTCTTTCCCTTATATTTTACCTCCAGAGTTTCACGGTTATACCGTTTACCGCCGCAGACCTCACACGGCACATACACATCCGGAAGAAAATGCATTTCAATCTTGATAATACCGTCACCGCCACAGTTCTCGCAGCGGCCTCCCTTGACATTAAAGCTGAAACGCCCCTTCTTGTAACCGCGGGCCTTGGCATCCGGCGTTCCTGCAAACAGATCACGGATCTGATCGAAAACTCCGGTATAGGTGGCCGGATTGGAACGAGGGGTACGCCCGATCGGGGACTGGTCGATGTCAATTACCTTGTCCAGCTTCTTAATTCCTGTAATATTCCTGTGCTTACCAGGAATGGTTCTCGCACGGTTCAGTTCTCTTGCCAGTGTCTTATACAGAATCTCATTTATCAGAGAGCTCTTACCGGATCCGGATACACCTGTAACACAGGTAAATACGCCCAGCGGGATCTTCACATCAATATTCTTTAAGTTGTTTTCCTGGGCACCTGTAATCTTAAGCCAGTCCTTCGGCTTACGGCGCGTCTGTGGAACCGGAATCTGCATTCTGCCGCTTAAATACTGACCGGTCAGTGAACCTTCGATCTTCATGATCTCTTCTGCCGTTCCATGAGCCACCACTTCTCCACCATGGGAGCCGGCGCCGGGGCCGATATCCACAATGTCATCGGCCTCCAGCATGGTATCCTCATCATGTTCTACCACAATCAGCGTATTGCCAAGATCTCTTAAATTTTTCAACGTATTTAACAGCTTATCGTTATCCTTCTGATGAAGGCCAATGCTCGGCTCATCAAGAATATAGCACACGCCCACAAGTCCGGAACCAATCTGCGTTGCCAGACGGATACGCTGTGCTTCCCCGCCGGACAGGGTTCCCGTTGCCCTCGAAAGCGACAGGTAATCCAGACCGACATCCACAAGGAATCCGACCCTGGCCCTGATCTCCTTCAATACCTGCTTTCCAATGATCTGCTGCTGTGCGGTAAGCTCCATATTCTGTAAGAATTCATTCAGGTCACAGATTGGCATAGAGGTAATCTCATAAATGTTCTTACCACAAACGGTCACGCCTAAGGACTCCTTCTTAAGACGCATTCCGTTACATTCCTTACACGGAGTAATGCGCATAAAGGTTTCATATTCCTGCTTCATAATATCCGAGCCGGTTTCACGGTACCGTTTCTCAGTATTCTTGATAATTCCTTCAAAGGCAATCGGATAAACTCCTTCTCCACGCTGTCCCTTGTAATGTACCTTCACTTCCCTGCCGTTCGTTCCGTAAATCAGCATGTCATAAACATCCTTAGGCAGCTTCTCAATAGGGGTATCCAGGCTGAACTGATATTCCTTCGAAAGAGCACGCAGAACCGCATTGGTAAAGCTTCCCTCATCTTTACTCGACTGCCAGCCCATGACCTGGATGGCACCTTCGTTAATACTGAGCTTCTTATCCGGAATCATCAGCTCCGGATCAAACTCCATCTTATATCCAAGACCAAAGCAGACCGGACAGGCACCGAACGGATTATTAAAGGAAAAGCTTCTCGGCTCAATCTCCGAAATACTGATTCCGCAATCCGGGCAGGAAAAGCTCTGGCTGAAATTGATGGTTTCCCCGCCAATCACATCTACCATCAGAAGTCCCTCGGCCAATGCCAGAACATTTTCAATCGAATCGGTAAGTCTGCGTTCAATCTCCGGTTTGATCACCAGACGATCCACCACAATTTCAATATTATGCTTGATGTTCTTGTCCAGAGAAATATCCTCTGACAGCTCATACATATTGCCATCTACACGGACACGCACATAACCGCTTCGTTTCGCACGCTCAAAGACCTTCACATGCTCACCTTTCCGTCCACGTACTACCGGTGCCAGAAGCTGGATCTTCGTTCCCTCCGGAAGCTCCATAATCTGATCCACCATCTGATCCACGGTCTGCTTACGGATTTCTTTTCCACAGTTCGGACAATGCGGAATACCGATTCTGGCATATAACAGACGGAAATAGTCATAGATCTCCGTTACGGTTCCAACGGTGGATCTCGGGTTGCGGTTCGTTGATTTCTGGTCAATGGAAATGGCGGGGGACAGCCCCTCAATCTTCTCTACATTCGGCTTTTCCATCTGCCCTAAGAACTGACGGGCATAAGAAGACAGGGACTCCATGTAACGTCTCTGTCCCTCTGCATAAATCGTGTCAAATGCCAGAGAGGATTTCCCAGAACCTGACAGTCCTGTCAGAACGACCAGTTCATTTCTCGGGATATCCACATCGAGATTTTTTAAATTATGTTCTGCTGCTCCACGGATTTTAATGTATTCACGCGGGCGCATCTTGGCAACCGGCACATGCTGGTCGGATAACTTGATACTCATGGTTCTTACTCCTTTTCCTTCTCTCTCTCGATCTCCTGCAGCTTCATCTTAAGCTCTACCATCTTATCACGAAGCTCGGCTGCCGCCTCGAAATTCAGATCGGCTGCTGCCTTGCGCATCTGCTTCTCCACCCTGGCAATCAGCTTCTTCAATTCGTCCGCACTCATGGATTCCGGATCCTTCTCGAACTGGATCTCTTCTTTGGCAATCGTCCTGGAGATACTGATGAGATCACGGACTGCTTTTTTAATGGTCTGAGGCGTAATATGATGCTCTTCGTTATACTTCTGCTGGATTGTCCGACGGCGGCCGGTCTCTTCAATTGCCGCCTTCATGGAATCCGTCATGTTGTCGGCATACATAATAACATGTCCCTCTGCGTTACGTGCGGCACGTCCAACGGTCTGGATCAGGGATGTCTCCGAACGCAGAAAGCCCTCCTTATCCGCATCGAGAATTGCAACAAGGGAGATCTCAGGAATATCCAGTCCCTCCCTCAGAAGGTTAATACCGATAAGCACATCGAACACATCAAGACGCATATCCCGGATGATCTGTGCCCGTTCCAATGTATCAATATCAGAATGCAGGTACTTCACACGGATTCCCACATCCTTCATATAATCGGTCAGGTCCTCAGCCATCCGCTTCGTGAGCGTCGTTACCAGAACCTTATTATGCTTCTCCGTTTCCTTCCGGATCTCCGAAATCAGATCATCAATCTGTCCTTCCACCGGACGGACGAAAATCTCCGGATCCAGAAGTCCCGTCGGCCGGATAATCTGCTCTGTGCGCAGCAGCTCATGCTCCTCCTCATACGTGGAAGGGGTTGCGGACACGAACAGCATCTGATCAATATGCTGCTCAAATTCTCCAAAGCTCAGCGGCCGGTTATCCAATGCCGATGGCAGACGGAAACCATAATCCACAAGAGTAGTCTTCCTCGAACGGTCCCCGACATACATCGCTCCGATCTGTGGAATCGTAATATGGGACTCATCAATAATGATGAGAAAATCATCCTTAAAATAATCGAGCAGGGTGTGCGGCGGTTCCCCCTCCCGCATACCGTTTAAATGACGTGAATAATTCTCAATTCCCGAACAGAAGCCTGTCTCACGCAGCATCTCAATATCAAAGTTCGTCCTCTCGGAAATACGCTGTGCTTCCAGAAGCTTATCCTCGCTCTTGAAAAAGCGCACCCGCGCTTCCAGTTCTTCCTCCAGTGCTTCACAGGCCTTGTTAATCTTCTCCTGCGGTACGACATAGTGTGATGCCGGAAAGATGGTAATATGCTGCAGTGATGCATGCACCTTACCGCTTAAGGGCTCAACCTCTGTAATACGATCGATTTCATCTCCGAAAAACTCTACCCGGATCAGATAATCTCCGCCCTGTGCCGGATAGATCTCAAGCACATCACCCCGGACCCGGAAACAGCTGCGGTCCAGGTCCATATCGTTCCGGTCATACCGGATATCAATCAGTTCTTTAATAACCTGATCCCTGTCCTTACTCATTCCAGGACGCAGGGACACCATCATGTCCTGATAATCATCCGGAGAACCCAGACCGTAAATACAGGATACACTCGCCACCACGACAACATCCTTTCTCTCGGAAAGAGATGCTGTCGCAGACAGCCTTAATTTATCAATTTCATCATTAATGGAAGAATCCTTTGCAATATAAGTATCCGATGAAGGAACATATGCCTCCGGCTGATAGTAATCGTAATAGGAGACAAAATACTCCACAGCATTCTCCGGGAAGAATTCCTTGAATTCCCCATATAACTGCCCTGCCAGGGTCTTATTATGTGCAATCACCAGCGTCGGCTTATTCAATGCAGCAATTACATTCGCCATGGTAAAGGTCTTACCGGAGCCGGTTACTCCCAGCAGTGTTTCAAACTGGTTTCCCTCCCGAAATCCCTTCACCAGCTCTGCAATTGCCTGCGGCTGATCACCGGTCGGCTGATATTCTGATACTAACTTAAAATGATCCATAACATACTCCTGATCAACTTTAATATCATATATTGATTGAGTCTACATATCACTCGAAAATCCGCACTTCGTGCTCTTCATCCTGCTTCGTAGGATATTTGCCCGTTAATGAGCCTGGAAAACCAAATGCCTCCTTCGGAGTCACCTGGTTTTCTCTGAGGCTCATTATATCATTCCCATTTAAAAAAGTACAGAGCAAACCGAATGTTTGTTCTGTAGTGTGTGGAAAAAAGTTACAGTAGCGATAAATAAGAGCCGTTGCTTAGCGTATACTAATACAACGGCTCTTTCTTACTTTACTTATGTATATCGGTTTCAAACTTGGATTTAGATAAAGAAGCTTCCTGTTACATCACCATTAATTACATAATAAGCAGTGTTCTCTTCAGGCTTTACATAAAGCTCAATACTCTGAATATCCTCTTCCTTACCATTTAAATCATATTTCCATACATCCCTGGTAATTCTGATAAGGTCTTCGGAAGTATAAGATTTTCCACTGAACTGGAAGTTTACTTCTTCTTTTACAACGGGTTTCTTAGCAGCGGGTGCCTTTTTCACTGTTTCCTTCTTAACGGTTTCTTTCTTAGCTGCAGGTGCCTTCTTAGCAGGTGCTTTCTTAGCAGCGGGAGTCTTCTTAACTGCCTCTTTCTTAACTTCTGCCTTAACTTCGGGTGCTTTTACCTCTGCTGCCTTAACTTCCACCTTTTTCTCTTCAGCCGGTACCTTAGCAACTACTTTTGCTGTTGCTTTCTTTACTTCTGCCATGACTAACTCCTTTCACTTCTTAACCTGACATTTCCCCAATCATTTGATGAAGCATACACTTCAATATGATGAAGCATACACCATAAGCCCCTGCTTGTCAACATTTCTGCGCTAAACTGTCACTTTTCAGTTACTGCTCACACAGCAGCCAGCCACTTGCTGTCAGACTGCGTAAGAACATGATGTAACACCTTTCAGCCCCGGATCAGGAAGAAAAGAATCACAATAATACCCAGTGCAATCCGGTAATATCCAAACACCTTAAAGTCATGCTTCTTAATATAACCAAGCAGGAACTTGATCACGAAGAAGGATACCACAAATGCAACAACCATGCCGACTGCAAGAATTGCTCCCTCCATGGAAGTCATGGACGCACCTGCAAGGAACTTCACTCCCTTTAAGAGGCTTGCTCCAAACATAACCGGAATGGCCAGAAAGAAGGTATATTCTGCCGCAACCGTTCTGGATACACCAAGCAGCAGTGCTCCGACGATGGTTGCTCCCGAACGCGAAGTACCGGGAAAAATTGCTGCAATCAGCTGGAACATACCGATCCAGAAGGCAAGCTTATAATCAATTCCGTCTAAGGCTGTCACCTTCGCCTTCTTTCCTTTATGGTAATTCTCAATCACAATAAATGCAATACCAAACAGAATCAGCATAATTGCTACGGTCTGATAATTGTAAAACAATGCTTCTAACTGTTCATCAAAGAGCAGACCGACTATGGCTGCCGGTACACAGGATACCAGAATGTGAAACCAGAGCTTGAAAATATCCCATTTCACAAAGGCTCCGACTCCGTCCTTTGCCAGCGGCTCTTTATTATCCTTCTTTCCAAATGGCCAGATCTGATTCCAGAACAGAATCACAACGGCAAGGATCGCTCCAAGCTGGATCACCACTTCAAACATACTGTAAAATTCTTCCGATACATTCAGGGATACAATTTCATTCAACAGAATCATATGTCCGGTACTGCTGATCGGAAGCCACTCCGTAATCCCCTCTACAATACCAAACAGAATTGCTTTTAAGATTTCGATCATAATCTTTTATTTCCTCTCAAAATGATGCCTTGTAACTGATCTGCACCTTCACAGTTACTGTGCAAAATCAGCTTTACTGACAGTATTTTGCACTACTGAATCATACTCACGGTTTCAGCCGTAAATGTTTCGACCTGTACGGAATCGTTATGTCTTTCATACTATTCATATGACAGGATCACCATAAAATATGAAACTCTTTAGTAATTTTCCTTCACAAACCTGCGAAGTGCGGTAAGCGAACGCTCCACCTTCTCCGTATCAATGCAGTAGGCCATACGAAAATATCCCGGAACACCGAAGCTGTCGGAAGGAACCAGAACAAGATCGTACTTTAAAGCCTTCTGGCTGAATGTTACCGCATCCTCTTCAAGCGCCTTCGGGAAAATATAGAAGGTTCCGCCCGGTTTCACACACTCGAATCCAAGGCTTGTCAGTTCATTGTATAACAGGTTCATATTCGTTTCATAAACGGACATATCCGAGGTCATGTCCACTACCTCCGAAACAGCAAGCTGGATAATGGAGGACGGACAGTTGTGTCCGATTCCCCTGGAAATCTGTGCACAGATCGCACTGATCAGTTCCGCATCCGTGCATCTGGGATTGACTGCCACATATCCGATACGTTCTCCCGGCAGGGATAAGGACTTGGAATAGGAATAGCAGGACAGGGTATTGTCATAAAATTTGGATACATAAGGAGCTTCCACTCCTGCGAACACAATCTCGCGATATGGTTCATCGGAAATCAGGAAGATATCATGTCCATATTCCTTCTGCTTTGCATAAAGCAGATCTGCAAGCTTCTGCAAGGTTGCTGCACTGTATACCACACCGGACGGATTGTTGGGGGTATTGATGAGGACTGCTGCCGTCTTCTCATTCAGCATTTCCTTAAGCCGGTCAAAGTTAATCTGGAAGTCCACAGTATTCGCCGGCACCACCTTAAGCGTTGCCCCGGTCATATTGATATATGGATTATACTCCGGAAAAAATGGCGCAAAGGTCAGTACCTCATCCCCGGGCTTCGTCACGCAGCGGACCGCATGTGCAATCGCTCCGGCTGCACCTGAGGTCGGAAAAATGTGCGCTGCCTTATAATCCATATCAAATCTGCGGTTCAGGGATTCTGCAATCTTTTCTCTCACTGAGGTGATTCCAAGGCTGGGACTGTAGCCGTGAATTTCCATGGAGCTTTTCGTCTGAATGAGATGAATCATCTCTTCATTAAATGCATCCGGAACAGGCACGGACGGATTGCCGAGACTGTAGTCAAAAACATTCTCATAACCAATCTCTTTTCCCCGGGCTGTTGCAAATTCGGAAAGCTGCCGGATGACGGATTTTCCCTCCAGCATTTTCTTATATTGTTCATTAATCATCTTATTTGTTTCCTCCTTCATCCGATTTTATCTGATTTATTTCAATCGTGCACTGGGAAAGCAGATCTGAGTACTGTTTTACCAGTCGTTCCTTGTCCTCTCCCTCGATGAAATATCCTGGAATACTGTTGATAAAAATATATTTATCCTTAAAAAGCGCAAGGTGCTCACTTGCATAAGTGAGTACATTACTGAATGTTGCATATTCGACCTCATACAGCCTTCCATATTCCTCCGCAATATCCAGAATTTCATCCGGCCGCAATCCCGCAGCGTTTCACGGAAAATCTTTTCACGAAGCATGGAGTTGCTCTCCCCCATACTTCCTGACAGAAGCTTCCCTTACCTTTCCATTCTAGTCGAAAATAAAGCAAGGCGCAAGAGATTTCCTCCTGCGCCTCTATAAATCATCTTATTTTTATGACTTTTTAATCAGCTTTTAACTTATTTTGTAGAAGATAAAATCAGACTCATGTCTCCCTGGAAATCAACGGTTCCGATTCCGGCAGGAAGGATAAAATGATCACCCTTGCGGATCATCTGTCCATTTACCAGTCCCTCTCCTTCAATGACACTCACATTCATAAACGGATGCGTCTGTTCGATAGAAACCGGCTTTGTCACATCCAGCTTCCATACGGTATAGTACGGACAGTGAATCAGTTCATTCAACTGATCCTTCGGCAGGTCTCCGACATACTTAACACTGTCTTCGGCAGATGCCGCAGGAACATTAATCACATCAATACTCTGCTGTACATGTAACTGACGCGGCTTTCCATTCTGCAGACGGTCATAATCATACACACGATAGGTAATGTCACTGTTCTGCTGCGTCTCTAAGATCAGGCAGCCACTGGTGATTGCATGTACGGTTCCCGGATTGATCTGGATGAAATCCCCCTTCTTAATCGGAACGCGGCGGATAAACTCATCCCACCTGCCTTCGGAAATCATTTCCGTAAGCTCTTCCTTTGTCTTCGCATTATGCCCAATCACAAGCTCTGCGTCCTCCGGGCAGTCCAGAATGTACCAGCATTCGGTCTTTCCTAAGGATCCATTCTCATGAACCTGTGCGTAGGCATCATCCGGATGTACCTGAATACTTAAGTTGTCCTTTGCATCAATAATCTTAATCAGCAACGGGAAGCGGTCTCCTTCTTCATCGCCAAAAAGATATGGATCCTCCTTCCATAACCGGGAAAGAGTCTTTCCTTTGAAGAGACCTTCCTTTACGACGCAATCCCCGTTCTGATGGGCACCGATTGCCCAGCATTCTCCGGTATCCTCACCCGGAATATCATATCCAAAGAGGCTTCTTAAACGGTTTCCACCCCAGATCATTTCCTTAAATACCGGCTCCAGGAACAGAATCGGTCTCTGCTTTGTATTAATAGATAAATTTGCTCCGTTCATTTCAATCACCTTCTGATACCAGAATGCGGAATCCTTTACGATTCGCTTCTGGGTTGCAAAATCCACATGGACAATTCCAAACCGCTCGGTATATCCCTTATCCCATTCAAAGTTATCTAAAAATGTCCATAAGAAATAACCACGGACATCCACGCCTTCATCGTTTGCCTTCTGTAATGCAGAAATATACATGTCGAGGAAGTTCTGACGGTTCGGATCATGTACTCTGCCATCAAGGGATACATCATCATGGCAGGACATACCGTTTTCTGTCACAAACAGAGGAAGCTTATAACGGTCATAAATAAACTTCACACCCCAGTAAAAGCAGTCCGGTGTAACCGGCCAGTTGGCTGCGGTCTTCGGAAAGCCCTCCGGTCTTTCGGGGAATTCGATTTCTCCGTTTTCACCTGCTTTTACAAAGTATCCATTATAAATATTCTGTCCCATGAAATCCAGCGGCTGGGAAATCAGCTTCATATCTTCATCGGTGATTTCCGGCAGATATTCCGCAAACTTCTCCAGGCCTTCTTCCGGATATTTTCCTAAGAATACCGGATCATTAAACCATGCTACATTCCATGTCCAGTTATCCATCGGCTGATAAAAGCCAAACAGTACCTTTCTTGCTGCTTCCACATCCTCCGGTTTATTACTTACAGGGTATGCCATACCACAGGTCGGTGCATAGCCGACCTTAATCGGACGACAGGCATATTTACGAAGATTAATAACTGCCTGTCCATGTGCGCGCAGTGCATTGTGTGCAATCTGGAACACATCCTTATACGGAAGATGCAGGCCCGGTGCATGCCATCCGGACATATGTCCGATTCCAACGAAGCATTCCGGCTCATTTAAGGTAATGAAATTCTCGCAGATATCGGAAAAGTTTTCCGCAACAACCCTGGCATATTCTCCAAACCACTGAATAACCTCTTCATTCAGCCAGCCGCCCCTGTCCTGTAACGCCTGGGGAAATTCCCAGTGATACATGGTCAGATACGGCTCGATTCCATTCTTTTTCATTTCCAGGATCATATCCCGGTATAAGGCAACAGCCTTTTCATTCACCTTGCCGGTTCCTTCCGGAATCAGTCTTGCCCAGCTGATGGAAAAGCGGTATGCTTTAATTCCCATTAGTCTCATCAATGCAAAATCATCCTTGTAACGGTGCATGTGGTCACATGCTACCTCTGCTCCATAGCCATCCTTCGTGCCCCCCTCTGCAATGAACTTATCCCAGATCATTGCACCTGCACCGTCATTGGCATCTCTTCCTTCAATCTGATATGCGCTGCTTGCAACACCCCAGACAAAATCGTCACGAAACATAATTTCATTTCCTTTCTCGCGGTCATCCCGCTTTATGTAACAGTTCAGCCTTGCTTAATCAATTTTAAATCTCTCAATGGATTTATCCAGCTCCAGTGCATCGCTTCTAAGCAACTCTACTTCTTCTTTTAATGTCTGGACAACAGATACCTGTTCTCCCAAAGTAGCCGTAACCTCCTGTGTGGATGCAGCAACCTCTTCAGACACAGAAGCAATATTCTGCAGGGAACTTTCCACTTTATCCTTCTCAAGCATACTCTCTTCCAGTCTTTGCGTAATCAAACGGATACCCTCTACCAGCTCACCTACACAATCCTGAATCATTTCAAACACATTGACCGTCTCCTGCAACGCCCTTGCCTGCTCATTGACCATGCTCTCTGCCTCTCTTGCTGATGCCGTTGTCTTATCTGCGGTCTCACCAATCTTCTTAACGATCTCATGAATCTTATTACCGGATTCCTTGGACTGATCCGCCAGCTTACGGATTTCTTCTGCTACCACTGCAAAGCCTCTTCCGGCTTCTCCCGCTCTGGCTGCCTCTATGGATGCATTTAAGGAAAGCAGATTCGTCTGTCCGGCAATACTGTTAATCACGTCAACAAAGCTCTTGATTTCCTCGGAATTCTTCTGTACAGCGTCAATATCGTCGACCAGCACTCTGGTTAAGGATACGGTTGTATCCGACTTACCGCTTAATTCCTGAACAATCACCCTTCCCTGTTCCACGGCTTCAATTGCTTTATCTGCGGTCTGTCCCATGTGTGAGGTTTTTTCCGTAACTGTCGTAATATTTTCAGAGAAGCTTATCATATTCTCATTGCTGCTCTCCGTATCCTCTGCCTGTCCCTGCACACCGCCTGCCACTTCATCCATGGCTCTTGCTATATCCTGCATGGAAGTATTGATGACCCCGGTTTTATCAGAAACATTCTCCGCAAGTCCGGTTACCTTACTGCCGAACTGCTTCATATCCCGCATTAATCCCCGCATACTCTCTATCATGGCATTGAGGCTTCCGGTCAGCTCTTTAAACTCATCCTGCCTTTTTGTAGTAAAGTCCTGGGTTAAATCACCCTGTGCTACCTTGGCAAGGCCTCCGCTCATTTCCCTTACGGTCTTACTGATGCCGGTAGAAATCACAAAACCGGTGACAAGTGCCGCACCTGCTGCCAGAATTACCATGAAGATCGTAATGTACTTAATACTTCCCACCTGTCCGAGCACATTGCTTTGCGGTATCAGGGTACAGATCATGGCTTTGGTGTTGCCTACAGGTGTATAAATATATACATATTTTTTACCATTAATCTTAACATCCATGTAGCCGGGTTCTTCGGCTTCCTTAGTACTTTCATAGAAGTCACTTCCTACAAACCACTGCTTTGCATCTGCAGCTTCCTCTTTCTCATCCGATACAGCATCCGCTTCGGCAGGATTATCTGTCTTCTGCTCAAAAGCCACTTCTCTTCCGTCAGCGGTTACAAGTGCCTTCACGCTGCCCTTGCCGAAATCGATTTCTCCCAGCATCTTCTCTGCTACGGATATATCCAGTGACATAACCAGATAAGCATCCGAATTGGAAAATTTCTGATAATAAACCATGGCATATTTTTCCTGTTTGCTCTGCATATTATCATCCAGATAAGTCTGGTAACCCAGCCATCTGTTTCTCTGGGTGCTATTGGCTGCAAAATACTGTCCTTCAGCCGTATTACTGAAATCTGCCACAGGTGTTTCTGTCATACCGCCGGATAAGGTGGAAAGGTATGCACCTCCCTCAGGAATAACCGTACAACTGTAAATATTCTTGTTTGTAGACTTGGCATTACCAATATCGGATTTCGCACTACGGAAGGTCTCCAATGCTTTTGATTCCTGTTTTCCGTAATACTTATCATAATAATCGCCCACATCACTGTTCGTAATCATCTCGACAGCTTTATTTGAAATATTGGTACAGACCAGATTAAAATAATCACCTACTGCCGATACGGTTGATTGTGCAGACTCTTTATATTTGTCTACTATACCGGATGAGGCCGTACGATAGGACACAACACCCAATGCAATCATCAGCACAACCGGCACCATAAACGCTACAAGCAATGTGCTGAGAATGCTCTTTTTATTTGATCCCCCCAAATTTTTCAGACCGGCAAGCATTTTTTTGAAATCCGGTCTGGCAGCTTCCTTCTTCTGTTTCTTCACCTTGTCCGTTTTCGGTAACTTAGATAATTTCGGTAACTTAATCTTTTTTTCTTTTTTTGATGCCATACCCTCTCCCCCTTTGGTTATTTAGAACCGATCACAGATACCAGATAGAATGGTACCTGATCGTCTTCATGAGCTTCAATAATACGGATCTGCACATGATGCTTCTTAAGTTCGGTATGACGGGTTATCGTCTGGATAAACAGGCAGTCACCCCAGTCCTCATCAAAGTTTCCGTCAAGAACGGTCCTCGTGCTTTCATCTCCATCCACCACAACCTCTGCAACCGGAGTCGGTCTGTGGATCGTTTTGCGATACTGGATTGCAATTCCCGTTGCTTCAATGTCAAAGGAGATTTCATCTCCTACGCTGGAAGCAATAAAGCCTCCGCTGAAAATATCCAGAAACTCCTTCTTCTTATGGGGATCCTTCCGGAAACCGTTAAGAGCCGGAGTGCTGTTATAATTTTTATATCGTACCGAATTCTCATACTCATTGGCAGTAATCGGATCCGGAAGTGTTTTCCCGTTAAAGTCAGGATCTGCCTCTTCGGTATTACGATCCTGATAAACTTTCTCTAAAAATGTGGTAATAACCTTCGCTACCAGTGCGTGGCCATCATCATTCGGATGAAGATCATCCGGGGTAATCTCACGATTCCTGATCTGACCGGATTTTACCGGAGGTAAAATCGTACTCTTCATGCTGACCATCGGAAGCTGATAAGCACGTGCTACTGCTGCATGCTGATCCTCTGCGCTGATTCCGTTATCGTACCGGACATTGTTCATCAAAAGAACGGCCGGCGCACTTGCATCACCATAGGTTTTACGGATCAGACCTTCGTAGGTCTCTCTGAAAAATTCATTGTTATCATCATTTACTGCAAACTCAATCAGAATAAAGTCAGGCTTTTTCTGTAATAAATGCTGCTCTACCCTGGATACACCAAACTGGGAGGTTGTACCGCCAATTCCTGCATTAATATATTCTATCTGCGCCTGCGGAAACTTCTCCTTCCACCACTTATAAACCAGATAGGCATAGCATGTTTCAGGTGTGGAAGACAGACTTCCCTGCGTAATGGATCCTCCGAGGAATCCAACTTTGACCGGTTCTCCTGCTTCTGCCTTTTTCATGCACGCTTTAATGCGCTTCCAGTTACCTCTGTTTAACTCACCTTTTTCAAAATCTACCGGATATCCCATAGACACCTCCCCAACCTGTTTCTTTGGAAAATATTCAGAAAGGCTTGCTTTTCAACAAGCCTTTCCATTCCTTTTATAATTCCTATCGTAGCTGTTAAGCACCTTATCTGATGCCGATTTCTGTATCAGTTTCAGTCAATCTGCTGTGCTCTTTAATATAAGCAACAATATCCTCGAACTGTGTAAATGCAAGACCTACATAGCTGTCTGCACAACCATAGTAAATTGCGATTTTACCGGTTTCCGGATCATGAATCGTTGCACAGGGGAAACATACATTAGGAACGAATCCTCTTTCCTCATACCACTCTTCCGGAGTAAGAAGGAAGGTTTCACAACGATATTTTACAATAGAAGGATTCTCAAGGTCAAGGATTGCACCACCGATGGAGTAAACAAATCCATTACAGGTTCCGCTTACGCCATGATAGAACAGGAGCCATCCTTCGCTTGTCTCGATCGGAGCAGCACCGCCACCGATCTTAACGGATTCCCACCATTCGCTTCCCTGGCTCATCACATGTCTGTGTCTGCCCCAGTATACAAGATCCGGGCTTTCGCTTAAGAAAATATCTCCAAACGGTGTATGCCCGCTGTCGGAAGGTCTGCTTAACAGCATGTAGTTGCCGTTGATCTTACGAGGGAACAATACCGCATTTCTGTTGTAAGGAATGAACGGATTCTCCAATCTTGTGAAGGTCTTGAAATCGGTGGTCTTCGCCATACCAATGGAAGCACCGTAGAAATCCTGACACCAGATGATGTAATAGGTATCCTCTACCTTTACAAGTCTCGGATCATAGGCATATCTGGGCATGAAAGGTTCTCCCTTTTCATTGACAAAAGGAATCTTTTCCTTATCGAAATCCCAGTGAATGCCATCCTTACTTCTTCCCATATAGATATAAGGGATACCGTTTGTCTGCTCGCCACGGAATACACCGATGAATTCATCTCCGTAAGGCATTACGGCACTGTTAAAGATTCTTGCAACACCCTCTACCGGATTTCTTCCGATGATCGGGTTCTCTGTATATCTCCAGATCGGTGCTCCTGTTAAATTTGCAGGTCTTTCCTGCCAGGGAACATTCTTAACAGGAGGGGCAATCATTTTTAATTCGCTCATTTTATTTTCCTTTCTGTTGGTTTATAGTTTCATTTTATAAGCCGCAGCGCATTATCTGCGATAACAGTTCAGCCATGCAGAAATGATTGTGTAAGGCATGGCTGAACTGTAATTATCTGCGATTCAGGTATTCCAGATTCTTCTTTACAAGGTCACATCTCTGAGCAACACATTCTACAGAACGAAGCGGATCCTGGGGAGTATTGAATACATAGTCAATCAGCTTGTCAATCGTTGTGGATGCCACATGCATTCTGGTATCGCTGGATGCATAATAAATATATACATCTCCGTTTTCTGTTGTAATCGCACCATTGGTAAATACGACATTGGAAACATCTCCGACTCTCTCTCCGCCTCTGGGTCCGATCAGCATTCCGGAGGGCTCAGCAATCACCCTGGAAGGATCATTTAAGTCGGTTGCAAATGCATAAATAACATAGCGGAGTCCTGCAGCTGTGTTACGGACACCGTGTGCAATATGAATCCATCCCTTTTCGGTCTTGATCGGAACAGCGCCCGCACCATTCTTCACCTCGGTAATGGTATGATACTTACGTAAGCTGGTCATCTTCTCTTCGTCAATTACAGCATGTTCAATATCATCACACAAACCAAATCCAATGCCACCGCCTGATCCGGTGTCAATAAAATCATCCATCGGTCTGGTATAGAAGGCATACTTACCGTTTACAAATTCCGGATGAAGAACCACGTTTCTCTGCTGGGGAGAATGAAGTGTTGTTAAGTTGTCAAGTCTCTCCCAGGTCTTTAAATCCCTGGTTCTGACGATACCTGCCGCTGCAACTGCCGCAGAAAGATCGTTTACGGAGGTATCCTTGCTTTCGGAACAGAATACACCGTAGATGTAGCCATCTTCATGCTTGGTAAGACGCATATCGTATACGTTGGTTTCTTCCGGACAGGTATCAGGAAGAAGAATCGGATAATCCCAGAAACGGAATCCATCCACCGGGCTGTCACTTTCTGCTACTGCAAAGAAGGACTTACGGTCATCTCCTTCTACTCTGGCTACCAGATAATACTTACCGTTTAATTCAATTGCTCCGGAATTCAATACTGCATTAATTCCAAGTCTCTTCATAAAATAAGGATTGGTTTCCGGATTTAAGTCATACTGCCAGATTAACGGAGCATGCTCTCTTGTTAATACCGGATACTTATACCGGTCATAAATGCCATTATAGAAATCGGGATCGATCTCGTTCTTACGGTTAATGAGCAGCTCAAGCTTCGCTGACTCAATCTCATATTGTTTATTCATTATTAGAATTTTCCTCCTTCTTTACGGGATCTCTTAATTACTTCGAAACACATTCTTCCGTTATGATACGGGCACTTCCATGGTTCTACAATCGGTCTTCCCTCATAAGGCTTACCCTCCGGGTCTACTTCCCAGAACCATTCGGAGCCTGCACGCTTATCAATGACATAATCCTTGATGAACTGCCATTCGCTCTCTGCTGCCTCCAGATATTCCATCTTTGAAGGCTCCTTCTCATAACCATTCAAAAATCCAACCACCGTTTCTGCCTGTACCCACCAGATACGATGTGTATTCACAACACCCTTTTCACATTCGTTTGCCAGAGAATGTCCATCAAAGGCAACCTTGTAAATCTGGGCTGTCAGATCCTTCGTAATTGGAGAAAGAAGTGCTTCGTACTTCGGATCTCCAAGAACTTCGATACCGCGATCCATTAACCATGCGGTTTCAATATCATGTCCATAGGAATGAAGATCAAGGATCGAATTCATGTCTGCGTCAAAGAAAACCTCCTGGCGATGAAGCTCCGGATTATAGACCTTCGTTGCAAAGGTATCCATAATCCACTTAAGGCTCTCTGCCACTTCCGGGAGCCTGGCCACACGATACAGCTCTGTGTATGCTTCAAATACATGAAGCAGGGTATTCATTGTCTTATCTGCGATGATACCGTTCTCAGAAAGCTTATCGTTCTCAATGAGATGGAATTCCTTATTAAACGCTTCCAGATATCCGATTTCATCGGTACATTTATTTTCAACAATATGATACAGCTCTTTGGCAATACTTAATGCTTCTTCATCACCGGACGCTTCATAATATGAGCTTAAAGCATAGATTGCAAATGCCTGATTGTAGGTATGCTTCGTGGTATCCTCCGGCTTTCCGTCATACTGGATGGACCAGAAGATTCCACCGTTCACACGATCCAGACAGCAGTTCTTCAAAAACTCATAGGCATGCTTTGCCTCGTCTAAAAGGGACTCATCCTTAAGCAGGGTATAGGCATTGGAGAAGAACCACATGATACGGCTGTTTAAGATACATCCCTTTACAGCCTTCTTATCCACTGCAAGATCATAGGTCATATAACCATAATATCCGCCATACTCATTGTCTCTCAAATTCTTCCAAAAGGGAATAATTGTCTGCATAAGATGATCCTGAATTTCATTTACCATCATCATTCCACCCTCCGTAAAATCAGTCTTGTGTTAACCCTTAACCGCTCCGGCTGTCAACCCGGAATAAATCTGCTTCTGGCAGGTAATAAATACGATCAGTGCAGGAAGCAGCGAAATAATAACGCCGGCACAGATCAGGTTGTATTTACTTCCCAGGGGTCCTACGAAGGTATACAGAGAGGTGGCTACCGTTGCATATCTTTTCTTATCCTGCAGATAAAGGTTCGCATTATAGTATTCGTTGTAGGTACCAACGCCCTTCAGAATACATGCAGTTACAATAGCCGGTTTCAACAGTGGTAGCAAAATTTTGTAGAAAATAGTGAAGTAAGATGCACCATCCATGATTGCCGACTCATCCAGTGAATAATCAATATTCTCAAAGAACTGGATGTAAATATAAATTGAAATAACGTCCGTACCACAGGTCATCAGGATATAACCAAACATATTGTTGATAAATCCTAACTTATACATCATCTCGTAAACTGCGATCTGCATCGCTACACCGGGAAGCTGGCAGGCAACCAGGAACAGGTTACGGATCA
>ULIZ01049396.1_pt1 | contig 25517 bp, 24 predicted proteins | sample 1950601 | NCBI WGS metagenome assembly ULIZ01 (sample SAMEA4835456, study PRJEB28245) | human gut metagenome | biome: gut microbiome; material: fecal sample | place: Denmark | collected 2008 | reverse complement strand
TTATGTATATTTTATCATATTATAGCCTTGTGTGGCTCAATTACTTATTAAAATAGCTTTCTAACTTTGCAATATACTCTTCTTTGGTCAGGATAGGCTTGAAGTCAGCCAGAATAGCCTTAGCCTCTTTCGCATCATCATACAGCAAATCTATCAGCATCATGGCAAAGGCTTTGGCAGGCAGCAGCACAGCAGCATTAAAATCTACCATATGGAAGTCAGGTGTATGCAACAGGCCGTCCGTACCACCGATAAACGGATGGATAACAGGCATCAGATGTGATACGTCACCCATATCGGTGGAGGCGCTGAAATGACCGGCATCCTTTATCTCTACGTCAGGATAAGCAATTTTAGCATTTGCTGCAAACAGCTCGTTCATACGCTTGTTACAGCTCAACGGGAACATGCCGGGCAATGTTTCGATGACAGTTTGGGCACCGACAGCATCACCGCCGGCCTTAAGCGCTGCGTCAACGCGCGTATGGGTAGAATCAATAGCATCCATGGTTTTCGCACGCACATACAGCTCCAGGCGTACATCATCAGGCACGGAATTTACAAAGTCGCCACCCTTAGTAATAATCGGGTGTACACGCACTACATCCTGCTCGCGGAAGGTTTCACGCAAAGCGTTGATGCCCATCAGGCCCAGGCAGGCAGCATTCAGCGCGTTGACACCTTCATGCGGAGCGTCGGCTGCATGAGCGGTTTTGCCGATATAGCGCACAGTTTTACCTACAAAGCCGTTGCTGCTTTCACCGATAGAAACCGTAGGCTTCGGCATATTTTTATCGGCATGCATCTGCATAGCCATATCAATATCATCAAAAGCGCCTTCATAAATCAGCTCGCCCTTGCCGCTCATAAAATGCAGCTTGCCGGACTCCACTAACTTTTTGCGGTACGCAATTTCGATATATTCCTCAGCAGGTACACCGAAGAACACAACGTCACCGGCCAGCTCCGGCAGAACGCCGGATTTTACGATGCCGCAGGCAGCAGCAAGCATGGTGGAAATCTGCAGATTATGGCCACAGGCATGCGCTGCGCCTGTGGCAGGATCAGCCTTCGGGCTTGTCGGACAGCCAACTGCATCCAGCTCGCCTAAAACGGCAGCTGTCGGTCCGGGCTTGCCGCCCTTGGCACGTCCCTTAACGCCATTGATTGCCAGGCCGGTTTCCGGCTGCAGGCCCAGGTCACGCATAAATTCTGCAACCTTGGCAGCGGTTTTGACTTCCTTGAAGCCTAATTCCGGTTCATCGTTGATGCTGGCACAAATAGCCTTTATCTTATCTGCATATGCGTCAATTGCAGCACACGCTTTTTCTTTTAAAATTTCTTTTGTCATTTTAGTGCGCCTCCAGCGTACCTGTCTTTTCAACAAGTACATAAATAAAAATTTTTAAGTATTTACCTAAATTATAGCATAATTATAGGTAAAGTCAAATCAGGACACTTACAAAAGAAATCATTACCTCATAGTGTGTAATTTGATGCATTATTAGCCGTTTTTCAGAATTTTGTCCACTTTATAAGTGCAGAAAAATGTTCACTAGTCATATTTTCGTTAAGTTTTACAGTTTTTCTGTTTACTATTCACTAATTTCTGTGCTAAAATATAAAAATGGTATTTGTCGGCAGAAAGAGCTTGTCTTAGCGCAGCTAAATGCTGACAACTACAGCACATATTGATATAATATAAAGAAAGGAGTCTTGACATGTTTGCTCAGATGAAAAAAGATATTGATGCCATTATGCTGCGCGACCCGGCCGCAAAAACAAGACTGGAGGCCGCAATGTGTTATCCCGGGCTACATGCCATCTGGCTCCATCGTATAGCGCATCACTTTTATCTGAAGGGCTGGGTAGTATTCCCACGCCTGCTTAATACATTTTCCCGCTTTCTTACCGGTATTGACATCCATCCCGGTGCTAAACTGGGCCCTGGTCTTTTCATTGACCACGGTATGGGACTTGTTATCGGTGAAACCGCCGAGCTTGGCAGCAATGTCACGCTCTATCAAGGCGTTACCCTTGGCGGTACTGGCAAGGAAAAGGGTAAGCGCCATCCCACCATCGGCAATAATGTTGTTGTTTCCAGCGGTGCGAAGGTGCTCGGTTCCTTCAAGGTAGGCGACAATTCCAAAATTGGCAGCGGCAGCGTAGTTCTTAAAGAGGTTCCGCCCAATTCCGTCGTTGTTGGTGTACCCGGACGTGTTGTAACACGTAACGGTGTACGTATTGCCTCCAACAATGATGCTGAAAGCATGATTGACCTGAATCATGATAAGCTGCCCGATCCGGTAGCAGATTATGAAGAGCTGCTCGCCAAGCATATGGAAGAAATCAACGACCGCCTCAAGGAGTTGGAAAATCTTATTTATGATACTCAAAGTAAGCATTATGACTAAAAAGAGGTAGAAAAATGAGCAGAACAATGACCACAGCAGAAGCCATTCAGGAAGCACGCCGCTGCCTGAACTGTGCGCGCCCTACATGCCGCACCGGCTGTCCGATTGAAAACAATATTCCCGGCTTTATCCGTGCCTTAAGCGAGGGTAATATCGGCATGGCCTACGAAATCATTTCCGAACGCAGTAACCTGCCCGCTATCTGCGGACGTGTCTGCCCGCATGAGCGGCAGTGTGAAGCACATTGCGTGTTGACCAAAAAGAAATGCGGTATTGAAATCGGCAGCCTGGAAATGTTCGTTGCTGATTTTGCCCATAACAATGATTTAAAGCCTACACAGCCATCAAGCAAGCTGCGCGGTAAGGTTGCCGTAATCGGCTCCGGTCCGGCAGGTCTTACTGTAGCAGGCGATTTGGCCAAGATGGATTTTGACGTTACTATTTTTGAAGCTCAAAGCGAACCGGGCGGCGTATTGCTCTTCGGCATTCCGGAATTCCGTCTGCAAAAGGATGTTGTCCGCCGTGAAATCAGCGAGCTGCAGCACATCGGTGTAGAAATACGCACCAAGCAGCTTGCCGGTGTAGATTTTACCGTTGATGACCTTTTTGCCCAAGGCTACGATGCAATTTTCATGGGCACAGGTACCTCCCTGCCGCGCACGCTGGATATCCCCGGCAAGGAGCTGTCCGGTATTTTGACAGCCACCTACTTCCTGCGTATGGTTGTATTGGCTGACGGAGGCAAGCTGGATGCCAGCGAAACACTGCTGCACACCGGTGACAACGTTATCGTTGTCGGCGCAGGCAACGTTGCTATGGACGCAGCCCGCACCTCTATCCGCCGCGGTGCCAAAAACGTCACCATCGTCTACCACAAAACGGAAGCTGAAATTTCTGCTTTTCCATCTGAATATGAAGCCGCTGTTGCCGAAGGTGTACAGTTCCGCTTCCTGAAACAGCCTATCGCCTACTTCAACAAAAAGCAGATGCGCGCCTTAAAGAACATCCGCCGTCAAGCTACGGCAGCGGACGAAACCGAATTGGCCGGTTTATTGCTGCAAAACATCACCAAAACCGAAAACGGTGAGTTTATTGCAGAAGGCGGTCAGGAGCTTATCCCCTGCGACTGCGTTATCCTCGCAGTAGGCCAGAAACCCGCAGCACGTATTGTTTCCAGTACCAAAGGTATTCAGATTGATAAGCAGGGCTTTGTTATTACCCGTGACCGTCCCTACGGCATGACCACCCGCGCCGGCGTTTTCAGCAGCGGCGATGTAGTACACGGTCCTGCTACCGTCGTATTGGCGATGAAGGAATCGAAGAAGGTAGCTGCAGGCATTGCGCAATATGTTGATGCCAAAAAGCTGCTGGAAGACTGCACTATGGATTCCACAACACTGTAATACTTATTTTTGCATACAAAAACCGTCATTTCCCCAACAAGCTGAGGAAATGACGGTTTTCTTTACTTTATTCGCTGTATTTTCTATATGCGGTGTGGTTGGTGCAGCCGACAATGTTATTGATAGCAAAGCCATGCTTGAGCGCAGCAGTGACAAATTTCTTTGCCTGCAGCACAGCTTCCTTCATGCTCAGGCCGTCTGCCAAACCTGCAGTGATTGCTGCCGAGAAGGTGCAGCCTGCGCCATGGTTGTAGGAAGGATAAATCTTCGGCACAGCCATTTCTGTGAATTCCTTGCCATCGTAGAAAATATCAATAGCGGAATTATCGCTCAGACGCTCGCCGCCCTTGATAACAACGCTCTTCGCACCGGCAGCAACAATTTTCACTGCTGCTTCCTTAATCTGCTCTACGGTAGTAACCTCCGGCATATCCGCAAGATAAGCAGCCTCCACGGTATTCGGGGTAATAACATCGCAGCGCGGCATCAGCAGCTTTTTGATAGCTTCTGCCGCATCCGGCACCAAAATCAAATCGCAGCCCTTGCAGACCATAACCGGGTCAATAACCACGTTCTGCAAAGCGTACTTATCAATCGTCGCCGCAACCAGCTCTACCAGCCCAGCACTGCCCAGCATACCGGTCTTCATCGCATTGATGCCAACACCTTCAATCGCTGTCACCAGCTGCTTTTCCACCAAATCCAAAGGCAGAGGGAATACGCTGTGTTCCCAGGTAGTCGGGTGCATTGTTACAATGCAGGTCAAAGCAGGCATACCAAAAACGCCCAGCTCCTCCATAGTTTTAATATCTGCTTCCATACCGGCACCGCCGCTTGTATCGCTGCCGGCAATAGTCAATGCTTTATTCATCAAGGTCATAAAGACACACTCCTTCACTTTAATAATGTAATCATTATAACCTATCGACTGGCATCTGAATAAGCTCAATTTATGGATATTTAATATGGTCAGTTCAGACTATCGTTTATAAAAGAGCAAAACTGGCGCAAACCTTTTAGAAGGTATAAGTGTAGGTCACATGCACCATGCGCGGCAGGCAGTAATACTTGGTAGTAGCGCCAGGATTGCTTACGATATCATCTCGGTCGAAAATATTCTCCACGCCAAGCTCTACGCTACTGCTCTTGTCGAGCTTATAGCCGGCAATAAAGTTTACCGGCAGCAAATCGCCCCAACCGCTGGCTCTATCCGTAGTAAACATGCCTGTCAGCGCAGCATTGAACTTAGCATCATGGTATTTAATACTTGCATTGTATTGCTCGCGTGCAAATTTACGCTCCCATACGCCTTTTTTATTTTTGCCCATAGGATTGCAGAAATTAGCGCCCAGAGAATAGCTGTATTTGCTACCGAAATCCTTCTCATAGGTCATTTCCAGACCTTTATTTTTAAAGGACATATTACGTGTCACAGACGGATTGGAGCTGGTTCCCCTGCCTTCGTACTCAATAGTATCCAAATCCATATAATACAAAGCAGCTTTGAACATGCTTGTATTAGATGCCTTTTTGTAACCGAACTCATAGGTCCAACCTTCTTCAGGCTCCAGAAATGGATTAGCCGCAACGTTGGTACCGCCGCCGCCGTAAATTTGGGTAAATGTAGGCATCTTAAAAGATTTTGCCGCATTTGCATATAAGCTGCTGTTATTATCCAGCTTCTTCAGCAAAGCAAACTGCGGTGTAAAGGCATCATAACGCTTATTGGCCTCTACAACAGTTTCACGGGCACCTACGGTAGCAGTATAGCCTGCGCCAAGATCCTTAGAAAGCTGTGCAAACACAGCATAATTTGTTCTGAATTCATTAATCTTCGTACCGGGTTTAATGTTTTTTGCTACGGTAATATCATTTTTATAGGAATCACGGGAAACCGTCGTACCAACAATAACATCACCGAATTTACCGGTAATCTGCTTTTGCAAATCAAGGCCTATGGTATCAAAGCGTAAATGATCGGACTTGGTCCATTTAGAGCCGGTAACATTGTAGGTCTGATTTCTGCGATTGCTGCGGTTATAAAACAAATTGGCACTCACGCTGTCATCCTTATATTGCAAGCGTGAAAAATCATCAATGTAGTGGTAATTCGCATCCTCGGTAAGCTTGCTCCAGGTTTTTTCAAACTGATCATAGGAATACTTGCTGTCGTTATGCTGGTGCGAGAAGCTCCAGTTATCATCAAACTTATAGCTGGCGGTAAAGGACTTTTTGTTTAAATCGTTAATCTGCTTATAGTTACTGCTATAACCCTTCATCGGGTCGCTCTGCTCCAGCGCCACTGCCAAATTCAGCTTATCGGCATTCAATGTCAGCGCTGCCTTTTCCCTGCCGTATTCGCCCTTAGTCAGTGACAAAGTGTTAGGCATCTTCTTTTTCGTGATGATATTGATAACACCGGTAGAAGCCTCGGAACCGTAAAGAGTAGAAGCAGCGCCCTTAACTATTTCTACGCGTGCAATAGATTCCACAGGAATAGAGTCCAGATAATAGCTTTCATTGATGTTGGCAGGCATGCCGTCAATCATCACCACGGTACCCTTGTTAGCACCACGCATCAGGATTTTGGCATTCATACCGCCAAGGGACTGGCTGCCGCCATAGGAGTAGGTAGTTACGCCGCTTTGCAGACGCAAAGCATCAAAAAGATTAGCAGCGCCTGTTTCAACAAGCTGCTTTTGGGAAACGGTAGTAACGGAAGCAGGCGTATCTACATCACGCTTGCTTTCGCGCTGCGCGGTAACAACCATGGTGTCAAGATTGTATGTCTGCAGGCTGTCGGCAAAAGCCGGAGCCGCAAGAGATATATTAGCAGCCAGCATTGTGGCTGCCAGTAAAAACTGGGTATTTTTTCTCATATATATTCATCCTCTCATGTGCATAAAACATCTGCCAAATATAGATTTATAGCACTTTTAAGGATGGTTGTCAATAGGGTTTTAATATGAGAAGTGCCGCAGAAATAATAAAAACATATCTATTAATGCTTTTATTATAAAAAGCATTAACGATTCGTTCTTTTGTGCTTAATATATTTCAATGCTACACTATATCTCTAAAATATTGGATTGTTTTTTCCAATCCTACTTCCAAATCAACTTTTGGTTTCCATTTTAAAACATTCATAGCTAAAGAAATATCTGGACAACGTCTTTTAGGATCATCTTTTGGCAAAGCCTTATAAGAAAAATCAGAACTATTTTCACAATACAATCTGATTAAACTAGCAACATCAAAAATTGTTCTTTCATCAGGATTCCCTAAATTAACAGGTCCTTGAAATGAATCTTCCGTTGACATCATTTTTAATAAACCATCCACCAAGTCATCAATATAGCAAAAACTTCTAGTTTGTTCTCCTCTTCCATATATAGTTAAGTTCTCTCCCCTTAACGCCTGAACTATAAAATTAGAAATAACTCTACCATCATCAGCAGACATAAATGGGCCATACGTATTAAATATTCTTACAACCTTTACCAAAGAACCATATTTCCTCGCATAATCAAAAATCAAGGACTCAGCACATCTTTTCCCTTCATCGTAACATGATCTGATACCTGTACAATTAACGTTTCCCAAGTAATTCTCTTTTTGTGGAAAAATTAACGGATCTCCGTAAACTTCGCTTGTACTAGCCTGTAAAAACTTTGCATGATTTTTTCGTGCCAAATTCAATAAATTCAATACACATATCGTGTTTACTTTAGTAGTATATATTGGATCTTCTTGATATTTCAATGGAGCTGCTGGACACGCAAGGTTATAAATCTCATCGATTTTATATGAAGAATCCAAAACATCTAATATATCCAATATATCTCCATTTACTATATTAAATCTCTCAGTTTCTAACAATACTCTTACATTATTTATATTTCCAGTCGTAAGATTATCAAAACATATTACGTGGTTCTGTAAATTATCTAGCAGTCGACGGCATAAATTGGAACCAATAAATCCAGCTCCTCCCGTAACCAAAATAGTACTCATCATTTCCTCCTAAAAACCAAACGCAGCAAATCGTCGTTGATAGTAATCATAAAAATCAAAGCACTATACGATTAAAACGAGCTTCATTCGAAAGGCTAGTACGTAAAGCTTTACTACAATAAAACGGATCCAGGTTATATTCTTTCAAAATTTTATCTAATGAATAAAAATAATTAATAACAGTTTCAAATGACGGGACATCACAATCCAAACGATTTCCTTTATCAAGGTGTAACACATTTGCACTAGAAACAATACCTTGAGAAGCAAGGTATTGATTAAATTTAAGCAAATTTCCAATAGGTTCTAAACCTAAAACAAAATTAGTCCAAGAATTACCATAGCCAAATACATCAACACCTTTTTTTAAAGCATCTAAGATATGATTAAATCCGATGTTCTTTTTTCCTGGACAATATTTTGCAAAATCATCTTCATTCCCAAGCTCAAAATTAAATACTATTTTTTCAATTCCGGCTTCCTTAAAGTCTTCTAGTATGTCTAAATCATTGGGCGGCATACAAACTGCTATAATACCTTCAGTAGACTTTTTCTCTACTAATGGCTTTATTGCCCTAACAATATCACAATAAATGTGAGCTTGCATATCTAACACTTGATCAGATAAGTCTCCAGAAATCAGAATCACATGCATATGTTCATCATAACATTTTGACTTAATAGCCGCTTTGACTGATTTCGTGAGATAATTTAGATATGTATCCTTATTTTCATTCCAAAAATCGGGAGAAGAAACCTGATATGCCGTAAAAATACTTGCTTTGTTTTCACCAGCAACAGTGTTTGCACCACAGAAAAGACAACCTGCAGAAATATTGCATCCTTTCCAAGGAATTATGTTCAATTCATCCAAACCACAAGCAGATACAAAATCCTTTGCAACTAAATCTTCTTCTAATTTATAAGAATAGTAGTCAGGTTCTTCAATAAAAGAGATTGAAATATCTTCAACTTTTCTATTATCAACAGTCGCAAATAATTCCCCATTTTTGCAATCAACCACTACTGGTTTTAACTTTCCAGGAGCCACACAAGAAGATACTGTTTCAAATCCATCCGAATGACGTATCAATAATTCTTGAGGACGGAAGTTATCTGCTCCTACCGGAGCATTGTATACCAAATTCTGAATCTTGGCATTTGTCTTACGTGCATATAAAAGAGCTTCATCAGTAAATTGTACCCCATGCGTTAATATCATAGCTTTTAAAAAAGTTTCAGGCATTATCATCATTCTTATCTCCTCTTAGTATATTAAAAATCCAAACGATATGAAATATTGGAAAAAACAACTGATAAATTACACCATAAAATAGTAGTTTATAATCTTTTCTAGTCATAAGTAAAGCGATTGCTAAAATATAAATCATTCCAGCGTACAAATTACAATAACTAATGTATCCAATCATAAGCCAATTGACTATCCAACTAAAATGGTAAAATGCTGCATGCAATAATAATTTGCTTTGATATTCTTTTCGTTTCGGATATGAGAATATTTGATAGAAACCTTTCGCCCAACGCTTACGTTGTCTACATAATCCCCCAAAATTTGTATTAGGTTTTTCGTAACCAAGAAGAAAAGACGATCGTAATATACTATAGTCTTTCCTATTATTACTTATATAAGCGCCAATAGCAAGATCATCTAAAAAAGTATCAATTTGATATAATTTATCTTGAAAAGCTTTTGGTCTAATAAAAAAGCATTGTCCTGGTATACTAATTCCCATATTTAATTTCCACGATAAAGGTCTTATCAAATCATGAGATAAGTGTTTATCCGTCGCCACTAGATTTGATATAAAGCCAGACTGTGATTGGGCATAAATTCGTCCCCATCCAATATCATATTTCCCTGATAATCCTTTTTCTAAAAACTTGAGTATTGTCTCGTCATTTACATTTATATCGTTATCAATACTCAAATATAAACAATCCTCTTGTTCTCTTTCAAATAAATACAGTAGCCTAATATACTTTGTTCCCGGAAAATTTATACTATCGATTTTTATGCCATCAAATTCAAATTTTCTATCATTATCAGTAAATATGATACAAGAGATTTTTGTATTAAGCTTTAACGAAAGCGTAAGTATCTTTTTTATATTATCATTAAAAGCCTCATTGCTTCGCATATATGTTATAATTTTCAAGTTCATATTATATCTACCTTTTCTCCATTCATATAAACATATTCAAGCTTCATTCTTTTGGCAGAAAGCAAAGCGTCTGATTGACTTTCTACAATAGGTTCTCCTTTGCCATTAAAAGAAGTGTTAATCAATACTAATTCCCCATATTTTTTCTCAAGATAATCTAAAATTTTCCAAATCAGCTTTTTATTTTGATTCTCGTATATAACTTGAATTCTAACAGTATTATCTTTATGAACCAAAGCTGGCATATAATCTATCATTTCAGGTTTAATATTTATTGCCGATAGCATAAGCGGACTAGCTATTCTATCATCAGTAATCTTTTTCAGATTACGCTCTAATATTACACCTCCAAAAGGTCTAAAGTTTTCCCGATGCTTTATCTGTAAATTGAGCCGATCCTTCATGTTCTTACTTTTTGCAGAAGCAATAATGCTTCGATTGCAAAGAGCTCGCGGACCATATTCCGAGCCACCTTCAAATAGTCCTATAATCTTATCATCATGTATATCTTTTATTACCTGAAATAATACAGATTCATCATAACATATTTCACCATAACTTTTTCCTAATGCATAGTCCCACTCAATTTTACTCTTATCTTTAAATATTTTTCTAATTGCCCAAAGTCCTGCTCCTATAGAAATTCCGTCATCTCCACTTGCTGGAAAAAGGCCCAATGAATTAATCAATCCACTATTTATTAATTTTCCATTGTTAAGGCAATTTAATGCAACCCCACCAGAAAAACAAAAATCTAGGACATTATATTTTTCAGAAAAATATTTAATACGGGTTTGAATGTAGCTTTCTAATTCGAATTGAAGAGCACATGCAATATTTTTTGCTGTTTGCAACTCATATGATAGTGGATAATCTTGTGAATTTAAATAATCTAACCATTCTTTACGAACATGTAATTTTTTATCAAAATACAGACATTCTGGTACATCAGCATTCCCCACACCATATGCTGCCAATGCCATAACTTTGCCAGCTGCATTATAATCCTTAAAAATCAGTCGGCTAACATCGGCATAGGCATATCCTATGGAGTCCATATGTGATCCCCATTTGTATTTATGCTTAGATGCACTTTCATGAACAGCATATTTCTTTTCAGCTTGTAATTCAGTTATTTCGCCATTATCCAGTAGATATAGAGATTCTGCTTCAAATAAATCTTCTTCTGATAAGCTCGAACATCCATTATCAACTGGTCTGCACCCACGCCCATCCATTATATAAATTAATGTCTTGTCAAATTTAGCTGCTAAAGATGCTGCATATGCATGAAATAAATGATGCTCATATCTCACAATTACTTTTGAAAACTTCTTATAATAATCATCATTAATTTCAGTTGAATCATACCAATTTACACGAACAACTAACGAAATTTGATTATACGTAATACCAGCAGCTTTAAGTAAATATTCTATGCATTCAATAGGTTCTCCAGAATCATGTTTTTTTCTAGTTAATCGCTCTCTGGCAATTGCATAGAGTAATTGATTATTTTTATATAAACATGCTGAAGAATCATGTCCACTATGAACGCCAAGTATATAACGATCCACTTGATTCCCCCCTTTACAAACGTGCTTTTTCAATTGCCATACTATGTCTACGTTTTTCTATGCAATTCGGACAATGGAAAGAATGAATTATCCCATTATACCCACAGCCTTTTTCTTCGCTAAGATTTATTTCTTTAGTTTTTTCCGGATGCTTATCTCTGTATCTATTTTTTATTTCAACACTACATTTTATACAAGGAACATCATTTTTTTCTTTTACATATACTGCAATTCCTGTTTTATCCCATATATTGAGTTCATCACAAGTACTACAATACGCTAAAAACCAAGGAAATCCCCCATATAAATGTGATATTAATTTTTTTGAAAAAACATACTGAAATTCTTGTATTTCAAAATCACCTTTTTCTTGAAGAGCTTCATATACCTCATTATCAAATGATTCGCCTGGCCGAAATAAAAGATAGGTATCAGATTCATCGATGTTCAAATCGCAGCTTTTATATTCATTATACCCCAAAATATCATATACTAATGCCGGAACCCATGGATATAAAATATGAGTATTATCTCTATCAATTGCTTTTAGGTCCTCATAAGTTTTAATCTTTGAAGTACACTTAATCAATTCATCTTTATCAATTTCTATTCCCTGCATTTTCATAGCTAATTTAAATGATTTTATGCAAACACTATCCATCTCAAACCTCATCATGCTTAATATATTGGCTACCGATTAGTAGTCTATCTTTTATTTTCTTATAATACGCTTCTGAGAAATTATCTCCTAAACATATAGCTAATCGATTATTGGCACTAGGATCTAATCTATCAATTCTATCTCCTAATTTTTTTAATTTTATAGCCTGTAAATCGTTAATAAGAAAATTATCATTTATTAGCGTTCCCATAGTATTAGGGATAAAATTCAACTGAAAAACATTTTGGAAATTTCCTTTATTAGCTATGCATTTTTCTCCAAACAACACTTCTAAGGAATCCCTATATAAATTACCACCATGGTATCTCAGTAATTCTGAAATTCCTCCACCCACTCGGCATGAGAAATCAATCGGAACTAGCACATTGCTGACACTAGTAGGTGAAATAAAATCGAATTGTCCGAATGAAATATTATCATAATCAAACAACGCATTGCACCATAATTCTAAATATCTTCTTATAAGCTCTGTTGGTTCTTCTAATACATATGCTAATACACACGGAGCATTATCAATAATTGTTCTGTATTTTTTGCATACCCTAACAACAGAAATTTTACCCTGAAAGAAAAAAACATCCGCACTATATTCTACGCCATCAATAAATTCAAAACATATTGATGGTGAAGCTGTAATATCTAATACTTTTTTTACCTTTTCGTCGACAATAGACGCATCAATTAAATACTTATCTATATTGTGATAATTTAACGCAGAAATAATTTTGACGCCGTGTCCTGAATATTGATTATCTGGTTTTATAATATATACTTTTTGTTTATCTGACACTATTTTTTTTACATTGCTCGTTATTTCATATCTATTCGATGGCAATCCGTGTTGCATCATGCAATCCGCTAAATATTTTTTAGACCGACTAGCCTTAAATGCTTTAGTAGAAATTCTACACCTTTTTACATTCTTTTTACACCATGTTACCCAATATTCATTTAATGGCACTACTATTGAATCTTCATCTTTAATATCATTTTTAACACTTACTTCTTTCAAATCATCTGAACTAATATATTTTGCCATTTCAGGTGTTTCAACAAATTGCAATGCGAAATCCGAATTTTTAGAAGCAGCTTTTATATCTGCCAATCCATATATGCTTGCAGCACCTGCAAATATTATTATTGTTTTCATCTCAATTTCTCCTAGATTAACTCTAAACCCAATTATATGAAAGCTTGTGCCGTTAACAAAAAGAATATCAATAGTGATTTTTGCGTCAAACCTATTGTTCCGAAAAGTAGCGGGTACTACATATCAATCTTATTTTAGCGCAATCGAAGCTATTAGTAAATCCTGCTACAAATTTTTTAAAGACATGATATACTTCGCGCATTCTTAAAGTTCTTACGAATAAATATAATAAAAACGAGAAATGCCACAAAAATTACATAAGCGTCTAATAAAGTCTCCACTTACAAAGCATACAAATTAATATTACATATCTAAGCAAAAAACAAAACCTCCTATTCCAGAATGTTAATATACCGAAATATACATTCTAAAAAGGAGGCTGAGACAGTATATCTTCCGAAAATTATATCACTAAATTACTCAACATTAAACCATCTGAGGTGTTATCTTTAACTGGAAGCTCAAAAAAAGGTACTATTATTCTTAAGATTCACCTGAAAGTTAACGATTAGATCCACTCAATTCCAATAACAATAAATTATTGATTGAATCTTATTGAATTATTGTTTACAGACAGTAAAGCTTTACTGTGAATATCTCTAAGCATTAAACCAGAAGCAGTGCCCACAGAAAATGCTGATGCTGCACTAAGTCCGGCAACAGCGCCTACGACAGCGGGAATAGCACCCTCACTAGGATATAAATTATTAATTAATGGTTTACTATATTTTTTCATTTTTTATCCTCCAATCTGATAATATTTTTCCATTGTAAATCCCTAATCAGATTTACTATGTCTTGTTCTAAACTATTTTCGTCAATTACGTAATCCTTAAGAAACATTTCTTTTATTTCTTCGATTTTTCTTTTTCCATCGCATAATTCCAGAAAATTTTTAGCCGTTTCATTTAAATAAAAAATATCTAAACCGTCTGATTCTGCTATTAAAAAATCTTCATTTTCCCTAGTCTTTAAGGCTATAACTCTAGGAATCTTATCTTTAAAAAAATCGTACACCACCACAATTCACCTACCTAAATTTTTCAGTTTTATTACAGGGCTCGCTTTCATAGCATGAGCTACTGCTCTTCCAATTACGTAACCACCAGCTAAAGCTGCACCTACCATCGGAAACGCACTTTTCCCCATATCAAAGCACATAGCCACTGGTTTTATATAACTTTTCTTCATAGCAAACAACTCCTTATAATATCTTTTATTTTTACCGATTTTCTCGGTCTTTTGTAGTTTTTTATATTTTAAGTCAGCTTTTTGTTTTAGACTAAAATATCTTTATCAACATGATTTTGAATATTGCCCTTTTGAGTCTCCTCGTTTATTGAGGCAATAAATTTTTGAACTCTTTCACTCTTCCATGCATTAATTCCGTGCTTCATCCATAACTCTTTTAGTGAAGTATTTAACACATTGCCAATAATGAACGGAGCCATGCAATCTAATCGGAATTCCCCATTAGGTCTAATGATACCGCCAGCATTATTCTCTAAGCTATACCTTTTCATTTGATGCCCCAAATCAGCACTTCTTCTAATTTCTATTTTCTCGTTATACTTATTTTGAAGCTTACTAATAACTTCATACAAGCAATTTTTTTGTTCTTTCGTTAAAATAATATCTTCATTAGTAATAGCTCTTCCACTAGGCAAAACCTCACCTAAAATAATTCTGCTTGCCCCCATGCTATAAGCTAAATCTACCATATCCTCAACTTTTCCTAGATTTTTAGGAGTTACCGTATGAGCAATTACAAGAGGTATACCAGCTTGAGAAATTTCCAAAGCACCATTTACCGCTCGTTCAAAGCTGCCTCTCACCCCCCTGAACTCGTCATGAATTTCTGCTGTTGAACCGTCAATAGATACTTGAAACCAATAATATCTATACTTACTAAAGCGTTTTACTTTTTCTTTAGTCAGCAGGTAACCGTTTGTAATAACTACAAAAGAAGTCCCATCATCATGCAAAATATCCATTATGTCAAATAGGCGATCACCTAATAATAATGGCTCTCCGCCAGAAAGAATACATTGAAAAATACCGCCATCTTTAACTATCTCTTTAGCCAAACTGCACCATTTATCTGGTGTCATTAACGTCTCCCTATCAGCATCACCAGATCTATTATAACAATGCTTGCACGCAAGATTGCATCGTCCTGTTAATTCAAATTGTAACGTAATCGGATATGTAAATTTTTCAGGATATAAGCCTTGTTTTCTTAAATTAGTAATATTTTCTTCAATAGCCTTTAGATATTGATTATCTAACGCTCTGTTTATTTTTATATAATCTTTCATTCTTTTTCTCCTTTTATTATTTTACAAAAAAAGTAAATAATACGATGAAATTCACGAACACTCATATACGGAAAATACTTTTCGTAAACATACTTACCATTGCAAGCATTCGGCCGGATAGAATAAATTGAACATCTGTTATCCACATTCAAGAATTTGCAAATACCATCGCCTCTATCAAATCCTAATAATTGCAGTATTCTATTCACATGTTTACAACATTCCCCACAGCAATCGCATGGAAACGGATAATACTTTTGCACAATCATTTCCCCTTAATAACATTGACATAAATTTGACCTTTTTGTTTTAAGAACGTTTTATATTTAGTTTATTAATGAGAGTTTTTGATTTTATCCATTCTCCACCCCATCCATCAGCTCGCTCATCGTAATACCTAGTTTCTCGGCAATCTTCATTAAGGTTGAAAGTGATACGCTTTTTGTATAACCGCCATTTTCAATACGCGATAAATATTGCGGCGTAATGCCAACTTCTTCTGCAAGCTTCTCTTGTGTCATGCTCTTCAATTTTCTATAAAAAACTATCTTGGCACCTATTTTCTTATATCGCGACGCAAACATTTAGCTCTCACTCCTCTTACCACTATATTATCGCACATTCTCAATTTCTTATCTTTGCACAATTGTTTCATAACTTTACATATAGTTTAATTTTTTTTGCGCCTTGCTTTTTGGAGCTCGCCAATGTACTTACATCATTATTTATTTCTGCTGCTTCTTACTTTCTCTCCTGCATAAGCCGCACCGGGTCAACCCCCAAAGCCTGCGCCAGCAAAAATATAGACTCCATATTAAAGGGTCCCTTGCCGCATTCGATGTCTGAAACGCGCGCTCTTGACATTTTGGCCTTCTCCGCCAGCTCGCTCTGCGTCAGGCTCAATGCCCTACGATAATACATTATATTCAAGCCAATAGTTTTATATTTTTCTTCAAACAAAAAGTACCACTCCTTATCTCTCACCTTATATTATGCACTAAAAAGGTAGCTCGTGCGGTGCTTTAAATTTTATATATGTGGAATATATTTGACATGAATGCTGTAAACTTCCTTACTTACCGCCTGCTTTTAGTATAAATTGAAATGAGAAACAATAATACCACTATAAAATTTCTTCTTTGTGATATTTGAATAAGAAAAAAGCTCCCGGATTTCTCCGAGAGCCGATTGCCATAGTTGGCGGAGTGGGTTAAGGTCTTCTAACCCAACAACAAAGTAATGCTTACTTAATCCTATCAATTTTTATTTCAGCAGTGCTACTTTGGAATCTCCAACGCCGCTATTCAGCTGTGCTGTTTTTGAATTTGCAACGGCCTTACTCAGCAGGGCAACCTTTTTATCTATTTCCTTTTGGACACGCTCTTTGTAATCCTTTAAGGCCGCATCAATGGTATCGATAACCTGGGAATCGTAATCCACATAATTAATGGCGTCCTTCAAATCTCCTATATATTCTTCGCAAGCCTTATTTACATCTTTATAGCAATATTTCTCTTCATATTTATCATTACCGAAGAAGCTAGTGCCTGCATATACTTCTGTATCATCTGTATCCATATAATCCCTATAATCACTACGGGAAGTATAATTGCAGCCATTAAACTCTCTCATTACATCACTGCAGCCGCGCTCTTCAAACTCTTTAAGCCTTACATTGAGCATATACACAAGCACAGAATCCTTCTCATTAGCACTGCCGCCCGGGAAAACCGCAAATTCTTTAAAGTCTGCCGGCAGCTTAATTCCGCCTGCAGCTGCCGCTCCGGCAAATTCCTGCAGCACATCTGCATACTGCTTGTTAATCTGCCCCCAGAAGCCGCTTTCATCAAAAGTATAAAATCTTCTCAGCTTGTCTTCCTTATATTGCACAAAAACCTCAAGAATGAATTTCTTATACTGCGAATAGCAGATACGATCAAATTCACTTTCCGCAGCACTCATAGCTCTGCTTTCGCTGGAATAATCATAACGATATTCTCCCTGCGGATAGGAGCAGGTCATACGGTAATCCTGTGCGTGCATCTCAACATCTTTTCGGGTAACATTCGGAACGGTAATCTTTGCTAAAGCGTTTTGCAGTTTTTCCGGCAGCTTGCTTAAGTCTGCGCCTTCGCCTTCCGCTATGCTTAAAGCTTGTACAGGGCAACCGGCAACAATTTCTTCAGCCTTGGCTAAAAAATCATCACTAAAATAGCCACCATTTACAGGAACAGCCTTGCCTTCAGCATCTTCCTGCAAAAGTTTTGTTTCTAATAAGCAGTTGCCACAAGCAATGCATTTTTCACTAACTACAAATTTTTTCATCTTGATTCCTCCAAATCTACAAATTTTTTATATCCTGCATACACTGACTGCCAATTGCCAACGCTTCCGTTGTTTCTTGCGTAACCTTTCCTTCGTCCGTAAGTACAGGAGCATCAATTATTTTTTTCAGTGTAACCGCCAGATTTATGCAGCTGCAAAAGGCCTTGCGATCGTTTTCTGTATAAGCAGCTTTGTCCCTGCCCTTAGCAGCAATCAGTTCATCTGAATAGCTGATAGCTTGCATAAACAGCCTGTTTAACCTTGGCAGTAAATCAGACACCTTATTGCAGGAAGCTATCACGCCGTCTAAAACAGCAGCTAAATTTTCAGCCTGGCTGTAGACAACACGTGAACTGCGCAGCTGCGCGCCAGCCATTTGCAGTTCCCTTTCAGAATCATTGATAAACGCATTGCCTAAGCCAAATACGCCGAAGCCCTTTAAGATGCTGACAGCAATTTCTTTATCAGTCATTGGTCTTACAGCTGTCTGTGCCACTGCATTGATAATCTGTATCTCTTTAGGGCTAAAGCTTTGCTGGTTTAAAACTGCCAGCATCTTGTCATCACGAAAGTCAATTTTCATGAGCTTGCCATACACAGTAACAAAATTCTGCATTGAAGTAATCAATATCGAACGCTTACGGTTGGAAAGCTTCTTCATAGCATTATCTGCTGCCTGCTTCTTTACTTCCACCAGCCTGTGAGCTTCTTGCTCCATCGCAAAAGCTTTAGCATAACGCTTTCTCGTCCTGCTATCTATCTGCATTGATTTTTCTGCGCCATAAAGGCCGCTGCCCAAAACTGCCCCAAGTACCAGTCCGATCATATCATCTGCCCCCTTCATAATGTCAGCACCGCATCTTTATCGTCAAAAAAACTGTTAAACTCCTCCAGTGACTGAAAAGCACATTTTTGGTTAAACACCGCCAAAATATCATTCAGGCCCTGGGTGATTGCTTTATCATCTACTGCGTAAACTCCCTGCATAACAAGCTCAAAGCCACCTTCAAAGGCCGCTGTCATATATGCATCTTTTGCTTTATTGTATTCATCAATCCGCTGCTTTTGCTGCGCCAGACTTTGCAGTGCAGTATTAATAATATGCTTAAATTCCGCCTGACGTTTTTTATCCAGCCTGCGTTCCATCTGATATTTAGTGACCGCCCTGGTTATTTCCCCCACAACCAGGGAAGTAACCACTGCCGCCACCGGTCCGCCCAAGGCAAACGCCATGTTTGCTGCCAATACACCGGCAGTGCCGCAAACAATTTGCGCAGAGCATTCTTCGCCGCTGATATTGCCATCTAAATAGTTCGCCACAATGCCACCTATTTCTACAGCCATCGTCAGCTGCATAATCGGCAAATTTTTTCCTGCTAGCTTGGCGAAATCCTTCGCCCCAGCCTTTTTCGCTACTGCGACAACACCATCCTGTACTACCGAAATACCGGCAGCACTGCCAAAGCTCCTTACAGTATCCTTGCCGACATTTTTTACAGCCTGCTTAATGTCCTGTTCACCTTTCACCAAGCCCACAAGATTGGTCAAGCCGGAAACAGTTGCAGTTACAAAGGCTGCTTCCCTGCCGGCAGCAGTTGCCTTCTTGACCGATGGCGCAACTGCACCCAGCTTAGAACTGATAACTTTGCTGTTTTTTATTTCATTAACCGTATTTTCTATTTTATACTTAGTCGCCTGTGTCCGTATATGAGCCTCTGCCTTCACTTCTTCTTTCAGCATATTAACGCTCGTCACAGCATCCGGGCAGTCAACAGCTTTTTTATTTGTCTTGAAGATTTTCTTGCCAAATAAAGTCTCTGATACATCATTAATCTGCGCAGCGCCTGCTTCAGTATATTTTTTTGCTATATACTCGTGGTTATTCAGCGCACCCTTGGACTTGTTCAGCGAGGCATTGGTATTAGCAAGGTTTGCATCAGCATTAGCCATTGTTCTTATCTGCTCCGGCGTCAAATCAGAACCATAACGCCTGATTTGCTCATCTAACGGAACAATGTGGTCAACGTTTGATTGCTTTTCATTAATATGCTTATTAGCATTATAAAAAATTCTCTTACCCGTATATTCGTCAGTTATACTTTTTTTATTGCCAAAGGATCTGTTTTTATAGCTGTCAGCCGCATTATTGCGTCTGTTAATATCATCTACCTGACTACGCTTTATCTTATCACTCATACGCCGCCTCCAAAATTTATTGAGAAGTATCTTCTACTCCTTCCATTAGCTCACTCATCGTAATCCCTAGCTTCCTGGCAACCTATTCCTGTATCAAACTCTTCAATTGCCTGCAAGTAAGGCATCTTAGTGCCTATTTTCTTATATCTCTGTGCAAATAATTAGCATTAGCTCCCTTTCCCACTATATTATCGCACATTATCAATTTCATATCTTTGCACAATTTTTCACAATTTTACATATAGTTTAATTTCTTGCGCTTTACCTATTAAGCTTTGCAAGGTGCTTACGTAATTTATATTTCCGCCATGATTTTGATAATAAGTTATGGTGCATTTTTTTCAAACTCACGTCAAATCACCCATTTGCCATATGAGCATGAATATATTTAAAGTTCAACATATTAAATAAATTTTTAGCAGGACTGCAAAACGCAGCCCTGCCTGTTACCTTATAGCTGTAAATAATCAATCAATACCAAACCGGCGTTATACCCGGCCAGCGAAGCAGTTGTCCTATCCATAGGATGCCACGAACCATCATCAGCCTGATATTGAACAAGATATCCTTTACCAGTAAGCAGACCTACAATACATTGCTGTCGACTTTGCTGCCCAGTGCTACCTATTACAATCATGTCATATTGCACAATTGTTTGACCATTATTGCGCGACAAAATTTTTGCACTGCGACAATCAACATAACGATGTGCTCCTTGTCGTTGGAATACTTCCGGTATATATTTATCGCCATTCAAAAACGCTTGCGGATGAAATAAATTATACTTCGGTCCACTGCTATTCACATTACTATTCACATTGCTATTTGCATTGCTATTGCTGTATGTAGTTGCTTTACTATTGTTCTCTTCCTGCTGCATGTTTAAAATGCCTTCCACATTATATTTATAGGCACCTGTATTGATGAGCAGCTTGCCTTTACCATTATCTAATTCCAACTGAGTCCAGTGTAAATTAAAGTCCTTGTATTTACTTTCTAAGAAATATTGGCACTCTACTGTCAAAACTTGCTTAGAATTCAATTTGAAGCCTTTTAAATCATTACGATCGCCAAAAGTAATAACATTAAATTTTTTAGGCGTTAGCAAGTCATTGCCAATTCTCAGGTTAACAGAAAGCTTATCAAGGTCTATTGTTTCATTTTTGCTCATATTAGTAAAAGCTATCGTTACACTATAAACCCAATCATCAATCTTGCGTCGTTCAAGCACGGCAAAGCCTAGCTTGGTATCGCCAATTTCTTGAACTCGATACGAAGCGCCACTGCAATCTAAATAAGCGGCTCCCTTATGAAATTCGCCATCATTAGCCATGCCATACCAGTTTAAATCGTGCTGCAAAACAGCATTTTGGAATTCTACCTTTTCAAAGGCTTCCATTTCCATTGGTCCATTATTGCCAGAATATTGTTCCATATTAGAGCAGACTCTTTTAAGATAAACATTATAAGCCTGCAGATAATCCTTCACGCTTTTAGCGTAATTAGCTATTTGGTAGCGTTTGATGGCTTTCTCCCCATCCTTTTTAGAAGGACCATTATCCTTGCTGTCCATCATTTTCTTGCTGAAATCCATAAAGCTCTCATTGGCCTTCGCTTCATCATATTTTTCATCACTCAGCTTGGCGATATTCTTGTCATTTTCTTCAATTAAATTCTTAATCTGCTTGAGCATTTTCTGCTTATCAATATTGCGATTTTCCAGCATGGCCTGAGCCTGCTCTGTTTCCATCTCAGCAACCTTCGTACTGTTGTTAAGATACATGGAATGTATTTTTTGCTCTTCTGACTTACCACAACCGGTAAGCACCACTGTTAAGATAAGCATTGCATAAAAAAACAGCTTTTTCACACTATGACCTCCCTATATAACTTTTCCAGTTAAATGTTTTATAAAAAAAGTACTATTGCAAAGGATCTGCTCCGTAGCGATTATCACCTACCGTACCAGGCGCAAACAGTAAATACAACTCAAAAAAGCCATTGAGAAGTGGCACAAAGGTTAATAATACTAATAAGCCATCTTTATCCAAATCGTGCAAGCGACGAACCGATATAGCACTATTTATCCAAACCAATAGAGTAAAAGCTATTAAGCCAATGAAGCAAGCCAGATAATCAATTGCTTCCATATAGTAATCATCTACAAACTCGTCGATGATGCAGGCGATAATAAAAAACACCAAACAACTACTCATGCTCTTGAGGAAATAATCCAATCTATTGATGCGTCCCTCAAAGCTCAAAAACTGCTCTTTAAAAATCTCTTTATTCAAAGCAGGTTTACGTTCGGGATTATTGCCAAAAAGTCTGCTAAAGATTTCTTTAAAATCCTTGGGATTATCATTGCTATGAGCTTTTCCCAACTGAAAACCACATTTTGTGCAAAATTTGACACCAATAGGATAAGTTGTACCGCACTTAGGGCAAATTACATTTGTCGGCTCAATCTTTGGTAACTGATCTGTCCCGCATACCGGACAAAACCTTCCCTGGTCGTCAATTTCGGCTCCACACTTAATACAATACTTTGACATAATATCTGCCTCCCTCTAATATTTTTTATTGCCGCTGCTTCTTACTTTCTCTCCTGCAGAAGCCGCACCGGGTCAACCCCCAGGGCCTGCGCCAGCAAAAATATAGACTCCATATTAAACGGTCCCTTACCGCATTCTATATCCGAGACGCGCGCCCTTGACATTTGGGCTTTCTCCGCCAGCTCGCTCTGCGTCAGACTCAATGACCTGCGATAATACATAATATTTAAGCCAATAGTTTTATATTTTTCTTCAAACAAAAAGCATCACTTCTTATCTCTTCCCTTCTATTATGCACTAAAAAGATGGCTCTTGCGGTGCTTTAGATTTTATATATATGGAATATATTTGACATAAAATCCGCAAGCTTACTTGACCACCGCCTGCTTTTAGTATAAGATGAAGTCAGAAACAATAACACCATGATAAAATTTCTTTTTTGTGATATTATAATGACGAAAAAGCAGATGCCGACAAAACATCAGCATCTGCTAGCAACATAAGATTTTAGATTTTTGCGAGGTTATACCTATGACGACAATGCAACGCGCCTTTCCGGCGCCAGTGATTCCCAAATTCTTCACCAATAATATCTGCGGCAATTATCAAATTCGCCGCTTTTTTAACGGTCAGGACGACTTTATCTGCGCCCAAGGCCCCTTTCATACGCAAACTATCGCTTCACAAAGTGAGGAAGGTGCGGCAGCTTCTTCCCTGGCTATAGCCTTCGCCAATATTGACGAAAACGATAAAAAGCAGGTGCTTGCCTTCTGCAATGCCTACGGCCTGCCCTATTCTTCGCAGCGCTGCCTTGAGAAACGTGCACATCTTGATGACGAAAATCATTCTGTAATCATCAACGATTTCAGTTTTATCGACACTACCCTTTTTATGGGAGATATCCTTGCAGAAAAAGACTATGCTGCCAATGATGCCGAGGTTACCTTGAATTACACCCTGTTCGAAGTAGACGAAATGGACATTATGAGCCTGCGCCTTTTTGCCCGCTGCGTCAAAATCGTCCGCAGCCTGCTTATTGTCCAAAGCTATCTCTTCCGACACGAAGGGACACAGGCAGGCGTTATCTATGCACTTGCCTACCTGCTGCATTACAGCGCACGTTGCATTCACTACCTGCTGCCGCACATCAAAACACCTACGCTCAAGGCAGCAGAATACTTTGCTACGCACAAGCGTATTTCGCACACGCAGCTGCTCAAAAATATCCGCAAAACAGATGCAGACTACGCCTGCCAGCTGCAAGACTTTCTCGCAGTCGTAGACAAGCATATGCTGCACACACTTGCTGATTATGACAAGGACCTGCTGACGAAGAAACAGCTTACTGCCATGATTCTCGCTGAAGATATTCCAAGCATAAGCCTTGACAACGCTTTTGCCAGACGCATCCTGCTCGATATCATCAACGATAATATCTATACCGCCAGACCGCAAATGGACCTGGCGCAAGAAAAATTTACCAGCCTTTGGCAATGCAGTTATCTTATGCAGGCAGTTTATCTTGATTTGTATCAGCTGCTGCTCAATCCGGGCGAATACCACCGCTGCGCCAATCCTGAATGCAGCAATTATTTTCTCATCAGCGGACGCCGTGCAGACAAACGCTACTGCTGCAATCGCTGTGCTTCCAAAATGGGTAAGCAAGGCAAAACATATAGACCGCATAAGGAAAAATGAGAAACAAATTTAAGCAACAAAAAAATATCCGCAACTGTGCGGAGGAAATCGTCTTGATTGGACTTGTATATACTTAATCAAATGCCCGTTATCTGCTATGTTGGCTGATAACAGGCATTAGCTTTTTGATTGAGCGAACAGTCACCTAGGTGCGCCTAATAATGTATGCCCAATAGTCGCTTCTCTTCTGTCTGCCCTAAATTATCTTAGTCACTAATAGGAAGTTCTGTTTTACAGTGTCACGCTTACTTCTTTTGTTCTGTAAACTTATACTTGCCTTTACCTTGCCCGATGACCGCTTCAATCACTCCTGCTTCTTTTAGTTTATTTATGAGATTACCGGCAGCAGTAATAGAGATGTTTACAATGCCTATTATATCATTACGTCCAAATACACCATCGAAGCTCATGTAGGCAAACAGTTTTTTTGCGTTTTCCTTAGTATTCTTGTTTGCGTTCAAACTGTCAATCGCAGCTTCAATTAAAAGGTTTTCAGAAGCAATTAACACCTTTTCTCCGTCAACTGCAACTTTTTTCGGGTCAATTAACACCTTTTCAATTGGAACTTTGTAATTCAGATTGTAGAGCGTAGCAAAAAATGATTTGGGTGTCGATCTGAAAATTGGCTCGACTTCGGGACGATAATTAACCGCATGACGATAATCTGCCTTGATCTTCTTGAAACCGCTGCCACGACGATCCATAAAGTGCATACGGCTGAAAATATCAGCAATCACTGGATTACGGCGTTTGGATGCTACATTGTCCATATCAAGCTCTTGTACGATAGAGCCATCAAACATACCGCCTGGGGAATATACTTCCATGCGGTTATCGAAAATATCAATGTGTACCTCGCTGCCGATCTCCATATAGTCACGATGAATCAGCGCATTGACAATTACCTCATGTACTGCCTGTTCGGGGTATTCGGGCATCTCCACTCGTCCATTGCCAACCTTTTTCCACCTTTTCTTGGTATTGTTCTTAACGAACTCGGTG
>ULIZ01070406.1_pt1 | contig 26961 bp, 27 predicted proteins | sample 1950601 | NCBI WGS metagenome assembly ULIZ01 (sample SAMEA4835456, study PRJEB28245) | human gut metagenome | biome: gut microbiome; material: fecal sample | place: Denmark | collected 2008 | reverse complement strand
AGAAGATACTAGAAGCATAGAAGATACTAGAGGCATAGAAGATACTAGAAGCATGAATGATGTCAGAAGCATGAATGATGTCAGAAGTATGGAAGATGCCAAAAGTATGGGAGATACCAGAAGCATGGGAGATGTTAGAAGCATGGAAGCTATCGGAAGCATGGAAAATATCGGGAATGTGGAAGGTGCCTGGAATACGGATGATAGACTGCAGATTCTCCTTGAAATACTGGATTTTCTTCCGAAAAGCGTGGAAGAAATCCGGACTGCATATGAAAGGAAAACCAAAGCTGCGGCGACTACACCGGAAATCCTGTGTATGCTAATGGAGCTTTGCATGGAAGGCACTGCAACACAGGTGAGCGGAAATTATTTTGCAGCCCAAGGACCAACTGCATTACAGCAATTTTATAAATGAGGTTAGATACACTAATAAATACTCAATAGATTAATTTGTGAAATAATGGAATGGTGAAAGGATAGAGAGATGTATTAGAGAAATCTGATGGAGGCGGATTATATCATGTATAAACGGCATGCCATAAAACAAAATATGGTTGCACGCATACGATGCCGTGAGGTATAATATAATTAATCCTCAGCTTTCTCTGATACCACAGAGAAAGGATTATGAATGAGCAAAAGATATGAGGAGCTTGATTTTACAGATGATTTCATTTTCTGTAAGATTTTGTATAATAACGAACCACTTTGTAAGGAACTGTTGGAAGTGATTCTCGGAAAGAAGATCAGGAAAATAGTATATCACGACTGGCAGAAGCAGATCGAAATGACAGCGGAAGGAAAGGGAGTGCGGCTGGATGTCTATCTGGAAGATGGACATACCGTATATGATCTGGAAATGCAGGCAGCCCGTAAGAAGAATCTTCCGAAAAGATCGAGATATTATCAGGGAATGATTGATTTGAATCTGATTGAGCGCGGAGCAGATTATGAGGAACTGAAGGAATCCTATGTGATTTTTATTTGTACCTATGATCTCTTTGGAAAGAATGCCTGTGTGTATACCTTCGAGAACCGGTGCCGCGAAGTGGGAGGATTATGTCTTGATGATGGAACGATGAAGGTATTCTTAAATGCCGAGGGAGATACATCGAAGCTGACCCCGGAATTAAGGGATTTCCTGGATTATGTTGCAGGACGTAGGATACATGGAAAACTGGTTGCCAAAATTGAGGAGGAAGTCCGGAAAGCCAGAAAACATGAGGAATGGAGGACAGAGTATATGACATTTGAAATGTTACAGAGGGAGAAGTATAAAGAGGGAGTGGAATACGGTAAGAAATTAGGCGAAAGACGTGGAGAAAAGCGAGGAGAAAAGAGAGGCATAGGACTGGGTAAACTGGATGCAATCCGGCGCATGCAGAGAAAAGGATTGAGCATGGAAGAGATTATGGATATGGGTTATACCAGGACTGAATATGAGAAGGCACTTCGAACCGAAAAAATCAACTGACTGGAGAGAAATACCAATTTCCTATTGATGAGGAAGTCTGGAAAGCCAGAAAACATGAGGAATGGAGGACAGAGTATATGACATTTGAAATGTTACAGAGGGAGAAATACAAAGAGGGAAAACGCGAGGAAAGAATGGAAGCAATCCGGCGCATGAAAGAACGTGGATTTAACTTTAAAATGATTATGAAAGCAGGGTATACCAAAGCGGAATACAGGCAGGCGCTTCAGACAGAAAATCAACTGATTGAAAAGTAATACCAATTTCCTATTTTTTCTTTGATATCTGCCCGTTTTGGGTTGCAATCTCATGTCGAAGAGTGTAGAATATTGTCCGTAGACAATAGTACATTGGTCACACATTCTTAAATATAGATCTCCGTGGGCTGTCAGATACCGCCGGCTGGGATATGAAAATCATAAATTACTCTGGGAACGAATACGCTATGGATTTTAACAGAAAAAAACTTCGTCTGGGTGACGTACTGGTGAACAGTGGCGTTATAACGGCTGAACAGCTGCAGAAGGGTCTTGAACTGCAGAAGGGCTCTGGCCGTAAATTGGGAGAAACTCTTGTTGACGAAGGAATTACCACAGAAGAGAATATTGCGAAAGCATTGAGCAGCCAGCTGGGCTACGAAATGGTTGATCTGCAGGATATCTCCATTGATGAAGAAATCCTCAATCTGGTACCCCCGAACATTTTAAAGAAGCATAAGATGATCCCGTTTGAATATTCCAGGACGGGGATGAATGTTCTGCGTGTGGCAATGTCAGATCCCATGAACATGGCTGCCATGGACGATATCAATATTATTACGAACCTGCAGGTGGAGCCGGTCGTGGCAACACCGCGGGATGTGATGCTGGCACTCGACCGCTATTATGGACAGGCAGAGGTAAACTCCGCACTCGAAGAGTACGTAAAAGAAAAGACGAGCCAGATGGCGGAGCAGGAGGATATCTACAGCGACGACATCAACAACTCCCCGATTGTACAGCTGGTAAAAACGATGATCGAACAGGCTGTACGCCAGCGTGCATCCGATATTCATATCGAACCGATGGAGAAGCAGGTCCGGGTGCGTTACCGTATTGACGGTGCCCTGTATGAGAAGGCAACCTACAACATCAGCCTTTTACCGGCACTGGTTGCACGTATCAAGATCATTGGCGGCATGGATATTTCTGAGAAGCGTAAGCCGCAGGACGGCAGGATCACGCAGGTGGTGGACCGGCGCGAATTTGATATCCGTGTATCCATTCTGCCTACGGTATATGGCGAGAAGATCGTTATGCGACTTACGTCCAAGAACGCCTTATCGAGGGAAAAGAGCCAATTGGGCTTAAAGCCGCATGACTTACAGAAATTTGACCATATTTTGAAAAATCCGCATGGTATTCTGCTTGTGACAGGACCTACCGGAAGCGGTAAGTCTACAACGCTCTATACCGCGCTTAGTGAGTTAAATAAAGAAGATGTAAACATCATCACCGTAGAAGATCCGGTGGAAGCAAATATTGACGGAATCAACCAGGTGCAGGTCAACAATAAAGCAGATCTGACCTTTGCATCGGCATTGCGTTCCATCCTGCGACAGGATCCGGACATCATTATGATCGGAGAAATCCGTGATCAGGAGACGGCATCCATCGCTGTACAGGCATCCATCACAGGTCACCTTGTGGTATCCACGCTGCATACGAACTCCGCAGCCAGCACGATTACCCGTCTGGTGGATATGGGAATTGAACCTTACCTGATTGCAGACGCTACGGTTGGTGTTATTGCACAGCGACTGGTGCGCCGCCTTTGTCCGGATTGTAAGAGGGCAAAGAAAGCCGATGCCGAAGACCTTGAAATGCTGATGCGTAAGCCGGAGGAAGATCTGACAATTTATGAGCCATGCGGCTGTGCAAAATGCGACGGCACAGGCTTTCGCGGACGAATCGGTGTGTATGAAATCATGGAAGTGACTCCGCAGCTGAAGCATATCATCAGTAAAGGTGGAGAAGTGGAAGCCATCAAAGCACAGGCGCTGAAGGACGGCATGCATACCCTGCGTATGAGTGCGACCGAGCTCGTCCTGGATGGAACGACATCCGTACAGGAAATGATGAGAGTATCTTTCGACTTGTAGAATGGGAGGAACGACAATGGCCAATTGGGGCTATGTGGCGATAGATAAAACAGGAAAAGAAATCAAAGGCAGCAGGGACGCCGATACACAGGAAGCCTTAACGAGAGATCTGAAGCAGCAGGGACTCATCGTTCTGGAGGTAAAGCAGCAGAATACCTTAACACGGGATATCAACATCAGCTTTGATAAAAAGCCGGCAGCCAGAGATCTCGCCGTGTTCTGCCGGCAGTTTGCCAGCATCGTGCGTGCCGGTGTCAGCATCATTGAAGCTCTGAATATGTTGGCAGAGCAGACAGAGAATAAGCTTTTACAGAAATCCCTCATGGCAGTCCGTGCCGATGTGGAAAAGGGGGAGAGCTTCGCAGATTCCATGGCAAAGCATCCCAGGGCATTTCCGGAGCTTTTGATCCAGATGGCGAGAGCCGGAGAGGCATCCGGCAGTCTGGAAATCTCCATGGAACGTATGGCAATCCAGTTTGAAAAGTCCGCGAAGACACAGGCCTTGGTTAAGAAAGCCATGATCTACCCGATTGTGGTTGCCTGCGTAGCTGTAGGCGTTGTTGTAGTCATGCTGGTATTCGTTATTCCACGATATACGGATATGTTTGAAGAGCTTGATGCCGAGCTTCCTGCAATTACACTTGCCGTTGTAGGACTCAGCAACTTTATTAAAAATTACTGGTTTATTATCGTTCCGGTAGTAATTGCGATTGCGGTAGCCTTTCATATGTGGAAAAAGACCTTATCCGGCAAGCATGTTTTAGGAAAACTGGCACTCAAATTTCCAATGACGAAAAACCTGGTAATAAAGAGTGCTTCTTCCCAGATGGCCCGCACCTTAAGCACGCTGCTTACCGCAGGTGTTCCACTCACGGAAGCAGTGGATATTGTAGCGGATACCATGGGAAATATCTGGTATAAGGAAGCCTTAAAGGAAGCGCTCGAGCAGCTACTGGTCGGCGTCCCTTTATCCCAGCCGTTACAGACCTGCGGACTCTTCCCACCGATGGTATATCATATGGTACGAATCGGTGAAGAAGCCGGCTCCACAGAAGAAATGCTGAACAAACTGGCAGACTACTATGAAGAAGAAGTGGAAATGGCTGTCCAGTCCTTAATGGCCGCCATGGAACCGATGATTATCATCATCCTCGCCGGCATCGTCGGCATCCTTCTCGCCGCCGTCATGCTTCCCATGGTTAATATGTATGCGGCACTTGACAACTTATAACACCAGCTTTGCCATAGCCGAGAAGTAACAGGATGGGTGCTTGCACACAGATCCTGTTACTTCGAAGGATATGAGCGGAGCGCCCCTATATGAAATAAGGCTGAGCCGTGAAACGGCGGGAGGTTGCGAAGCAACCGTGCCTTATGAATGTTAGTGGGGCGCGGCGAAGCTGTAATTACAAGTATGAACAGTTAAGCCTTATGAATGGAGGCTTCGCACTGGTGTTATCAGTGAGAGAAATGTAAAAAACATGTGAAGAATTTCACTAAAATTTCCAATAATACATACAACTTGAATAAAAGTGACTGCAACGTAGGGACAGTCATTTTTAAATAAAAACAACAAACAAAGGAGAATTTTCATGAAAAAGGAAAAAATGAATGACAAAGGTTTTTCACTTGTTGAGTTAATCATCGTTATTGCCATTATGGCAGTACTTATTGTGGTTCTCGCACCTCAGTACTTAAAGTATGTTGAGAGATCCAGAAACTCAACAGATTTACAGAATGCAACTGAGATCGTAACAGCACTTCAGGTTTACGGTTCTGACCCAGAAGCAACTGAAGCAATTCCGGCTGAGGGATCTTCTGTTACGGTTAAAGTTGATACCAATGATACAGCAACTGTAACAGGTGATTTTGCAGTGGCAGCATTAAAAGATGCTGGTTTGGCTAATGCTTCTGGAGACTTAACTATGAGATGTCAGAGTAAGACTACATGGACATCTTATACAATTACTGCAACATCAAAAAATGGTGGGTTGGAATTCTCATACTCAAATGAAGGTGGAAAGGGTGCAACTGCTTTTGCTGATGCAATGGCTGGAAAGAAAGGCACAACTACCACAGAATAAGTGAGTTCTGTTATCCATAGCATACATCCGATATGGACACTCAAAACAAAAAACTCCTTCTTCCCCTCTCGTCACAGCAGAGCCTTAAGGTCGTCGGTTTCGACGATCCCTTGATCGCTCGTGTACCCTACGACCTTTATGAAGCGAGAGCCCGCGATTCTGTGATCAGAATGGATGGAAGTGCCACTAGGACTCCTGCGGTATATGCCGCAGGAGAATTGTGGGTTTAAGAAGAGTAACAAAGCTCGAAAAAGATTGAAAAATATGTACTAACGGTTTTAATACAATCAACATTTATGGATAAGGATATTCCCTATGCTCGCAGAAATTATTTTTTATATCTTCATATTTCTTTTCGGAATCGTGATCGGCAGTTTTTTAAATGTCTGCATTTACCGCATACCGAAGCATGAAGATATCGTGAAAACACGGTCACACTGCATGTCCTGTGGTTATCAGCTCAAGTGGTATGACATGTTTCCGGTATTCAGTTATCTGTTTCTGCGGGGCAGATGCCGGAAATGCCATGCGAAGCTTTCCGTACAGTATCCGCTGATTGAAGCAGCGAACGGCATTCTTTATGTAATGATCGTGTGGATTCATGGAATGACAATTACTTCTATATTATATTGCCTGCTGGTTTCTGCACTTCTGGTAATCAGTGTCATTGATTTCAGAACCTTTGAGATTCCCCTTGGAATCAATATTTTTATTCTGATTCTCGGAATCGTCCGCGTAGCAACAGACTTTACCTGTGTGTTGGACTACGTGATCGGATTCCTAAGTGTGAGCGTTGTGCTCGCCATTCTGTATTATGCCTCCAAAGGAAGAGCAATCGGTGGAGGCGATGTGAAGCTCATGGCCGTCTGCGGACTGGTGCTTGGCTGGAAGCTGGTTTTGCTGGCATTCTTTTTAGGATGCATTTTAGGATCAGTCATTCATATTATCCGGATGAAGGCATTTGGCGCCGACCGGGTTCTGGCGATGGGACCATACCTTTCGTTGGGAGTACTCCTTGCAGTTTTGTGGGGAAATACCATGATTCAGTGGTACATGGGACTACTGGGTTTTTAACCTTAAGAGCGAATATTTTACCTGCTTGGTAATCCCGGCAGGTTTCTTATATATAACATCATTTTTTCGGGACAAAGGAGAAAATATAAGTAACTAAAAACATGATTAAATGTGAGTCAATGTACTCAAAGATGCTCAAAAACCAGAGTATTAGTTGGTAACTTAAAACCGCTGAAATCATAGGAAAGATAAGCCAGTACAAGTTGAAATAGTCTTGTTAACTATAGGGTAGAACCTTGATGGTAATGATTGAGTAATGGTAGAAGTCTACAAAAACCAAGTAGCAAAAAGAAAAATATTAAGAAAGGAAAAGCTATTTAGATGAAAACCTATATCTAATCAATTTAAAGAATTTATAGGTATGTACCGATGGCTTAGTCGGGAATTTACGACTGTGGAGTGTACAAGAACTTGTGAGTAGCGTATTGTTTATAATCGCCAAAGCATACACATTGAAGCAGTAACTACAAATCGTGAGATTGTAGCGAATCATCTAGCATATACACATTTGTATATGTTTTTAATAGCAGAACCAGATCTTTGGCCAAGAAGAAACAACAAGAACCAATAACTGAATCACTATTTGATTTCTGTGAGACAGAACAAATCCAACAAGTCAGCTTTAAGGAAGAAAACACAAACAATACGAATTCTGCAAGCGAACCCGAAAAGGCCTCAGAAGAACAAGAAGAACCGGCACAAGAAAAAAACAGTAATCCAAGCCTGTCTTCCGGAACTTATACGAATCCCAACAGCCAAGGGAAAGACCTTCCCGTTACTCTATTCAAGACTTTGGGAAAAAGCAGTGTGGGTTCATGGCAGGAACTTTTTGCCGGCTACACGTCCCTTAAAGCCATCACATATTCTTCCAGCATAGGGATGTTGAAACAGGTCGTAAAGATTATCAACAACGTTGAAATCATCTTCGGCAACGAAAGCATCCTAGGATCTATAAAAGACATCATAGCGGCACAATATGCTACGGTAAAGACATTACAGGAAGAAAATTTTAAGAACAACAATATCTTAATCGACAAAATAGAACAGGACAAACTTTCCTTATTCGTTACAAGCATTGACGCGCATACGAGCCACCAAAAAATCTATCTGTTGTCAGACGAAAAAAACAATTTCAGAACCATAGTCGGCAGCGCAAACCTCTCTTTGAAGGCTTTCGGTTCGACCGGTAATCAGCTGGAAACGATTATGGTTTCTGACGATTTCGACACTTACGATCTTTTTCTAAGCATATACCTGAAGACAAAAGAGCTAAGCAGCCAAAACCTGACCGTAAAGAACATAAGGGAACTGAAACTGACCACTACGGAAAACCTTCCGTTCTTCCAGCAGATCAAGGAGGAGAAAATCATAGAGATAATGACTCCGCCCAAAGAAGAAATCTTCTATACGGTTCAAAAAGACGAATTCAACAAATTTATCGAGAAAAACAATATAAATCCGGAAGACCTTTTGGAAAAGAAAAGCAACAAAGTACTGATAACCTATACCAAAACAAAGGAATTTTCTCAAAAAATCAATATAGCCGCCGACCAAACCCGAAGGACATACGAGACGTACCCTGATTTCTATATCGACAAATACAAACAAAAAGCATATTATAAAGGCAATCCTATTGATACATCTGATATTCCTAAGGATAAATTTGCCAAAGATATAGAGATCTTCGTAAAATATTTCCAAGGCTTCTTTGAAAAACAGCCGCCATTTCAGGGCAACGTGAAGACCAACATAGACAAATACTATGCAACCGTAAACTACGCGTTCTGCGCCCCGTTCCTTCCTCTTTGCAGGCACGAGACAATAGGAACCAGTACGCAGGTCTTTCCATATCCCCTGTTCCTTATCCTAAAGGGAACTACTAACAGCGGCAAATCGTCGTTGATGAAATTCATTCTGAAGCTGATGTTCAACCAGTTCCACCCCAAAATTGAGGGTGAAGGCGGACTTATCCAAAAAGCGGAAGACAAGGAAAACGCTCCTGCAGCACTGAAACAGAAATTGGAGTTTACTAAGGGATTCCCAATCATGATCGACGAGCTCAGCCCCAAACGCTGGCAGGAATACAGTGCCAAGTTTATCAAACACGACAGCACAAGCCAATTCTGGTCCCCTATGATTATGGCGACTAACGATGTAAAAGAGATTGATGAAGCGTTGAGCAAAAGAACAATCACTTTCGAAATCAACATGTTCACAAACCGTATGAGCAACCTGCAAAGAAAGCTTTTTGAAAACGATTTGGATATGCTTTCAGGCTGCCTGTACAAAGAATATCTGAAAAGAATGCTCGTGTTGCTTCCGGGATTCCTTAAGACCATTCATTCTTCGGATAAAGACGCTCCGATACCTGATATTCTCCTCTTGTCATCAAGGGTGCTGCTTTCTATATTAAGCGAACATATCGATATCAAAAAGTATCCATACATCAAAGAATACGACATCCAATACTATCTGATCAAGGCAAATCTTGACCAAAACATTCTCGATTTTATCGACCTTTACTCAAAAATCGGGGACGAATGGGAAATCAACAAGAAGCTGGACTATATCAAAATCAAATTTGAAGACCAATACAAAGCGAGAAACTTCCAGCGGAAATACGGTATAGAATTCACAACGCTTGAAGGACGATATATAATAATGCCGTTAAAAAAGACGGAAAAATTCTTCCATATCAAAATCGGCAAAAAGAATCTATTAGATTCCTTAAAGTTCTGGGAATGACACAAAAAAGCCTTCCTAAAAGTGAAATTATCATTGGAAAAATTGCTAATGATACTACTAATCCGGTTATTACCGCATATCTGAATGGATTATATGGCTCATTAGAAGACGAAAACGCCGCAAAATGGCAATATCCCTGCTTTTACCAAACAGATTAAAGGATCAGTACTGTTTTCTGAGTCAACAAGCTATTAACTGTTTAGAAGTCATAGAGGTGAAAAAATATGGAAATTGAAAAGAAAAAATTCTGTGCAGATTTAATTTTAACAGATGCTATTATGGATATGGCTGAAGAAGACGGCATTACTTGGCAAGAAGCTAGAAGCAAAATTATTAATTCTAATGCGTATACAGCCCTATATGATTTTGAAACTGGATTGTGGGGAAACGGACCAGATTACTTCAGAGATTTCTACAAAAAAACAGCATAAATGCTAACTAATGTTCATAACTAAAGTAATACTCATAACTTTACTAACTTTCATAACTAAGATAATAAAAATAACATTCATAACAGTAATTAAAAAAAGACGCTCTGACAGCATTTCATTAGGCTATATGAGCGTCTTTTTTTCTGCAGACTATATATAATTACAAGGCCATATAAGCTTCTTTTGCATCACGAAGGCCTTTATAATCAAGCCAGTGCACCATAAAATCATCATCAGGATAAGATTTCTTAATACGTTCACATTCGGCCTGATCATCTTTGCTGGATGCAGCAAGAATACTTAAAGCATAAGGAGAAAGAGCAAGGTCAAATCTACGCTTGCCTTCTGCAGAAACAACGTAATAATCATGCTTCGGTCTGGAATCAGCAATTATCTGGCGTTCACGGTAATTAAGATTAAAGAAACCATAAACTTCTTCATTGCCTTGATTCAAAGCCTGGGCATTAGGCAAAAAGAAACGAGTCATGCAGCTTTCAATGATAGCACTTGAAATGCTGCATTTTTTTATGTCTTCAAGATTTTGCGTAGCAAAGATAATGCTTACGTTATTCTTACGCATGGTCTTAAGCCATTCACGGATTTTCTCAGCAAAAATAGGGTTATCCAGAAAGGTCCAGCACTCATCAAGGATAATGAAAGTAGGAGAACCATCACAATTTTTCTCAATTACGTGGAAAAGATAAAGCAGGGTAGGCATAACAGCATTTTTCTTGCTCATAAGCTCGCCCATCTCAAAAGACTGATAGCTGCCAAGCTTTAAGCTGTCAATATCACTATCAAAAAGCTTGCCATAGGCACCAGCTGTATCAGCAATACCTTTTGTTTCAACAACAAAAGGCTCGAGTGCATCTCTAAGCTCCATATTCTGTACGAACACCTTAATGGCCGTTAAAGTACGTTCATCGGGAGGCGTAGCAGCAACAGAGGTAAGAGCGTCCCAAATAGCTTTACGCTTTTCAGGATTCATCTCAACGCCCTCCTGAACAAATAGCTCCTGCAGCCATTCACTTGCCCAAACTTTTTCGTTTTCATCATCGATATAACGGAGAGGTTGGAAAGCAAGATTATTGGCACTATCATCATTACCGAGGTCATAAAAATTACCTTTTACTGCTGCAGCAAAAACTCGACTGGAAGCACCCTTATCAAAGACATAAATGCGAGCTTTCGGAACGCTGCGGAATTGACTGGCAAGAAAATTAAGAAGAACTGACTTACCACTACCGGTAGGACCGACAACAATACTATGGCCAACATCACCTACATGAATATTAAGGAAAAAAGGAGTAGAGCCTTCAGTTTCAACCTGAGCAATCGCAGGAACAGGCTTACCAGAACACTCCGAAAGATGCTTACAATATTCATCACCTGACCAAACACTAGATAAAGGCAAGATATGACACAGGTTAAGAGAACTAATAGCTTTTCTGCGTGGATCAGCATAAGCATTACCAGGCAAAGAACCAAGCCAGGCACTGGCAGCATTCATGGTTTCAGGAGCAACAGTAAAGCCTTTATTAGAATAGATACGGCTGATCGCACGAACCTTATTCTTAAGAATATCCATACTGCTGTCAGAAATAATGATATTGCTTGTAAAATCGCCAATTGAAATGAAATTATTACCTAATTCGACAAGAACATCATCCGCATCAGCAAAACGCTGGAGAGAAGTACTGTCGACCATGACAGATTCCTCTTTATAGAAAAACTCACGCAGCATTGTCAGGATATTCTTATCGTTAGCCTTCCACTCACGCTTCAAGGTTTCAACATCACCCTGAGAATCGACTTTATCACGGCAAATAAAACGAGTCACCCAACGGTATTCCATATTAAGCCTGTTAAGCTCGTCCAGCATACAGGGAAAACTTTCTGGAGGGAAACTGCGTATGCAGACAGGAGTAATATGCTCATTTTCAAAATCATCACCTAAAATGGGATAACTGCCACCAAAAAAAGGCATATCGCAAAGCATATCTCCCAAACAAACAGGTTCTAAAGGTCGCTTAACTTTCTGCTTGCGCAAGCTTACGCAGCTATGCAGATAGGTAAGCATTTCCTCATCATCAAGCAAGTGACAGGAATAGACTACAGAACTGAATCCATCAAAAAACTTGTTTAAAGAAGTCTGAAACGATTCAAGATTATCATAAAAAACTTTACGCATATCAGTATCGTTTTCTAACTCATTTCTATAAAAAAGCTTGGCTATCTTAGCCTTTCTGGTACTTTTAGGCAAAAACTGCAAAGTAAAATAATACTCACCAATAAAGTACTGATCGTGGTTAAAAAAATTCTGACGTTCATAATCCATCATCTGACAAGCTTTGTCAGGGAAAGTCCTGTCTTTATAAACATTAGCTTTTACACGTCTAGCTTCAATATAAAAGCACCAGCCTTCACCAAAAACCTTAAGATAATTGTTAACCCTGGCAATAAGAGCCATAAGTTCTTCACTTGTAGCACTTTCCTGATCAAGTCCATTATAGCGGATAGTCGCCATAAAACTGCCGTCCTCATTCAGAACAATTCCCGGGGCACATAAAGCAAACCACTGAACATGACTGGATAATTTAGTGTATTTAAAATTATACTCTCGCAAATCAAATAAATGCAAAATCTACACCTCCAAAAATCTGATTACCAGAAGACTTTTTTGCTTTGGATGTGATTTATAACAACTTTAAAAAATATATCATCAGTTTTTGTTGCTTCACGCATAAACATATGAACTACAAATGCAACAGGCAAAAACCAATACATCTGCATCATCACACCAATCGCAACAGCAATACTCCAAAAACCGATACAAAAATTCCTGTCAACACCAAGCATCAAAATCGGATTAATAAGAGATTGATGAAAAGGGATATAATAACCATCCGGTTTTCCTCTATCCATAATGACCTCCTAACAAAAATAATCAAAAACATAAAGATAACTTAAGTTATTTTCATAATTATCATAATAAAAATAACTAAGCTAATTAATATAATGTTCATTATCACTATTATGTTACTAACTAACGTTAGTAACATAATATAAGTTAGAATACTAATTTATACTATAAAGATAAGTAACATTATTAAACTTTTACACCTTCAAGAAGCTGAAAAATCTTTGAAGAATCATATTCTAACGTAAAGGCACCAGTCTCTACATCATAATCTTTAACATAAGCCACTTCCTTGATAGTGCGTCCACGGACCATTTTGCCATCAATTAACTTGGAACTGCGAGATATAAAGACGACAAGATTTACAGTAGAACCGATAAGACTATTGACAACACTAAGCGGTGGGGCAGAAGAACCATTACCACCACTCTCTAAAGAAAGGGCTGCAATACGCTTCAAGCATTCGAGCGCATCATTAGCATGAACAGTAGAGATGCCACCTGGATGGCCGGTATTCCATGCTTTGAGTAAATCATAAGCAGCTCCATCACGGACTTCACCAACAATAATCCTATCTGGCCTGCGACGCATTGTTGTACGTAAAAGCATATTCATATTGACAGCATCGCTTGTACGAAAAGATTCATAATCTTCAGCAGTACAATTAAGCTCACGGGTATCTTCAAGGATAACAAGTCTGTCACGAGTTTTGCTAATCTCATCCAAAATAGCGTTACATAAAGTTGTCTTACCACTGCCTGTACCGCCACCTATCAAAATGTTAAGTTTACGATGAACGGCAGAACAAATAATATTTTTCTGCTGTTCAGTCATAACTCCTTGCGAAACGTAATCATCAAGAGTAAAAACAACATCTGCAGGTTTACGAATATTAAAAGAAGGTAAAATAGATATATCTGGCAGGCTGCCTTCAAAACGATAACCATATTTAGGCAGTTCCGCACTTATCAAAGGCTGGTTCTTAGTAGCAATCGTTTTACTGAATGAAGCAACGGTTTCAATAATCTTACGTCTGTCTTCTGCTTTAAGCACAATATCTGTCTTTACGCGACCAACACCGACATATTCAATCCATACGTGTAAATCGTTGCTATTACAGTATACCTCGATAACATCATCACGAAGCAAGGACAATGCCAATGGGCCTAAAGCATTATCAAGCAATATATGGGCACGGTTCTTACCGGAACTTTGTTCCACACTAATCTCTCCAATCAAAGGTTAATTTTTTCGTCAAGTAAATCAGAGATAAATCTACCATCTACTAATAAAACTCCACGACGCCATCTTACAGGAACAAGCAACTTCATCATCTGCATTACGATATAATTTCTGGAATAACAGTCACGCATAATAAAAACAAATTCATCAAAAGGGTAATCCTTATGAATATCTACTGAAATATTAATATTACTCGACATTATTCTCCTCATTATTATCATTCAAATCATCAACAGATGCTGTCTTAGCATACAGATCTTTACGATATTTATCTACAAAATCCATGATCTCACCTTGAACGTCAGGCCTGTTCCGAATAAAATCGGCAATAGCAAGAAGAATTTTTTTATCATCATCAAAAAGAACATCAAACGAACCTGAATTATTAAGCCTTCTAATATTAGCAGGATTCTTACAGGCAGATTGCAAAGACGTATACATTTCTACGCCAAGAGCAGAAAAAACTGTAGATGCTACGCTCATAGTAGCAGATACACGAGATGTATTAAACTTCTCCTTAACGCTACGGCTTTTTCTTTTCAGAGCTTCTTCTTTAAGCTTCAGCTCATTTCTTAATTTTTCCTTTTCTTCATTTACGGATAAAGCAGATAATGCTGCATCACCAAAAGAGCCGGGTTTTCTAGGCATAATATTCCTCCTTAACATAACGTATATAATAAAAATAAGGATAGTTATTAAAATAATAAAAATCATATCAATAACTAAAGTTAGTAAAATAACTTTAGTTATGAACATAATATCCATAACACTGTATAAGACAGTAACATTACACATGAAAATTAGGTTCATAACTAAAATAATCTTAATAACAAAAGTAATCAAAGTTAGTAAAGTTATCTTAATAATGGAAATAACCGTAGTAACATTCATAACTTTAGTTATTTCCATTATCTTGATAACTTTATTTTTTATTTTCTTCGGCTGCTTTTTTGGCATCCATAAGAGAATGATAATCGCTAATATTCCAACAACGATCGTTAGGAGCAACTATATCACTAAAGACCGGTGGCTTAATCTTAGTACGAGGCAGGAAAACAGGATCTTCAAAATACCTGATCTTGTTACAATAAATTGGCGCAAGACCTTTACAGAAAACCAAAAGTTTTGACGGATCCATAGTGGAAACCTCATTAGGATACATCAACGGCCTCGACATAAGGCTATCATTATAACTTGTAGGCATAGGCAAGATATTACTGTTCCTTGAACTTGATGTGCTTTCAATAGTCTGATTACCAAGCTTGTCAGATAAATACTTAGCACTATTATTATCACTAGGCGTATGGTAAACCTGAACCTGGCAGTTAGATACTACATAGTTATCTTTACCATAAATGTTATTAATCTGATTCAAATCCTGCGTAATAATACAAGCCTTCATGCCATAGCCGGCAATAAAGCCTTCAGATATAGCAAAACCATCCATCTTGCCAAGGGCAGGGAACTCATCTAAAAGCAGCAGCAATCGATGCTTATGTTCTTCAGCCTTACCATCAGAAAACTTCATTTCCTCAACGTTAAGACGCCATAACATATCAACGACAACACGAAGAAGAGGACGAACAACATCCATTTCGCCAGGACCAAAGACAAGATAAAGACTAATAGGCTTCTTACAATCCATCAAATCTTTCATAACAAAATCACTGTCCCTGATATTATCAACAATGATAGGGTTACGATATAGAATAAGAGCAGTATTCAACGTCGAAAGAATTGAACCAAACTCTTTATCAGGTTTATCTACCATAGATTGAAAAAGCTGACGGACATGCGGATGCAGACCATCACGATTAACCTTATCGGGATAAAGCTTTACAAAGAAATCATCATTTTCCTTACCGTCAGGTGCATGACGATAACCATGGTTATTACCATCAAAATTAGTAATATAAGTCTGAAATTTTTTCTGCAAGCCACTTAATGTCTCAGATTCTTCGCTTAATGCTTTTTTATACTCTTCTTCATCAAGTTCAGTAACATTGTCAGGATCAACATTCGCCATTAACAGAACCTTGTTGACATCAACTTTAATTTCAGGCATTTCTTCAGCTAATGCCTTACGTTTTTCCTCATCTGCAGCAATTTGCTTCATCAAAGAGCCAGGCTGAATATTATCAGACGGAGATACGAATTCATCTTCACCATCATCAAAATCAAAAAATTCATCATCATTACAGAAAGAATTCAAAGAACTGGAATACTGCTTTAATGGACTGAACAACTTATAGACCTTAGCATTATCAGCAGAATCAGAAGCAGAATCAGAAGTATCACTATTACTGCTATTATCGTCATTTTTAAGATTATCAGCAACAGCCAAAGCCTGGTCTACAGAAGTAATACGACATTCTGTAGTTTTTTCATAATCCTCCATAAGCCGGGCATCTTCTTCAATCTTTTTCTTGATAGCTTTCGCTTTTTCAGCAGACTCTTTACCTTCGCTGCCTTGACCATCATAAAGAAAGTCAAGAACATCAGAAAGGTTTGCTGTACGGGGAGGTTCATTACCATTATGAAAGCGTTTGGCATAAAGCAGATGAAGAACAACACCTTGCAAAAGATCCCAAGCATTATTTACCCAATGCGCATTGTTTCCGTCACCACCTTTACCGGTAGGATCAACAAGAATCTTAGTAATAAGCTGCAAATCATTCATCTCATATGGAGTACCGATGCGAATCTCATCAAGCGGATTATAATGGCAGCTCTCACGGCTAGTCGGCTTAAACATGAAAACATCATTACCAAGCTTATGTTTTCTGAAACCTGCAGTAAGCTCCCAGTTTTCGCCTTTGATATCAGTAACGATGGTAGAACCTTCCCAGGCAAGCAGAGTAGGGACAATGTGACCTACGCCTTTACCGGAACGTGTAGGAGCACAGATAAGAATGTGCGTTTTTGAATTATCGCGTATATACTTACCATTATCAAGACGACCTAAGAAAACCCCTTTACCACAGAACAAATCATTATCATTCCTATGACGATTATCAGCAAAAGCCTGAGAAAAATTTCCTTGTTTTAGGAATTTAAGAACAGTCAGAAGCTTTTCCCAGCCTGTTCTTCCATCCGGATCATAGCTATATTCAACAATCTCTTCTTCTGTAGCAAAATGAGCACTGCCATGAGAAACGAATTCAATTTTGCTGTTACGGGCTATAATCAGACATCCCAAAAGCATAGCTCCACCTAATGCATACATTGCAGGATTAAAAGCATAAGTATCAAAAATCCATGCAGCTTCTTTTCCGTAAGAAAAGTACCAGCTTATCCATATAAAAGGAAAATAAAGATGAGGAAACCCAAACCAGGACAAACTTCCATAAAGAGCCGGCTGATAACTCAAAATATCAGCTATTTTTTGACTAGCATATATACCAGCTAATAACTGAGCTAGAAAGTTTAAACCTAATAAAAGTAATACTCTTTGCTTTTTATTCATGATTTATACGGTTCCAAGACAACATCCTGATCAAAAATTATATTAAACTTATAACCAGGACGGATAATTACAGTAGGAGCTATATTCAAATTCTTATTGACAATACTTGATGTAGCAGAAGAAATATTGTTAGCAGCTTCAGAACCTGCCTCAGATTTAAACGTAGTATTGTTATTATTAGAATCCGTTGCAGCAGCTACACCACCTGTAATAGCACCACCTATAAGCGCGGTCCAAATTACTCGTGCATAATGGCTTCTTACTTTATCTTTAAAACCAACATAACCTTCGTTGTCGCTGCCATTAAAATTAGGTAATACCATGCTTTTCCCGTTCGGAAGTATCATACGCTGCCAAATTACGGCTCCACGAGTCTGAGCAAAAGCAGTATTACTATCATAGATACCAATAAGCTTAGTGCCTTGCGGAATAAGCAGATATTTACCTTCAACAGTATCGTAAACATTCTGAGATACCTGTCCAATAACAGTACCAGGCAAATCACTGTTTAGACCAGTAACAAGAACTCCAGGAACAACAGTTCCGGCCATAACCTGATAAGGAGAAACACTGTCTAAAAGTACACCTGGGGACATTGTATTAAGGTTAAGAGGCTGTTTAGAAAAAGCAAGATGGGCAGCCTTTAGATTTTGATCATTTTGCTGCTGAACGCCGGAAGCAGAAGATGAACCTTGCTCATCAGCAAAACAAACACTACTCAAAAGACACGCTGCTAGAGTAAAATGTAATAACTTCAAAATCAAAACCTCCTTTAATTATCTTTGTTAAGCTCGAACCGAATAGGACTTTCATTAGCCTTTGCTTTGAGTTCAAGCTGTTTTTCCAGAGCCTTAGCATAAGCTTCTTCGGCTGGATCAACCTTATGCTCAATAGCTGCACCGGAAGGGTGGGGAGGAACATAAGGAGCAGGAGGGGCAGACCTTGTGACAGGCTCAGAATAAACTGATCTATCCTGAGTTCCTGCAGAAGAATTCTGATTACGCTTAGCAGCATAAGAATCATTGGAATACGATTCGGAATTGCCAGACTGACTCTTATATAACTTTTCTTTTTCAGCCAAAGTCTTATAATCTTTAGGAACATTTTGAAGATGATTACCTGTCACGGCAGTATCATTAGCACTTTCCTTAGCCAGTTCTGCTTTACTGGCTTTAACATTACTTTCATATTTTGATGTAGTAAACCAGGAATTAATTGAAAAGAAACTAATCAGAATAGCTGCAAAAATACCGAAACCAATATAGGTCTTTTTCTTATCAATACCAACAAAAAACTTTTCCTGATCGGCTTTCCCAACAATTTCAAATGACTGCTTAGCTTCAGCTGTATCAGCTTTCTTTTTTGACCGCCAATTTCGCCAGCGAGTCATCAAAGCATTAGAAAAGTTGTTTTTTTTCTGTTCTGTCATATCAATAAAGCTATCACCACCTGTTTTAGCATCATATGCTTCAACAGATTGTCTTTGAGCAGCTTCATTTTTTTCAATATCGTCGCGTTCTTTGGGAGAAGCCTTTTCAAGCTTCTCTCTACGTCTTGCTTCATTTTCCATAATAACTAATCCTCATAACGATATTTTACTTTGACTTTTTTCCCGCCTAGAACAAAAACAGCCTGATCGACAACTCGGTCAACAATGAAATATCCATCAATAAAACGATAAGATACCAAAAGGAGTTTGTTGTCGTCATCAACAACAAATACGGCCGGCAGCTCAGTATCCTTAATATCCGATTTCATCTTAAAATACGTCTTATATTCACTACGAAAAACATTTACTGGAGACCATTTATAATGAGTATCAGATATCTTATAACCAAATTTAATCTGTGACGGATCAATAGAACTATAAGATTTAGTCTGCTGCTCATCATAAATCTGGGTATCACTCTTTGGATAAATCCAGCTGACCATAGGGTTATAAGCAGAACCTGCTTCAACAATAAGCTGATAAGAACGTTTATCAGTATTAATAACAATATTGGTGCTGATACCATTCTGGAGAGGCTTTAAAAAGATATGCTCTACAGCATTACCAAAACTGCCAGTCTTGGCATTATCAATACGCCAACGGGCAGTATCGCCACCACCGACATATTTCAAGGTTTCGCCAGGCTCCAAACGGATATCAGTAATAAAACCAAGCTGAGTATAAATTTTGAAAACCTGCTGCGGAAAATAGGGGAATGTAACTTCTACACCTTTGCTTGCAGCTTCATAAGCATCCTGTACAAATCCTTCGGAACCATAAGAATCTGAAACAATTGGATTAGCAGGACTTTCGGCAGCAAATCCACAAGCGGGTATACAACCAGCAATCAATGCTGCCAAAATTAAAGATTTCATATACATTACTATGCCTCCTTGCTTACTTCTGTCCCTGGCTAATAGTAAAGTCTTTAACTTTCACACCCAAAGGATTAGAATAAACAGTTTTTTCATCTAAAGCCGTCTGCTCAACACTGAAAAATGCTTCTAATTCATATTCACCAATGACTTTGCCGGAATTATCGTAAGAAACTTCATTCCAACGCACATTAAAAGTATTTTCCTGTCCTGCAAGTGGTGTAATGCTCTTTAACTTAAGCATAGTAGTAATACCATCTTTCAGCTTCTGCTGATGATTTTCACGCATAGCCATATCGTTCATCTTCTGAGATGTTTCAGTTGTCAAAAATGTATACGCTTCATTCCAATTAGATTCATAAAGTACCATATCTTTAGGTAAAGTACGGGTTTTACGGATAAGTTGCCAGATAAAATACTCATATTGTTTATTATCAGCCACAGATTTAGCAAGAACCTTGCTTGAAGAGATAACTGCACCTGTAGAATTATCTACTTCTACAATATAAGGAACAATGGCACTGCGAACACCAAGATAGCTTACCATGCCAACCGCAAAAACGTTAACACATAACATACTAATGGCAAAAAAACGCCAATTAGCTGCACTATGCAAAGATAAGCCCATTTGACTTAAAAATCCATTGACACCTTTTTGATAGTAACTGTCTGGCATAGAATCATCAGGAACCCTACTTTGAAATTTTGATTCAAAAGCCATAATATATCTCCTAGTATAATTATTTACCAAACATTGCCGTAATAAACTGATTACCTAAAATAGCTAAAGACAAACCCATAACCAGCTTGATAGCCGTACGGCCGAACTGACCACCTTCACCCATAGCCATCATGACACCACAAACTACAACAGTAATACTTGCTGCCAATCTAGCAACAGGACCAGTTAAAGACTCCTGCAGCATAGTAAGGGGTGTTTCCCAAGGCAGTGCTGCAAAACAGTTCTGGGGTACAATAACGTACAATGCAAGCAAAGCAAACGCATAAAACATAGTAACAGGATCAGTAAAAGGTTTTACCATTAATTTAATCAATTCTTTTTTTCCATCTTTATCACTCCTTATTAAAAATTATGCGTCAAAGGTGAAGCTGGAAAATAAAAAAACCTCTGCACGCAGGACATTTAATAACGGAGGACTTAAGTTTCCGTTCCCTCGTGCCAGAGGTTAAAAAATTTGCGAATCAAACCGAAAAAAGAAAAAGACATCCAATCGAACGTAAAATTGTTCGACTAAATGCCTCTGGGAACCCAGGTATTCTAATTTTCTAATGCTACTATATACCACAGACAAAAATATGTCAATAGAATGAAAAAATATAGTTAAAAAAATGATTGATTATAGCATATAGGGCAGTGGCAAAGTAAAGGGGAAAGCGGCCAACCCCACCTAACCCCGCTTTCCTTATCCTTGACTTTGCCGCCCTATATGCTATATCAAGAGTATAAATCTAATAATATATAAAGGAGAATGATGAAAATGATTATTAGTATTACAGGACACAGACCGAATGGATTACCCAAACAATATGGATATAACCTCAATAACGAAGCCTGTTCTAAGATAAAAGAATATATTGAGGTTACTATTGAAGAATGTTACAAATACGCTACCCAAAATGAAGAATTAACATTGGTTAGTGGAATGGCGCTAGGAGTTGATACTGCATTTTGGGAAGTAGCAGCTAAGCTACGCAAAAACAATCCAAACATCAGAATTGAAGCAGCATTACCATTTGTAGGGCAAGAGAAAAAGTGGACAGAAAAATCACAAAAACAATATAAAAAGATGTTATCTGAAAGCGACAAAGTAACCATCGTGTCAGAGGGAGGATTTGCGACTTATAAAATGATGGCACGAAACAGATATATGGTTAACAAAAGTAATATTATTATTGCAGTAATTTGCAAAGAAACAGGAGGAACAGCGCAATGTGTAAAATACGCGAAAGAGCATAACAAAGCAGTTATTGAGATTAATCCTAAAAATATCCTTTAATCACTGATAATCTGCTAATGGTAGAACATAAAACTGTTAGCAGATTACTCCAATTTTTCATTACTAAAATAACAAAAATAATCAATGTAACAATCATAACTTTAGTTATGAAAATTATTAAAGTTATTAACATAATAATTATTAGAAACATAACTAAAGTAAGAAAAATAACTTTCGTTATGACTATTATTATGGTATAATATTACTAAGGAGGAAGTAATCATGCAAACAATCTCTGTAATTAACACAAAAGGTGGCACCGGAAAAAGCACAATAGCAACTAACCTTGCCACAGCACTGGCGCAAGAAGGAAAAAAAGTAATGCTCATTGACACAGACGGAAGACAGCAATCGGCAATGAGCTTTGCGCAAATCAGAGCAGATGCAAATGAATTAGCAAGTATAAGTGCTGTAAGTTTACCTTACAAAACGCTGTTCAAAGATATTCAAAGCTATAATAATTTCGATTACATCGTTATTGACGCCGGTGCAGGAGACGGTGAAGTAGTTCGTAGCGCAATCTTTTGCGGAACATATGGAATGGTACTGATTCCGGTCCAGCCTTCAGGATATGACCTGTGGGCAACGCAAGATACGTTAGAACTGATTGAAGCATGTAGACAAATTGTTGATATCGATAAAGCATATATTATGCTGAATCGTATGCCATCAAACAAAGTGAAAATGGTATCAGACGTAAAAGAATCTGTCAGCGAATTAGAAAAACAGTATAACATAAAAATACTGTCAACTGAATTTGTCGACAGAGTAGCTTTTAAAGAAGCTATCTGTATTGGAAGAAACGTCAACGAATATAAAGAAATCGAAAAAGAAAAATCAATTAAAGCATCATTAGAATTATCTGATCTCGTAAAAGAAATCAAAAACATATTACAAAAACAGGAGGAATAATAATGGCACTACCCAAAAAACCAATAACTGCTGCTCAAATGGCAGCTGCCGAAGAATTTATATCTGGCAGAAGTCAGGAGCAACCACATACAACCTTACCAAACCCCAAAAATAATGAAAACGGTAAATTTGTAACTTATAACGCCACAATGCCATTCGATGTCCATGCAAAAGCAAAAATTCAAGCAATAAAGAAAGGTATCAGCTTGAAAAAATATATAATCGAAGCAATAGAAGAAAAAAATATTAGAGAAAAATAAATACTTACATATTTTCATATCGGAGGTGAAAATAATGAAAAATATTAATTCTATTATCACCAGATTAATACCTACTTTGAATAATATATTCAATACAAATGGAAAAAATGTAGAAGCAATAATTTTATACGGTTCTGAAGCTCGAGGAACTGCAACAGAAGAATCTGATATAGATATTGCAGTAATCATAGAACACTACACTGAAGAAATGCATCAACAAATGATAGATGCAGTAGTTGACTTAGAATTAGAATACAATAAAGTTATATCAGTACTTCTAATAAACAATACACAATTCAATGTATGGAAAAATGTCTCTCCCTTTTATAAAAATATAAAAAAGGATGGTATTGAACTATGGAAAGCAGCTTAATAGCTTTAGCAAAATACAGATTAGAATGTTGTCAAGATGCTATTGAAGATGCAAAAATAATGTATGAACATGGACGATTTAAAAATACTCTTAATAGAGCGTATTACGCAATCTTCTATGCAATCAGAGCCGTCAATGCTACACAGTCATTTGATAGTAGTAAGCATAGTGGAGTAATAGCATTCTTCAATCAACATTACGTTAAAACAGGCATATTCCCTAAAGAGGCCTCCAAAATAATAAAAGAAGCTTCCGAAAACAGAGAACGAGCAGATTATCTAGATTTCTTTATTGCCTCCAAAAAAGATGCAGAAATTCAATTAGCAAAAGCTGAACGTTTTCAAGCTTTAGTAACAGAATACTTTAAAAATAAGGGGATTTACTAAGTTAAATAAAAAATAGCATATCCAAAAAATACCAAGAAATAACTTAAAGGTGAGCAAAATAATGCTCGCCTTTTTCTTTTTATGAAAGGAGAAGAAAATGGATTTACAAATTAGAGAAGCAGTAGAGATCTACGGATCAACAAAATATATATCCACAGAAAATCTACTATCTGCAGTATTAGATAGTAAAAAAATAGGAAAAATACTAGGCAAATACAAAGACATTGGGAAAATAATCAATAGAAGCAAAGAAGAACTGAAATTATTAAAATTAACTAATGATGAAATAACAAAAATTAAGCTTCTATCTGAAATCATCAATAGAATAACAACACCAAACGAACCAGACTTTAGAAATCCACAAGAAATAGCAGAATACCTAATGCCAAAATTAAGATACCTAGAAAAAGAAGAATTTATAGTTTGTTCACTGAACTCAAAAAATAAAATGACGCACTACGAAGTATTGTTCACAGGAACACTTACAAACACAATAGTGCATCCACGAGAAATTTATTATGAAGCAATTAAAAATAAGGCAGCTTCAATCGTGGTGGTTCACAATCATCCTTCTGGAGATCCATCACCCAGCATGGATGACAATAAACTTACAAAAGTATTAAAAGAAACAGGAAAAATAATGGGAATCCCGTTGTTAGATCACCTAATTATAGGAAATGGAGCTTATTATTCTTATGCAGAGACCGATATTGACAATTGGTAGAAATCAATATAAAATAAACAAAGGAACGCATTTATAAAACTTCAAGAAAAGAAAATAAAAAAACTGAACCTAATAAAATTTAATTCTTGTGGATAACTCAAATGTGTCCAACAACTGTATTCTATGAATAGACACACAACGAAACACAACTTAAGTTAACTATTCGAATAACGTGGGTTAACATGAAAACCGAAGAAAATCAGAAAAACCGAAATAGTGCCGTTGAATATCTCAAAATCAAGCGGGTTCACGCTCGTGCCGGTTCGAGTCCGGCCTTCGGCACCAGTAAATTTAGGCTCTACAGCTTCGGTTGTAGAGCTTTTTCTGTATTTGTGGTTAAAAATTGAGGAGCAGAGGAATGCAAGTAGTATTAAGCGCAATTAACAGTAAATATATCCATACCGGCCTTGGTCTACGCTATGTCGGCGAATATGCTAAAGCGCAGGGGCATGAGGTAACATTAATAGAAGAAACAATCAATACCCCCATTCTGGCGGTGTTAGAAAAAATCATGGCTGTACCGGCACAGGTCTACGGCTTTTCGGTGCATATATGGAATAAACCATTCGTTTTTAAACTTATACGAATGCTGCGTAAACTGCGTCCGCAAGCAGCAATCGTGATTGGCGGACCTGAGGTAGCGTTTGATGCGGAGAAAATTTTTGCGGAGCTGCCGCAGGCAGATTATATCGTACAGGGTGAGGGTGAGCTGGTTTTTGGCGAGCTGCTGGAGTATTTGGCTGGCGGTGGCGCTGTCCCTCAGCATATTGCGTATCGCGAAGGGGAGCAGGTGAACTTGAATGGAGGCATTACCGTAATAGATGATATGTCACTGCTGCCGTTCCCGTATCCTGATCTGGAAAAAATGCTGGCAGAGCATAAAATAGTTTATTACGAATGCACGCGTGGCTGCCCGTTTAATTGCGCGTATTGCCTGTCCGGTATATCGCGCTCTGTGCGCAAGCGGCCGCTGGAGCTTGTGCTGCGAGACTTGGACAGATTTATTGCTGCAGGTGTGCCGTTGGTGAAGTTTGTAGACCGTACTTACAATCTGGACGAAAAATACTTTCTGCCGATGATGCAGCATCTGGCGCAGGCTGATACAAATGCAACCTTCCACTTTGAAATTAAGGCCGATATACTGTCAGAGCACGTTATGGATTTCTTGGCGACGGTGCCGAAGGGACGCTTTCAGTTGGAAATCGGCATTCAAAGCACGCATCAGCCAACATTAAAAGCTATAAATAGGCAGGATAACTGGGAAAAGCTGGCAGCAAATGTCAAGCGCTTGCTGTCCTTCGGTAATATGCATATCCATGTTGATTTGATTGCCGGTCTGCCGTATGAGGATTTGCCTACCTTTGCCAAATCCTTTGATGATGTTTACGGACTGGGTGCGGATATGCTGCAGCTGGGCTTTTTAAAGGTTCTGCCGGGAACTCAGATGCGTCGTGAAACAGAGCAGCATGATTTGCGTTATATGGACGAACCGCCTTATGAGATTTTGGCGACTAAGTATATGCCATATGAGGATATGCTGTATTTGAAACACTTAGATAATATTCTGGACCAGACGGCCAACAGCGGTGGCTTTAAATATACGCTGAGGGCATTGCTGCGTGCTTCCGGCATGAATGCCTTTGGCTTTTACAGACAGCTGACGCAGTGGTGGGTGAAGGCAGGCTTCTATCCGCAGACACATAACGCCAAGGGTGTAGCAGCTATTTTAAAGCAGTTTATAGAAGAAAATTATGTAGAGCAGCAAACGGAATTGCTGGAGATTCTGCGTTTTGACGTGTTCTGCGAGATACCGCAATGGCGTCCGGAGTGGCTGAAATGGCAGACAGAGGAAATTTTTGATGCAGTTTCTGCTTTTTGGCGTGATGAGGAAAAGGTGCGCCGATATATTCCTGCATATAAATTTAGCAGCTGGCGCCAAATTCATAAGCTGTATCCGATTGAATTGTTTAAAGCTGATTGGGAAACCGGTAATGCAGAAGAAATTTTTGTGATGCTGGATAATAGCGGCGAGCAGCAGAAGCTGATTAAGCTGCCGATTGAAGTAAAATAGAATGGTATTAGTGCAATAAAAAAGAGCTGACGAGAGAAAAAATTCTTGCGTCAGCTCGATTTTTTTGGAGAAATTTACGCAGATTTTGCCGTTTTTCGGTAGAAATTTTAACTTTTTTTGAGATTTTTTGAAGAAATTTTAGGTGCTTTAAAGCGTGTATACATGATACTTCATTTGAATACTGAGCCACGTGTATCACGAAAAAATGTTAAAAAAGTAACAAAAAAGGTGTTGACATAATGTAGGTCACATGGTATTATATACAAGTCGACGC
>ULIZ01004094.1_pt1 | contig 27062 bp, 18 predicted proteins | sample 1950601 | NCBI WGS metagenome assembly ULIZ01 (sample SAMEA4835456, study PRJEB28245) | human gut metagenome | biome: gut microbiome; material: fecal sample | place: Denmark | collected 2008 | reverse complement strand
CCTACACGACAGACGATTTCTTCTCATGGCTCGATGATGGTGAGGGCGTTAATTATGGTGCAAACAAGCCCGACATTTCCATCGGACGTTTCCCCTGTCCAACTACAGCGGAAGCCGCCGTGATGGTCAACAAGTCTATCGCCTATCTGACGGGGGCCAACCAAGGAACATGGCAAAGCAGGGTCTATGTGTTGGGCGACGATAAAGACAACAACCTGCACATGAGAGGCGCTGAAGACGTTGCCAACAGCATTACGTCGACAACTGGCGGCAACCTCCTGCTTCATAAGTCATATTGGGATGCTTACAAGCGCACCTACACCGCAACGGGATATTCCTATCCGCAGGCCACACGTGATCTGCAGCGTGCCATGCGTGAGGGGGCGCTACTCTTCGATTATGTCGGTCACGGGAGCCCCGACCAGGTTTCACACGCAAGAGTGCTTGTAAAGGACGACTTTTCTGACAACCAGACGTCCTCCTTGCCGCTTTGGATTTTAGCCTCCTGCAAAATTTCACCTTACGACATGCCGCAATCCGACATCGGCCGCACCGCTCTCTTCAACCCCAATGGCGGGGCAGTAGCCGTGTTGTGTGCTTCGCGCTCTGTTTTTGCCGAAAGAAATGTTGAACTGAACACCAGATTCTGTCGCTTCCTGCTGAAAAAGGGCAGTCAGCCTGCCACCTTCGGAGAAGCCCTGCTTAAGGCAAAAACGGCGCTCATCACGAGCAATACCGATGCCACCATCAATAAACTTAAATATGCCCTCTTGGGCGACCCTGCTCTCCCTGTTGCATTGCCGCGCCACGCAGTGGTGCTCGACAGCATCAACGGCCAACCCCTGACACCCACTTCCATGCAGGCGCTGAAAGCTTCTTCTGTGGCGCGTTTTAGCGGACACATCGAAACGCCAGATGCCGTCTTCGCCAACACCTTCAGCGGCGTTGTCAACGCCGTCTTGTCCGACAAGATGGATACCATCACGTGTGTCAACAACACCGGCGCCACAAAAGCACAGGTTTACCAAGACCGCACAAAGACGCTCATGGAAATCAACGATTCGGTGAGAAACGGACGCTTCGTCATCAGCATGTCCGTTCCGCGCGACATCAGCTATTCTTCTTCCTCTGCACGTATCACATTTTTTGCCTCCGACCTCCGCAACAACCACTCAGCGATAGGCCATAACGAACAATTCTGCCTGAACGGCACCAGCGAGGAAGCGTCAGCCGATACCCTCGCGCCCCAAGTGTTCGTCAGTCTCGACAACTACGATTTCCCCGATGGAGGCATTGTGTCAAGCACGCCCCTCTTCCTCGCACGCGTCAAAGACGATGTAGCGGTTAATACGTCGGGTGTCAGTCTCGGACACGACATGTCTCTCTGTATTGACAACGACCCCTCCCAGGTCTATACTCTGACGCCCTATTTCAAGTATGACTTCGGCACCTACAATGCCGGTAGCGTTAGTTGGCAAATGCCAGAAATGCAACCAGGCAAACACACCCTCTCTTTCAAGGCATGGGATGTCAACAACAATTCAACGACAGCAGCGCTCACGTTCTATGTCGGCCAGCTTTCAGAGGATTCCTTCGACGTCAACATCACGGAAAACCCCGTCAAGACCGCCACGACCTTCATTCTGCGCATCCCCGAGGGAAGCAATCAGGCGGCATCGCAAGCCACCATCGAAATATTTGATGCTTACGGACGCCGTGTCTGGAGCCACGAATCCCAAGCATCTAAGTCGTATCTCACCAAACAATGGAACGTCAGCGACACATCGGGAACTCCGCTCCCCGCAGGCATCTATCTCTTTCGGGCCACCATGTCGGGAGAGGGAGGCAAATTGAAAACAGCAACCAAAAAACTCATCATCAGATAGACAGGTGGCAGAAACATAGTAATGGTGAATGATGAGGTATAAGAAAAGAGCGACTATCTCCTTACCCGTCAAAAATGCTCAAATTATGTTCTCACCATTTACATAAGCCCCACTTGTGTTTCCCCGACACTTTTCATAAAACCCACTAACAGATCATGTCAAAAGCAAACAAATATCTCATCGCAGCGCTCGCTGCCAGCCAATTGTCAACCATTTCCGCCTATGCTGGTGACGACGACATAAAAGACAAATTCAATCCCATCCTCACGGCCGTCACCTCGCAGTCCATCGCTGCCGACGCACGTGCCGCCGCAATGGGCGACCTCGGTGCCGCCACCGATCCCGATGTCAACTCTCAAAGCTGGAACCCAGCAAAATATCCCTTCACCATTTCGCGTGCGGGTCTCGCCTTGAACTATACGCCCTGGCTGCGCCAACTCGTCAACGACATCGCCCTCCTCAATGCAACGGGATATATGCGCATCGGCGATTATCAGGCCATTAGCGGTTCTTTGCGCTATTTCTCTTTGGGCGACGTCACTGCAGGCACCATGCAAGTCAAGCCCTACGAACTTGGCGTTGACGTGGCCTATTCGCGAATGCTCTCTGAGAAATTTTCAGCTGCCGTGGCGCTCCGCTACATGTATTCCGACCTCTCTGGACACTACGACGACAACACCACCCCTGGTTCAGCCTTCGCTGCCGACATCGCCTGTTTCTATAACAACTACGTCATGATGGGAAGTCGCGAATGCCAGTTGTCCCTTGGTATGAACTTCAGCAACATCGGCAGTAAAATCAATTATGGCGACGACTATTCTTATTTCATCCCGACCAACCTCCGCCTTGGATTCAGTTTCATGGTTCCCATCAACGAGTTCAACCGCTTCTCCATCTCGGCTGATGCCAACAAGCTCCTTGTGCCCTCAAAACCGCTGAAGCGCGAAGACGAAGACAACGAAACCTACGAACAGCGCGTGCGCGACCAGTATTACGAAACATCCTCCATCTCGGGCATCTTCAAGAGTTTCGGAGATTCGGAAAGAGGTTTCAAGGGAGAACTCGAAGAAATCCAGTGGAGCCTTGGTGCGGAATACACCTACAACGACAAATTCTCCCTACGCGCTGGATACCATCATGAAAGCGAGATGCAGGGCAACAGAAAATACTTCACCGTCGGAGCAGGCTTCCGCATGAACGTCATGACCATCGACGCAGGCTATGTCATTTCAACAGCCCCCTCCAATCCTCTCGACCAGACGCTCCGCGTTTCGCTCTCCTTCGATTTCGATGGCATCACCGATTTCTTCCGTCGTCGCTGACGCCCCTCTACCCCACCATCAATCTCAATCACAATCATGGAAAAGCCAAACATCAGAACAGGCCTTGGCTATGATGTCCACTGCCTTGTTCCCAACCGCCCCCTCACGCTCGGCGGCATCACCATTCCCCACACCCACGGGCTTCTCGGTCACAGTGACGCCGACGTCCTCATACATGCCATTTGCGATGCCCTGCTCGGTGCAGCCGTCTTGGGCGACATCGGCCGCCATTTCCCCGACACCTCCTCTGAGTTCCTCGGCATCGATAGTTGCATACTCTTGCACCGCGTTGTCGCTCTTTTAAACGAAAAAGGATATGCCGTTGGCAATATTGATGCCATCATTGTTGCCCAAGCGCCAAAACTCTCACCACACATCCAGGCCATGAGAGAAAAACTGGCACCCATCATGAACGTAAGCCCTGACGACATCAACATCAAAGCCACCACCACCGAATGTCTCGGATTTGAAGGACGCAAAGAAGGCATCTCCGCTCAAGCCGTTGCGCTGATATACAAAACAATGTAACACCCCCTTCTCACACACTCATACGTAAAGCACAATGCCTGAAGCACAGTGCTTTGGGCATGTTCTTTTTTTTCGGGGGGCGGCGAAAAGATATGTCGTACAAGTCATTTTCTTAAGTAGGTCTTCAAAATTAGTATTAAACTGGTTTATCCCTACCTGCATGAACACAATAAAATAATTATGAACACCTACTTACCCCACTTACCATCACTAAAATCCACTCAGCTTCTCCCCTAAGAAAAAAGCGAAACAAATCCCAGCCCATGACCACACAAGAAGAAAAACGAGCCATACGCCGTCAAGTGCGCCAACAGTTCCGCCAACTCTCCGTCGAAGAACGCTTGCATCGCTCTGCTGCCCTCTATGCCAGAATAGAGCAAATGCCAGAGTTCCAACGCGCCAGCCGCATCATGGCCTATCATCCACTGCCAGACGAACCCTTTTCGCTGCCCTTCCTGCAAAAATATGCAGCTGTCAAGGAAATATACCTTCCTATCGTTCAAGCCGACCACATCATCCTCGGACGTTACCTCGGCGAAAACAACCTCCATGCTGGGGCGTTTGGCATCATGGAACCCTCCGCGCTCTCTCATTCCCCCTCGCAGCCTTGGGGGAATTTTCTTCCGCCTCAATTCATCATTGTCCCCGGCATGGCTTTCACACCACAAGGAGCACGCCTCGGGCGCGGCAAAGGTTTCTACGACCGTTTTCTCGCCCTCCCTGGCGTCATGTCGGCCCACAAATCGGGCATTTGCTTCCCCTTTCAGATATTCAGCCACATTCCAACCGAGCCACACGACATTCTCATGGACAGCGTGGTCTATTAACTCCCCCCTTCCCACATCATGTGCGCATGCTTCGTCGCTTGCTATTTGATTCAAAACCGCGCAGAAATTTTTCTGGATTTTGAACACCCCATCTAAAAAGTGTAGGTCATTACACGCCGTTAGCCGAGCCCCCCCACTACATCCGAATAGCCAAAGCCGTAGCAGCTAGAACCTCCCCGTTTCTCATAGAATCAAGCCCGCCACAACCGTGAAATCATCCGCCAGTGCTGTCGCACCCGCTTCCGCCAACCGCGTTGCGTCGTGATTCCCATAAGTAACCCCGCAAGTCCTGCATCCTGCGGCCTTCCCCATTTCCATGTCAAACGTCGTGTCGCCCACGACGAGCACCTCCTGCGCCTCCACGCCGAAAATTTCCATCAGTTTCAAAACTGGCTCTGCATCTGGCTTGTTCCGCGTCACGTCGTCTGCCGCCACATAACAGTCAATATAGGGAGCAAGTCCCATTTTGCCGCATAAGTCCACAACCGACCGATGGCTGCGGCTCGTGGCAATCGCGATGCCCACATTCTCGCCCCTTTCCCTCTTAATCCGCTCCAGCGTCTTCGCCACGTTGGGATAGGCCTTCGTTGCCGCCGCGCCGATTTCCTCAAAGCGCTCCCTGTAGGTTTCCACGTAGAGCGCCACGGTCTCCTCAGCCGTCCCTTCAGGCAGCAGTTGTTTCATCGCCTCATGTAGCGGCAGTCCGATCGTTTCTTTGACCGTCCTCTCCCCTGGCACCATTTTGCAGCCGTGCGTCTTGAAAGTCGCCTGCATCGTCTCCACGATACCCTGTGCCGTATCGGCCAGCGTGCCGTCAAAATCCAGCACCAGCAGTCGCGTCTCCGTGCCCCACGGATTTTCCGCCCGCAGACACACCTCAGCGCTCATCATCGCTCCCTCCACGGGAGGCACGCATTTCCTGACGCAGACCTCTGCCGCCGCCACTTGATGCCAGCATTGGAAAATCCGGTTTAAAATTCTCCCCGCCACATGCTCCAGCAACCCCGCCGGGCGCATCATCTCTTCTTCCGTCAGACGAAATACGTCTGCGTAGTTAACGGTGTGTGCCAAAGAATCGGCCCACACCGCGGCAGCGGCCTTCTCAACCTCCAGTCTGACATTAACCTCATAGTCGCCGCCCACGCAGCGCTCCTGTGGAAGCACACCGTGGTAAGCGTAAAAACGCATGGACTTTAATAATATAGAAACACGTAAATTTTGCATCTTCGTAAATTGTAATTTGTAACTAATAACGTGCAAATTTACAAAGATTTCATAGAATAAAGGCAGAGCCGAAACATAAGCTACGCTCAAATGGGAAGCATGCGCCTCCACCCTGCCCAACGCGATAATCCATATTCCTATTCGTTTGCCAGTGTTGCCCCCATTCTCCAATCCCTTCATTGAGCCAGCACGACAACTTATCCCCGGGAAGAAACCAGTTAACCAATATAGAGAGACATATTACATGCATATTGTTTTCGAGCTTTTGAACAATTCAAGTAAAAGCGTTCAAATTATAGCGAAACCATACATAGAAAATATGCTTAATAACATATTTAACTTCTTTTACCTATCAACATCCAAAAAGTTTTTATGACAATTCTTATATTTGTCGGACAAATAAGATAAAACTAAACTGCAATAGTAATACGTTATTATGAGAAAGACTTTATTACCAATTATTCTTTGCCTCTTTGCCCTCTTTGGAGTTGCCCAGGCGCAAACAACCACGGTTGGAGAACTAACGGCAGACCATGTCGCTGCAACCCCAACTGAAGGAGAGAGTTATTATTTGTTGTCAGCAGCAGACCAACGTGTCCCTGGCGACCCTTCCAATGGTCTAACAGCAGACTTTTTCCCCATGTACGAGAAAAATTTCGTGGTATATAACAGTTCCACCAACGAGTCTCGATACACCATCCACACTGCCCAGTTCACCAATAATGAGCAATTCAAAATCGTCAAAATCAACGGCGAATCCAGATTGCTCAATGTAGGAACTGGTGGTTACATGACGGGATCTTGGGGCTCGAATGAAAAAGGCGAGAAACTGCTTCTCCAACTCATCAGTGGCACCCAGAAACAATATATAATCAAAACTGGCAGCTGTAGCCCGCTATGGATTAAATGTACAACACCAGGCGGAGCCATCATTGCCGACCGATATAATTACGATCGCGGCGGAGCCAAGAATAAGGGCAAAACAACGGCATGGTTCTTTATTCCGGCAGCCGATGTTAAAGCCATGCTCTATATGCGCTTAAATGAGGCACGCCTGTTGATGAAACAGAAGAACATAGGCACCCAACCGGGAGAACTGCTTTGGAGCGAGACAGAAAGAGCTGATTTCAAGCAGAGACTGGCATCCATTGAAAGCTCAACCGACATGAGCCAGTCCACACTCCGCCAGTTAGTGGCTCTCATCAGCGACATGAAAAAAACGATTGCCTATCCTCAAGACAACCAGCATTATTTTTTACGTTCTGGCTCCACCAGTAGTGATCTAAAAGGAGCGTTGCTCACACTCAACTCAGAAGGACGTCCTTGCTGCACGCTCAACACCAAGGCTGTCAACGCAAACATGGTATGGATGCTCGAAAAGCGTCCCGATGGCAAGAGGGTGCTGGTGAATTACAATACAAAGGAACAAATCCAGCCAGTGACAACAACCAATGAACCCTTCAGCATGGGCAAGAAAGACGTCGAAATCAGTTTTTCCTACCTTGACAACCAACAATTTAACATCATTGGCAACAACTGCTATTACCACTGCCCCTCTTGGGACATCCAGCGCATTTGCAACTGGAAGGCAGGCGAAGGCACCGGCTCTGCATGGTATTTCGAACCCATCTCGGAAGAGCAACTGAAAGCGCCCGTAGAAATCAATGAAATAGTGGTTTCCAACGCCAAAACAACGACTGGCAAAGGCAACCAAAATGTCCCTGTGTTGCGCATTGTGGCGAATGTCAGTGGATTCCAGGGAGAAATGGTTCTTTCGAAAGTGAAAATAAGCCTAAAGGGAACCACCAACCTCAACGACATCAAACGCGTCTGCCTCTATGCTTCCAACGACAGTCGCCGCCTGCGTCCTCAGCAATCAACCTTGCTTTCCCAAACGGAAGGACCCATTGCGCCCGAAATGGAATTGAAACTCAACAGCCAGCTGAAAATGCTTTCTGGCGACAATATCTTCTATATAACCTGCGACGTAGATGAACAGGCAAAAGAGGGCAATCTCATCCAGGCCCAACTTGTTGACATGATCAGCGCACAAAACAAAAGTTTCAAGCCATCCAACGGAAAACCATCATACCCAACGACCATCTTCCTAACGGAAAGCGTGGTGCTTGCTGGCGGAGACTACGGCTCAAAGAACTATCGCATTCCAGCCATCATCACGGCCGACGATGGCGCCTTGGTTACAGTGACCGACCGACGCATCAACAACAACGTAGACTTGCCACAACACATAGACCTCTATGTCAATCGTAGCACAGACAACGGAAAGACATGGAGCAAACCAATCTGCATTGCTGGCGACGAACCTGGCACAATCGGATATGGCGATGCCGCAATCCTTAAAAACAAAAACGGCCGTCTCATCGTTCTCTACAACGGCGGAAAAGCCGGACTTTTTAACAGCACGTCTGAAGAGCCTTTCAGAAAATACAAGGTACACAGTGACGACAATGGCAAGACATGGACAAAACCAGTAGAAATCACCCATAGTCTCTATGGCGCAAAATGCAGTGATCCAATAGCCCGTAAATGGACTTCCATGCTGCTCACATCCGGACGTGGCATTTGCACGCGCGATGGCGTCCTCATGGTTGCTGTTGCCGCAAAGGTTCCTGGAAAGAACGGTTTTTCTGATTATGCCTGCGTGTCCTACGACGACGGAGAAACCTGGAAAATCGAGTCTTCGCAGCCTGCATGGGATGCTGGCGATGAAGCCAAACTCGTAGAGCTCAACAATGGCGACATTCTGATCAGCATGCGACGTTCTGGCGGACGAGAGTTCAACGTTTCGCACGACAAGGGAAAGACCTGGGGAACACACTATACACATCCCGACCTCAAGACCAATCCTTGCAACGGTTCCATGATCGTCTATAGTTCCACCAAAGACGGCGCCTCTCGCAATCGCCTGCTCCACACATTCCCCGATGCAGGCAGCCGAAAAAACGTCAGCTGCTACATGAGCTACGATGAAGGGAAAACATTCCCCGTCCATCGCACGCTCTGCCCCGATGCTTCGGCCTATTCCTCTTTGACGGTATTGCCAGACGGAACCATCGGTTGCTATTTAGAAGATGGCGCCTCCGACCACGACCTGGTCTTCATACGATTCTCCCTCGACTGGCTCACCGGCCATGCCGATTCGCCCGAGAAATCCGAATTATCGCAGGTCATCAGAAACGCACAGACCTACATCGGCAAGGTGAATGGAAAAGAAGGGCAACCAGGATTCCCAACACTGGAAACTGCCAACACATTGAAGCAGGATTTGGAAACAGCCCAAAATCTTGATAACGACAAGCAGGCAACAGCTTCGCAAAAAGACGCAGCCGCCGAAAAATTGGCTGCGTCTCTGGAAGCATACCTTCAATCCCACGCCTTGCCCGAAGATGGCAAGACCTATACATTCACCTTCAAGGCGCAGGATGGAGAGCATCAGTATTACATCTGTTATGATAGCGACGCGCAGAAGATGGGCTACAAATTACGCACAAACGCCCCTCTCCCCCGCACAGCGAATTTCATCTGCCACCGTTTCCTCGATGAAAAAGGCAACATCTGCTATGTCTTTTCGGATGAAGAGGGCCACTATCTCTCCTTCTTCGGCAAAGAAATCAACAATCCTCCTTTCGACAACAAGGGATATTCCGAAGGCTTCGACCAGAATTTCAGCACCCTGCAGTTTGGCAACCTGAATAGCCATTTGGTCAACAACACGCCTGCCGACAAAGACGCTCGCATAGGCTGCCTTTCGCTGGTCGGAATCCGTTACCGCTACGAGCAATATCAAAAAGTCTATTTCTCCGTCTATGACGACGGAAAAGCAAATGGCGCCACAGTCCCTGTTTTCAAGAAAGAAGAAGGCAGTTCTGCCGTAATGGTGGAAGAATCTGCCGTGCCCTACAACAACACGGTCTTTTTCAACACCATCGAGGGCCAAGCCATTTCTGGCTTGGAAGAAGGCTGCCGAATTGCCACCTTCAGCGCCCCCTTCGCAACCATCCTTCCCGAAAACATACGGGCTTTCCATGCCGCAGGCTATCTGGCAGACAAACAGTGCGTGAAGATGGAAGAAATCAAGAACCACATACCTGCAAAACAAGGCATCATCTTGGTAAGCGAAAAAGATTGCGCCCAAACGCTGCTGACGCCCGCTGCCACGGAAGTCAAACCGCTGTCTGCCGAGTCCCTGTCGTTCGCCACGCTAAACACTTCCGTTGCCATGACATCAGGAAACTATGTATTGGCCAATACCAACAATATCACGCAGTTTTATAAAGCTGGCTTGGCCGACTCTCTCGGTGCCAATAAGAGTTATCTGCACATAGACGGCATTGCAACTCCGGCATTAGGTTTAAGTTTTGGAGACATCGAGACAGGCATTGAGCAAGTCGATTCAGAAATAGATGAAGACACCGCAATCTATGATTTAGCGGGACGCCGCGTGAACGCCACCACGCAGAGCGGCATCTATATTCGGAAAGGCAAGGTCTTCATAAAGAAATGATCAAACGCTAAGCCACGAGGCATGTTGCCTTGACAGGCAAATTCGTTGGAGGCCGACATCATGTCGGCGAATAGAGGACTAGAAAAGAAGGTAAACCCGTTATGCAGAACAGATTTACCAAGGCAAAAACAAAGTGAGGCAAGGTTCATTTTAGGGTGAACTTTGCCTCACTTGGAGTTGGGGGAAAAAACAAAAATCAAACATTAGATTATAATATCCCCCTCCGAATTCCCCACACATAGATATTATAAATTATTTCGAGTCTCCATTTATACAATTAGCGGTACATTTAAAGGTAGGAAATGTTGTCCTTCTTTTGAATGTACCGCTATTGTTTATTTTCTTCGGAGTCTCAGTCTTCATTTTGACTCTCGTCAAAATCCATCCAGGTTTCAACGATGAACTGGATGTCGTCTGTCGACAAGCCGTTGATGCCTGTTTGTCCCACTTCTTTCGCAACTTGCTGGGCCAAGATATCAAGGTTGATGTCGATGAAGCCGTCAGCGTCGGCCTGGCTCTCGAGGATGTCGCTCGTTGCAAGCGTGTCGACTGTTGCATCAATGATTTGCTGGAGGTCTGCATCGGTGCAGAGGGCGCTCATGGACGAGGGCATCTGTGCTCTGATGTGGCGTATGGCCTCTGCGTCTTCATTGGCGTCGCGGATGAGTTCTTCGTCAAGAATTGCCATGGTTCTCTCTCGCGTTTTTTTATCCGAGGAATTGCTCAATGAGCTCAACGAAGTCTGATTTCTTTGCTGCGCCTACGTGCTTGTTGACGACTTCGCCGTTTTTGATGAATAAGACGGTTGGCACGTTGCGTACGCCGAAACGCGAAGTGAGCTCTTCGCTCTCGTCAACGTCACACTTGCAGATGGTAGCCTTACCGGCATATTCTTCTGCGAGTTCGTCGATGATGGGGGCGATTTTTTTGCACGGGCCGCACCAAGTGGCTGAGAAGTCGATGATCAAGGGCAGGCCCTCTGAGGAGATTGTTTCGAAGTTTTGATCGTTGATTGTTAAAGCCATTGTTTTTTTATTTTATGGGTTGATTGTTTTTACGGGTGTGGGAAAAAAGGAGGATGCGTGTGCACCCCTTCTATCTCCTTTTTTTCCTTAACCAGTTACAAAGTTATCAATTAATTTCATACGAAAGCGCATTGCTCGCGTCAATGTAATCCAGGAGGTCTTTTTTTATGGAGATTTTCCGCCCCGTGGCTTGCAGCAACACGTTGGACTGGGTGTTTCCGTCAAGGATTTTGAAGAAGAGTGCGACTGGGCCATTGCTTTCTTTAAGCATCTGGGAGAGGTCGTTTGTCGTTTTGTCGTCGAGCGCTTCCAGACGGATGCCGACGGTTAGGCTCTCAATTTTGCGGTCTTTGACATCAGAGAGAAATTCTATGTTGCCGATGCGCAGTTCGAAGCTGGTGGGGTCCCAGCGTTTGGGCTCGACGCGGGCTGTTATGAAAAGCGTTGAATTGTTGACGATGTATCCGCGCCATTTTGCCCAATCGTCGCCAAAAAGGGCAATTTCTCCTGTGCCAGAATAGTCTTCCACGCGGAAGATGCCGTAGGGCTTTCCTGTGCGCGTTTGGCCTTCGCGCGAGAGGTTGACGATGCCGCCGAGCGTGACTTCTTCGTTGGCGTGCGCGTCCAGACGGTCGAGTTCGGCGGCGCGGAGGTTGCAGACGCGATTGAGGATGACGGCATAGTCGTCGAGCGGATGGCCGGAGATGTAGATGCCTATGAGGTCGCGCTCTTTGTTGAGCCGCTCCATGGCGCTCCATTTTGCATAGATCTTCGGCGGCTGCGGTTTCGTGATTTCGATTTCGGCGATGTCGTCAAACAGGGAGGCGGTGGCGTTGGCTTTGTCGGCCTGATAGTTTTGGCCGTAGGTAACGAGTTCGTCGAGGAAGAGATTACCGTTTTCGCAGGTGGAGAAGAATTGTTCGCGACTGATGGTACCGAACCCGTCGAAGGCACCGGCGAGGGCCAAACATTCAACGCATTTCTTATTGCAGGCAAGGAAATTGATTCTCTCGATGAAGTCGTAGACCGACTGGTAGGGGCCGTTTTTCTTTCGTTCGGAGAGGATGGCATCAACGGCTGCTTCTCCGACTCCTTTGACGGCACCAAGGCCGAAGCGGATTTCGCCGAGGGCATTGACGCTGAATTTGACGCGGCTCTCATTGATGTCGGGGCCGAGGGTGCTGATGCCCATCGACTTGCTCTCGTCCATCAGTTTGGTGATGGTTTTGATGTCGGCAAGGCTGCGACTCATGACACCGGCCATATACTGGGCTGGATAGTTGGCTTTCAGATAGGCCGTTTGGTAGGCTACCCAGGAATAACACGTTGCATGGCTCTTGTTGAAGGCATAGGAGGCGAAGGCACGCCAGTCTTCCCAGATTTTTTCAAGCACCTTGGGGTCGTAGCCGTTTGCCGTGCCACCTTTGATGAACTTGGGATACATGTGGTTTAGCTTCTCGATGAGCTTCTTTCCCATTGCTTTTCTCAAGGCGTCGCTTTCACCGCGCGTGAAGTTGGCGATGACACGCGAGAGGAGCATGACTTGCTCTTGATATACCGTAATGCCATAGGTGTCTTTGAGGTATTTTTCCATGCACGGGAGGTCATAGGTGATTGGTTCTTCTCCGTGCTTGCGCTTGATGAACTGGGGGATGTAGGACATCGGCCCCGGGCGGTAAAGCGCGTTCATGGCGATGAGGTCTTCGAAGGTGGTTGGCTGCAGCTCTATGAGGTATTTCTGCATGCCAGCAGATTCAAACTGGAAGGTGCCGATGGTGTTTCCGTCGCAATATAGCTGATAGGTGGCGGCATCTTCGATGCTGATGTTGTCGATGTTGAGCTCGATGCCAAGGCTTTCTCGGATGTTTTCAACCGTTTCTTTGATGATGGAAAGCGTTTTCAGTCCGAGGAAGTCCATCTTGATGAGCCCCGTCTCTTCAATGACACGGCCTTCATATTGGGTGCAGGCTACTTTTTCGCCAGTCTCCTTGTCCTCAGCCGTTGAAACGGGTACCCAGTCGGAAATCTCGTCGCGGCAGATGATGAAGCCGCAGGCATGAACGCCCGTGTTTCTGATATTGCCTTCGAGCATCTTCGCATAGCGGATGGTGTCGTGCAGAAGGGGATCATTGGAGGCTTCGGCCTCTTTCAGTTCGGGAATGCAGGCAATGGCGTTCGTCAGGTTCATCTTGGGCACCTTCCCGTCTGGGCCTTCGGGCAGTTTGTCGGGGATGGCTTTGCAGAGGCGGTTGCTGGTGTCTAATGGCAGTTTCTGCACGCGGGCCACGTCTTTGATGGCGGATTTCGTGGCCATCGTGCCGTAGGTGATGATGTGTGCACAATTCTCTGCATGGTATTTCTGCGTCACCCAGTTTAAGACCCTTCCTCTGCCGTCGTCGTCGAAGTCGACATCGATATCGGGGAGGGAGATGCGGTCGGGGTTGAGGAAACGTTCAAACAGGAGGTCGTATTTGATGGGGTCGATCTGGGTGATTCCCAAGCAATAGGCCACCGCACTGCCAGCTGCGGAACCACGGCCGGGGCCTACGGAGACGTTGAGTTGCTCGCGGGCGGCCTTGATATAGTCTTGCACAATCAGGAAGTATCCGGGAAAACCCATCGTTTTCATGATGTGGAGCTCGAAGTTTATACGCTCCTTGGTTTCTGCGTCAAGAGGGTCGCCATAGCGCTTCTTTGCCCCTTCATAGGCGAGTTTTGCCAGATAGTCGGCTTCGAGTTTGATGCGATAGAGTTTGTCGTAGCCTCCGAGTTTCTTGATTTTGTTTTCTGCGTCTTCTTTTGAGAGAACGACATTGCCGTTTTCGTCGCGCGTGAACTCGTCAAACAGGTCTTTCTCCGTTAGTTGCTGGCGGTAGCCTTCTTCTGTGCCGAAATCCTCGGGGATGTCGAAATTGGGCATGATGGGGCCGTGGTCGATTGAATAGAACTCAACCTTCGAGAGGATTTCGCAGGTGTTTGCCAGGGCCTCAGGATGGTCGGCAAAGACTTCGTTCATCTCGCTTCTCGTTTTAAACCATTCCTGCTTTGTATAGAGCATGCGGGTCTTGTCGTCCAGGTCTTTGTTGGTTGCCAAACAAATGAGGCGGTCGTGGGCCTCGCCGTTTTCTTCGTCAACGAAGTGGCTGTCGTTGGTGCAAATCAGTTTGATATGGTGTTTCTCAGAGAGTTCCTCGAGTTTTTTGTTGACCTCTTTCTGCAAGGGATAGGTGTCTCTGTTGGCACGGATGGCGGGGTTTTTGACTTCATGGCGCATAAGCTCCAGGTAATAGTCGTCGCCAAAGACTTCTTTATACCAGAGGATGGTTTTGTCGACTTCCTCGGGAGTGGATTTCATGATTTTCTGCGCGACTTCGCCGCCAAGGCATGCCGAACTGACAATGAGCCCTTCGTGGTATTTTTTGAGGTCGGCGGGGTCGGTGCGCGGACGCATATAGAAACCGTCGACCCATGAGCGAGACACGAGTTTGATCAAATTGTGATAGCCTTTCTCGTTTTTGGCCAACACGATGAGGTGCCATCCTGAATGGTCTATTTTTCCGCTGCGCAAGGATTTGTCGCCACGTCTGGCCACATACATCTCGCAACCGAGGATGGGCATGAAATTGGCAATGCGCGTTTGCTTCTGCAGTTCGGCTTCCGCCTTACGAGTAATTTCCTCCACGGGCATCCCTGCTTCCGTTGCATCGGGTTCGTAATCGCCAGCATTCAGTTTCTGCAATTTCTCCTCCAATTTGTGGACGGCGTCTTTACCCTTGCCCCTCACTTTGGAAACGTAGTTGAAAAACTCTTTGCATCCCATCATGTTGCCATGATCGGTCAACGCCATGCCGCGCATCCCGTCGGCAATGGCTTTGTCAACGAGCTTGGGGATTGAAGCTTGTCCGTCGAGAACGGAATATTGACTATGAACGTGAAGGTGAACGAAATCCTGCATGGGGAATATTGGTTGGTTATGTCGGGGGACGGAATAGTTTTTACAGAGGGTTTATCGGGTTGGAGCACACTCGATCTATCGAAATGCATTGCTGCGCCACATTGATTGACGCAGCAATGCTTGGTATTGTTTTTTGGGGGTATGTTCGCCATTACGCTTGATGCTCATCGCAATCTTTCAGGCGACGGGAAATGCGCATGGCACAGAAGTTGGGGCCACACATCGTGCAGAACTCTCCATTCTCATAGTGTGCTTCCTTGTAATATTTTTGTGCCAGTTCGGGGTCAAGGCCAAGGTTGAATTGGTCTTTCCATCTGAACTCATATCTTGCTTTCGATAGCGCGTTATCGCGGATTTGGGCCGATGGGTGTCCCTTCGCCAAGTCGGCTGCGTGCGCTGCCAATTTGTAGGTGACAACACCTGTTCTGACGTCATCGCGATTTGGCAGTGCCAAATGTTCTTTTGGCGTGACGTAGCAAAGCATGGCGGTGCCCAGCCATCCGATCTGTGCGGCACCGATGGCCGACGTGATATGGTCGTATCCAGGGGCGATGTCGGTGACAAGCGGACCGAGCGTATAGAAGGGAGCATTGTGGCATTTCTCAATTTGCCGCTCCATGTTTTCCTTGATTTTGTTCATGGGCACGTGGCCTGGTCCTTCGATGAATGCCTGGACATTCTTGGCCCATGCGCGTTCAACAAGTTCGCCCATCGTGTCGAGTTCAGCAAATTGTGCTGCGTCGTTGGCATCGTATATGGAACCGGGGCGCAGACCGTCGCCAAGAGAAATGGCCACGTCATATTGGGCGCAGATGTCGCAAATGTCGTCGAAATGCTCATAGAGGAAACTTTCACGGTCGTTTTGCAGGCACCATTCAGAAATTATCGAACCGCCACGGCTGACCATTCCCGTTAGGCGTCCGTTAGCAAGGTGGATATTTTTGCGCCGGATGCCACAGTGGATTGTGAAATAGTCAACGCCTTGTTCGCATTGCTCTATCAGCGTGTCGCGATAGAGTTCCCACGTCAGATTTTTGGCAACACCGTGCACTTTCTCCATGGCTTGGTACATGGGCACGGTTCCAACGGGAACCGGACTATTTCTGATGATCCACTCACGCGTTTCATGGATGTTGGCACCCGTTGAAAGGTCCATAATTGTGTCGCCGCCCCACTTGCAACTCCATACGGCCTTTTCAACTTCCTCATTGATGTTGGACGTTGTGGCCGAATTGCCGATGTTCGTGTTGATCTTCACGAGGAAGTTGCGCCCGATGATCATCGGCTCTGCCTCGGGGTGGTTGATGTTGGCGGGAATGACGGCACGCCCAGCAGCAACTTCTTCACGCACAAACTCCGGCGTGATATGGGTTTTGATGCCCAACTCCTCACAGTTCATGTTTTCTCTTATCGCCACATATTCCATTTCTGGCGTTATGATGCCCTGCTTGGCATAGGCCATCTGCGTGACGGACTTGCCTGGCAAAGCGCGATAGGGAAGCGCGATGTGCTGGAAGCGCAATTCGTCGAGCGATTTGTTGGCCAAGCGTTCGCGGCAATATTCAGACGACTGCTGCGAGAGTTTTTCAACGCCGCCACGTTTCAATATCCACGGTTCGCGCAATCGCGGCAAACCGCGTTTCAGGTTGATTTCCACTTTCGGGTCGCTGTATGCGCCGCTTGTGTCATAGACATATACTGGGGCATTCTCGGAAAAATGCTTTTCTCCGTTTTTGTCTTTCGTTACGGTTGGCGTTAGATTGACTTTACGCATGGCAACGCGGATTTCTGGGAACAGCGTCCCTTCCATATATACCTTTTCGCTTGAGGGATATTTGATTTTCATTAAATTGTCCATATTGATAGAATATATATAAATGCTATTTGTTGGTTATCAATGGTTTCAGTTTCCTTTCAGTGTCAACGCCTCGGCGTGAATATCAACAGTGGCGCCTAATTAGAGGAATTGTCGGCATGGATGAACTTTTTCATTTCCTCAACAGGATCTGCTGCATTCAGAACGGCGCCACTGACGGCTATACCATCAACACCGACAGACATGATATTGGCAACATCGGCCAACGTGATTCCGCCAATGGCACACAAGGGAATTGTGATCGCTTCGTCACGCATGGTTTTCATGATTTCCTTGTAGCCAGCCAATCCCAAGATCGGCGAAAGGTTTTTCTTGGTCTCTGTGTAACGGAAAGGGCCGCAACCGATGTAATCGGCCGAAGCACGGTGAATCCTCCTGACGTCTTCAATGGTGTTTGCCGTTCCGCCAATCAAAAATCCTTCGCCGAGGAAGCGGCGGGCTTCATCCACTGGCATATCGTTTTTCCCTAAATGAACGCCGTCTGCCTCTATCTTTTTTACCAGTTCGACACGATCGTCAATCACAAAAACAGCGTCAAATTCTCTGCATTTGTCTTTCAGGCGACGGGCCAGTGTTTCCACTTCCTCATCCGAAGCGTCTTTCATGCGCAACTGGATCCATTTGCAGCCGCCCTTTAATGCCAACAGGGCAGACTCTTCATACGAAATGGTCTTGGTTTGATGCGTAATAAACTGAACAGGTATCATGATTGTTGTTTGCAAATTGTTTTCTACGTAGGCGGTCTTATATAATATTTTTGACCACCTATTTATAATGGTATCAGGGAATCTATTTATGGCAGACACAACACATCACACGCACGAAACGATGGCACAACTTTTCTGACATCATTTATCTTCCATATTGAAGATCATTAAAAACATCAAACACATCCCTTCGTCGGCATGATCCGCATCAGGTACAAAGAGTATGCTCTCAGCCATCCCAAATGGGTGACACCCCCTTGTTTGCTTTAAGTAATGGCGTTTATTTAATGGAGGAGATTTCCAACTTTGATTTTGCTTTGCCGCATCCTCATTCCTCCAGTACCTACTTACTAATTGCAAAGCTACACAAAAAAAATGAATTGGATGGTCTGAATTGAAAATTCATGTGGAATATAACATAAGTAATGGTGAAAAATAAATTGGTCGCTTAACCATTACTTAAATTCCAACTCCCTCGTGTTTTTGAGAGAGCAAAAGTCTGCATTCATTCTGCCTCCTCCGTCTGCAACACCGCCTCTATGCGCTTTGCATAAGGGGTCAAGACAAGCGTTGACTCCGTTGTCTCCCCAACGGGGCGCAATCGATATATGGCAGCTCCTCGCCTTAGCTGAGAACGCAAGGAAACACAGACATTTCCCATCGTTTGGCGCAGATTCACTTCCACGCAGGGGTGTATGTATTTCTCCCCCTTATGTTCGACCACCATCATGTCCACGCCGAGCGGACCGCTGTAACCCTGCGAATAAACATTTTGCAAATGTCGCTGCAAATTTTTGCGGACATCAGACAAATAGCCTTGCAGCGCTTCAGGGATTCTTCTCTTCAAGCAGGGTTCATCGCTCACGTAGTTTCCCGTATATGCGCCCGTACTTGATGTTGCAAACACGGAAATACCGTTGTATGCCACGCCATGTTTGCCAACATGAAACTCAAGGGCAAAGTCCATCACGCGGTTGTAGAACGGCTCCACTGCGATGCCTCTCTGACGCTTGATGATGCGCTCAACGCGTGGTTGCATCACGTCGATATTGTCTGCCGACACTTTGAACACGCCCCTCCCGCTGCTTGACCACGGGGCCTTGAGCACCAGCGTCTGGAAATGCGCCGAGAGTTTCCGGACTTCATCGCTGGAAGTGACCCACCAGCTCTTTCCGATACATCGCTCTGTTTCCGCAACCATGTTTTCCAATATGGCAACCGACGTTTCCCGGCTTGATAATTTTCGTATTTCATCCAACTGCAAATCTGTTGGCAGCAAATCCTGCGGTGCGCCCAGACGGACGAGGTGCCGAACAATTGCCGCATCCCATCCCCAAGGACACACATGGTTGATTTTTCCCCAATCGGGGGCAGATGTCAGCACACAGCCATTTATGCGCTGGCCGTCAAGCGCATGGCCCTTGGGGACTAGCACGATGTCGTCTTGGCAAGCCCACCATGCAGGCAGGGCCGCCAAATCATACTCTAAGACAGCGGCCGCTTTTGCGGGCGTGTAATAGGGTGTGTTTGCCGCAAGGGCTTCGTCGTGGGATGGATTGAAAATGTGGACTACGGACATGGCGGTAGAAGAAAATCGGGGTTGGTAATGGTGGAAACTGTCAGTGGTTCAGACGGCGACGCCTCCTCCCCTATCCTCTTTTCTCTCTGTCAAGAATTTCGACATGGCGGTTTCGGCCTGAGAATAGCCTTCTTCATATAGGGCTGTAAGTCTTTTCGTGTTGTTCTCAAGTCGGCTGATGTCAAGATTAACCTCAGGACGAATGGCCAGGATTTTCCCTTTGTCTTCCAGTTTTTCAACGAGTTCCAGCTGGCGGTTGTAATATGCATGGCGGTGGCTGAGTACCATTCGGAGTCTCGGGTAATTTCTGTAGATGAATCGTGGCATTTTGATGTCGCGGTCTGTTGAACGGAATCCCCGCTGACGTGTCAGCACCACTACATTGAAGGTGTGTCCCGTTTCCATGGCTCGTTCCACAGGAATCGAGTCAACGATGCCGCCATCCAGCATGGGCTCTCCGTCGACATCAACAATGGGGCATACAAAGGGAAGACTGCTGGAGGCTTTTGCAATGAGCGTGAGCCTGTCTTTGTCGCTGTGTTCCGATAGATAGCAAGGCATGCCCGTGCGGCAGTTCGTTGTCACCATCTCAATTTCTGTTGGGTTGGCAAAACAAGTTGCATAGTCAAAGGGCAGATATTCATTGGGAATCTTGTTGTAAATGACATCCTGGTCCAAAATGCTGTGCTGCGTCCATAAATGCTTGAGGCCGATATATTGATATTTGTCCAGCAAGTCGATGTTTGTTTGTTTCGCACGGCCGCGCTGCCTGCTTAGGTAAGACAGCCCGTTGCAAGCGCCTGCCGAAACGCCGACACAATACGAAAAATTGATGTCATGGTCGAGCATGAAATCAAGCACGCCACTCGTGAAAACGCCTCTCATTCCGCCGCCTTCCAAAACCAGTCCTATACGAGAATCAAGTATCATCTGTCTATCTTTTTTTATTTATTCTGACTTCCTGTTTATAGCCTCAAACCGCCATTTTTATAAATGTTCAAGAAGCTGTATTTTCCACTGCTTTTCGCCCTTCTCCCCCTCATGTTTAAGCTGAGAACACATTTAAATCGGGGTTTTACGTAAAAAAGCATTGCAAAGTTAGAACATTCCCAAAGAAAAAGCGTATTTTTGCGTATGAAAAAGAATCTGCTCCGCCATTATTTAGAGAACGGTTAGAGCAAGTTTCATCTACTAACTATAAATTCGATTGTGTAAACATGCTATTTTCCAAAGAAACATACGTAGAACGCCGAGCTCAGCTTCGGCAGATGGTGCAGCATGGAGTCATCGTGCTTTTCGGCAACAACGATAGTCCGATGAACTACCCCTCAAACACATATAAATTCCGCCAGGACAGCTCTTTTTTGTATTTCTACGGACAACACCGCAACGGATTGGCCGGTATCATTGATGCCGATTCTAGTGAAGAATATCTGGCCGGTGACGAAATTGATATTGACGACATCGTTTGGTATGGCTCCGTAACAACCGTCAAAGGCATGGCCGAAGAATGTGGCGTGGCCCATGTTTTGCCAATGAGCGGCCTTGCCGACATGATTGGCAAGGCCGTTGGCCAAGGACGACAGGTGCATTTCCTGCCGCCTTATCGCCACGACAATCAGATTCAAATCATGGATCTTCTCGGCATCCACCCATCCAAGCAGCGCGAAGCTGCGTCGCTGGCGCTCATCAAGGCCGTAGTTGCCTTGCGATCAAAGAAGAGCCAGGAGGAGATTGCCGAACTGGAACGTGCTGCCGCCATCGGCTATGAGATGCACACCACGGCCATGAAACTCTGCCGCGCTGGCGTCACAGAGCATTACATCGGCGGCGCCCTCGATGGCATCGCAGCCCAATATGGCAGCATCGTCTCTTTCCAGAGCATCGTTTCGCAGCATGGAGAAATCCTGCACGGCTATCCCTCGACAGCGGCTTTGGAGAACGGGCGTCTGATGCTTTGTGATGCGGGAGCGGAAACTATTGAGCACTATTGCTCTGACCACACGAGAACCACACCTGTCAGCGGCCATTATACGCAGCGCCAAAAGGATATCTATGACATTGTTGTTGACGCTCACGACTTAGCACTGACTCATGCCCGCCCAGGAGTGCGCTGGTGGGATGTCCACATGGATGTCTGCCGGCTCATCACCAACCGCCTGAAAGAACTGGGCCTGATGAAGGGCGACACCGAAGAGGCTGTCAAGGCAGGAGCCCATGCCCTCTTCCTCCCTCACGGACTCGGACACATGATGGGAATGGACGTGCATGATATGGAAGGGCTCGGACAGACTTACGTTGGCTATGACGATGAAATCTGTCCTTCCAGCCAGTTTGGCACCGCCTCGTTGCGTTTTGCCCGTCGCCTTGAAGAGGGCTTTGTCGTGACCGACGAACCTGGCATCTATTTCATCCCAGACCTCATCGACCTCTGGCGCAAAGAAGGAACAAACGCGGAATTTCTCAATTTCGATGAAATCGAAAAATTCAAGGATTTTGGAGGCATCAGAATTGAAGACGACGTGCTCATTACGTCCGACGGATGCCGCTTCCTCGGCGAAAAGAGAATCCCATACAAAACGCAGGACGTTGAGGAATTTCTGGCGATGCACCGCGACTGATTTCAGCATTCTGGGGTGCTCCCACATTGCTGAATGTTTTGGCATTACTGAACACAAATAGAACAATTACATTTTACAAACAATATAACCAATGAACAAAAAACTTATTATTGCGGCGGCATTATGCCTGTTGCCAGGAGTTTCCTTTGCACAAGCTGAAAAGAAAGACTCCACATTGTTTACCGTTGTCAAGGAAAACCCCATCACTCCCGTAAAGGACCAGAACCAGAGCGGAACTTGCTGGGCATATTCTTCACTCGGCTTTCTTGAATCTGAACTTCTCCGCATGGGCAAGGGAGAACACGACCTCTGCGAATCATTCCTCGTTTACCACACCTACATGGATCGCGCTGACAAGGCAATCCGTACGCACGGTGACGTAAGTTTCTCACAGGGTGGATCTTTCTATGATGCCATCTATTGCTTGAAAAACTACGGTATCGTTCCGCAGGATGCCATGCCCGCACCTGGCACGCCTTATGGAGACTCTTTGTTCAACTTCAACCAGCTCAGCAACGTGACAACTGCCTACGTTGAAGCAATTGCCAAGAGCAATGCAAAGAAAATCAATCCTGTGTGGAAGAAGGATTTGAACTGCATGTATGAAAACTACTTTGGCAAATTGCCTGAAAAGTTCACCTACAAAGGCAAGGAATATACGCCGCAGAGCTATGCCAAGAGCCTCGGATTGAATCCAGATGACTACGTTTCTCTCACGAGCTTCACCCACTATCCGTTCTACAGCAAATTCATCATCGAAGTTCAAGACAACTGGCGTTGGGCTGAAAGCTACAACCTCCCGCTTGACGAATTCATGGAAGTGATGGATCAGGCCGTTCGCAATGGTTACTCATTTGCATGGGGTGCTGACGTCAGCGAAAAGGGATTCAGCCGCCAAGGCATCGCAACCGTTCCCGACACGAAGGCTGCTGCCGACAAAACTGGCTCTGACGCTGCCCGCTGGACTGGAACAAACGGCAAGGGTGTTACTCCTGCAGACGTCAAGGGCGAAAAGGTCATCACTCAGGAAATGCGCCAGTTGGGCTACGACAATTGGGAAACCACTGACGATCACGGTATGATCATCTATGGTTTGGCAAAAGACCAGAATGGCAAGGAATATTTCATGATGAAGAACTCATGGGGTGTATACGGCCCATACAAGGGCTTGTGGTATGTGTCTAAGCCATACGTTGCTTACAAGACCATGAATATCCTTATCAACAAGCATGCCATCCCTGCTAAGATCGCAAAGAAATTGGGTCTTAAGTAAGACACTATCTTGACCACTTATTTAATATCATGTTTGGGAATTTCAAATCGTCCGACAGAGGCATTTGAAATTCCCAAATGTTTTTTTTGAATATCCTTGATGAAAACAAAATTACTCGTCACTGGCAGCAGCGGATTCCTGGGAAACCGGCTGGCCCACTACTATAAAGAAAATTACGACCTGTTACTTCCTTCCCACAGCGAACTCAACATCTCTCATGAAGAGGCCGTCAAAACATACATGGAAGAACACCGTCCGGAGGCAGTTATTCATTGTGCAGCGCTCAGCAACACCTGGTATTGCGAACAACATCCCGAAGACTCACACAAAGTGAACGTGCAAGGCACGGTGAGATTGGCGAAGGCCTGCAAACTAACAGGTGCCAAACTCGTCTTTATGTCGAGCGACCAGGTGTATAACGGCACACCGACCTCAGGGCCGCTCAAAGAGGAAGACGTTTGCCAACCTGTCAATGTCTATGGCCGGCACAAACTAGAGGCGGAACAGCGTACGTTACGTAATCTCCCCGACTCTGTCGGGCTACGGTTGACCTGGATGTACGATTTGCCAGATTCCTGTCTGAAGCAAAATAGTAACCTCCTTGCGAACTTGCAGAAGGCATCCCGTGAGGGAAAAACGCTCCAGGCGGCCATCCATGAATTTCGCGGCGTGACCAACGTATGGGAGGTGGTCAGAAATATCGACAAAGCCCTTTCCTTGCCAGGAGGCATCTATAATTTTGGCAGCGGCAACAATGTCAACAGCTTCGAACTCTTTCTCGCTGCCGCCGCCCTGATGAAGCTCCGAAAACCATCGGAATGGATATTGCCTGATGCCGACAGATTCAGCGATCAAGAAAGGAACTTAACGATGAACTGTGCTTCCATCGAAGCGCATGGCATCCATTTCAACGACAGCATAGAAGGAATCAGAGAGGCATTGCAAAGACCTTTCCGCACCAAGTGACAGACACAGAAGGAGAATCGCCTTGAAGCTTGTCAAGTTACTTGTGAAAATAAAAAGCTGGAGAGGGAAATCCGTCATAGTAATTATTAGCGCCCGCGGTAGCAGAGACAATCGTGTCTGGGGCCAGCTACGAGCGTGTCTGCTACCAGATTCGCTCGTAGCTGGCCCCAGATTCGTTCGTCTCTGGGAGCAGACACGAATGAACTCCGTCCCATGTTCGTTCGCATTAGCTCCCGCGTGCGCTAAAAGTCATAGGATTAGATTTGTGAACAATAGTTTTGCTTGCATAGCATCGTTCCTCAGCGAATTGCAGGTTAAGTGCTTTAACTTGGTCGGTCTTGCATGGCGAAAATGAGGCTAAGATGCTGCGCTTTGTTGTAGGGCAGTATGCCTCGGCACTTCTGTCACTTAAGAATGTTTACGTTATAGCTGCAAAATACTCAGACGAGACTTTCCTTGACTTCTGGCAGGTGTTCTGCAAGATATATCGCGATACCACAAAGGATACAGGCGATGAAAGTTACAGCTTTGATGTTGTTGACAGCGATGTGATACTTTTTGATGGTGATTGGTCGTGATTACAAGGAATTTAAGTACAGTCTTAAAGATAAATTCTACACAATGAAGAAATTGTTGTTATTCTTCTCAAAGCCAATAGTTGGTGGTATTTTATCATTGATAGGGTTATTGGAAATTCTATTTAGTATTCCATCATCATATATTACATACTCTATACCATTGTGGATAATTGTTTTGGCAATAGGTCTCGTTATACTATTGCCATACCTATGGAAACGTTTAAGAATCTTATACTATATAAGGAACTATACATCTGATTCATTTGGTGGGTCTTGTTTATATAAGTGGTGTTGGACTAGGACATCGGATAAATTCAATGTATATGGATATTTTCCTATTCGTATAGATGTTGTGGAAAATGTAAAGCTAGACCCTAATATACCAGTAATTGATTGTGCCCATCATTATATTCACAATAAAAATTTATTGGAAGAATATATAATGATATGTTTATACCATAAGGTTGAGAATACAAAACAAACGAAATTGTTTGTTCAGCAACTACATAGCTTAGAGGCTCATTACTCTAGTCAAAATAGAAGGTAGCTTCTTTGTTATGCAATTTTTCTATCCAGTTTAATCTTGCACTCTGACTCAGCGTGCGACATTTTGCGCTCAATGGTGGATATTTCCGAATCACGGAGGGTATGAGCAAATACTCTTTTTTATTGCTGTCCGGTAAAACTTTTTTAAGCAAAATAAATTAGGGCTGTCACTTCTCACGAAGTATCAGCCCTTTTGGTTATCTTTGTTTTGCTAAAAAAAATATATAACCATGAGCAAAGATAGCCATTTTAGCGAACAGCCGGTCTATAGTCAAGTGTTAAAGTTACTCGACAAGGAGAAAATTCTTCAAATAAGCCGCGAAACGAAAGGAAGTGAGGCTTATGTGAAGCGTTTTGACGGCTTCCAACATCTCGTCGTAATGCTGTTCGGTATACTCAAACACTTTGATTCTCTGCGCGAACTTGAGATAGGCATGAAGGCGGAGGCCCACAAACTCGGACACCTCGGAATGAACTACCTGGTACGCCGTAGTACGCTTGCAGAGGCCAATATATGTCGTCCTCAGGAGTTCTTTGCAAGTGTCTATGCATATCTGCTGGAGAAGTATGCCAAGTTTTTAGCGGACAGCCGCCCTGCCAAGAGTTATAAGGGGCAGACGCACGAGCCTAAAGCTTTACATGATGGATTCCACCACAATAACGCTCTTCGACAACATACTCAAAGGTGTCGGGCGGCACCCGAAATCAGGCAAGAAGAAAGGCGGCATGAAAGTGCATACGGTAATGAAGTATCATGTCGGCGTGCCAATGGTGGTGCAGCTCACATCCGCCGCAAAACACGATCATTACCTGCTGAAGGAGGTACATTTGCCAAAAGACTCCACTTTGGCAATGGATCGTGGTTACGTCGACATCGCACAATTCCAACGTCTTACCGAAGAAGGTGTGTGCTACATGACCAAAATGAAGAAAAACCTTAAGTACGAAGAACTTGAATCCTTTACTTACGTCAACCCGCAGGGACTAGTGACGCATATAGACAAGAAAGTGCTTTTTACAAGAGGCGAACTCACCCATGAGGCACGAAGGGTGGAGATATTTTATGCGAACAAGAAACCAGTTGTGCTATTGACTAACAACTTTGACTTCACGGTTGAGGACATTGCTGAAATTTACCGCTTAAGATGGTCTATCGAGTCGTTATACAAACAACTTAAACAGAACTTCCCGCTTCATTTCTTTTATGGGGAAAGCGTCAACGCCATACAAATACAGACATGGGTGGTTCTAATAGCCAATCTGCTGATAACGGTTCTGTCAAGAAGCATAAAGAGACACTGTGCATTCTCGCAAGTTGTTACCATGGTACGACTTATGCTTATGTACTACGTCGATTTTATCGCATTTATGGAAAACCCCGAAAAAACTTGGAATGATTTCCTTGCAAAGGAGGAGCAAAAAGCACCGCCAGAACTAAGTCTTTTCGATTAAGGGGGCTTACTTTTGAAAAATTCCTCCCCGAAGTCCTATTTTACGGGACTTCGGGGAGGAATTTTATGTTCTTTGAAGTTTTACCGGACAGCAATAATTTGAGAACATTGTGGTGCATAGGATAAAACCTAAGCGGTAAGGTAGTAACCATCCGAAACCCACCGTCTTGTAC
>ULIZ01064899.1_pt1 | contig 27142 bp, 16 predicted proteins | sample 1950601 | NCBI WGS metagenome assembly ULIZ01 (sample SAMEA4835456, study PRJEB28245) | human gut metagenome | biome: gut microbiome; material: fecal sample | place: Denmark | collected 2008 | reverse complement strand
CCCTAAAGCACAGCGAGAATGAATTCCCGCCTCTTGGGGAGGGTTGGGGAGGGGCTTTCAACCCTCTCTCCTTGTGGAGGACCGTGTAGGGGCTTCCATTGTCTATGTGCCGTGCTTATTTCTTATCGTAAGCGTGTACCGGGTAGTCGATGGTGTAGTGCAGACCACGGCTCTCTTTGCGCTCGATGGCCATACGCGTGATGAGGTAACCCGTGTTGATCATATTGCGTAGCTCGCAGAGCTCCTTGCTCACCTTGACACGCTTGAAGAGGTTTTCGGTCTCTTCGTAGAGCAGGTCCAGACGGTCCCAGGCACGCTTGAGACGCAGGTCGCTGCGCACGATGCCCACATAGTTGCTCATGATTTCGCCCACCTCCTTCACGCTCTGTGTGATGAGCACCTGTTCCTCATTGGTCATGGTGCCGTCGTCGTTCCAGTCGGGCACCTTGTCGTTGAAGTCATACTCGTCGACGTGCTCTATGCTGTGGCGTGCTGCGGTCTCGGCATAGACCACCGCCTCGATGAGCGAGTTGCTGGCCAGGCGGTTGCCGCCGTGCAGACCCGTACACGAGCACTCGCCGATGGCGTAGAGCCGGTTGATGCTCGAGCATCCGTTGAGGTCGACCTTGATGCCGCCACACATGTAGTGGGCTGCGGGGCGCACGGGGATATACTCCTTGGTGATGTCGATGCCTATGGAGAGACACTTGGCATAGATATTGGGGAAGTGGTGGCGCGTCTCTTCGGGGTCTTTATGGGTGACGTCGAGGCAGACGTGGTCGAGTCCGTGGGTCTTCATCTCGCGGTCGATGGCGCGAGCCACGATGTCGCGTGGAGCCAGCGAGAGTCGCTTGTCATACTTCTCCATGAAGCTCTCGCCGTTGGGCAGACGCAGTATGCCGCCGTAGCCACGCATGGCTTCGGTGATGAGGTAGGCGGGGTGGGTCTCGCCGGGGTGGTAGAGCGAGGTGGGGTGGAACTGTACAAACTCCATGTCCTGTACGGTGCCCTTGGCGCGGTAGACCATAGCCTCGCCGTCGCCGGTGGCAATCACGGGGTTGGTGGTGGTCTGGTAGACGGCTCCGCAGCCACCGGTACACATCACGGTGACCTTGCTCAGATAGGTGTCTACCTTCTGGGTGTCGGGGTCGAGCACGTAGGCTCCATAGCAGTTGATATAGGGAGTGCGTCGGGTGACGCGCGCACCGAGGTGGTGCTGGGTAATAATCTCTACGGCAAAATGGTTTTCCTTGATATCGATGTCGGGGTTGCTGCGCACGGCTTCCATCAGACCGCGCTGTATCTCGGCACCGGTGTCGTCGGCATGGTGCAGGATGCGGAACTCGGAGTGGCCTCCCTCGCGGTGCAGGTCGAACTCGCCGTTGTCCTTGCGGTCGAAGTTGACACCCCAGTTGACGAGCTCCTTGATCTGCTCGGGCGCCATCGTCACTACCTGCTCTACGGCCTTGGGGTCGCTGATGTAGTCACCGGCTATCATGGTGTCCTCGATATGCTTTTTGAAATTGTCTTTCAGCAGATTGGTTACCGACGCCACTCCGCCTTGGGCAAAGTAGGTGTTAGCTTCGTTGAGCGATGTCTTGCATATCATGCAGACCTTACCTTTATGTGCTCTCGCTACCTTAAGCGCATAACTCATTCCGGCTACGCCTGAGCCGATAATGAGAAAATCGTACTTGTAAACCATATTTATCTTATTTCGGTGCAAATTTACTAAAAATTATAATAATCATAACTCTTTTGGCAATTAAATTCGTAATTTTGCATACAGTTATTATGAACAGGATATTCCATTACAGGGTTACGGCCATCGATGTGAGTGCCATCGTGCTCATGGCTTTGCTCTCCTTCTACTTCTTCTGGATGCAGAGGGTGGTGGTGGCGCTGCCTGTGGCAGCCGTGTGGGTGCTGATGGTCGAGCGCGTGCTCCATACCACCTATTCCTTCATCCCCGAGGCCCTCGTGGTGAGCGGTGGTCGCTTCTCGCGTACCCGCAGCATTGCCTATGCCGATGTAAGCCGCTGCCAGACGATGACAAACTGCTTCGGGCTGGTCGGCTATGTACTCGTAGAGTATGGCAAGGGCAGGTCGCTGAGTCTGAAACCACAGATGGAACAGCTGTTTGTAGATGAAATGACAAAGAGAATAACTGTTAAACAATGACGCATACCTATTTATATATATTAGGTTGGCTGCTGATGTGGCTGACCGCAGTTCCCGTACAGGCCCAGGACGTAGCGGGCGAGGACGAGACAGTGGGGGGGACTCTGCCTGCCGACACCCTCGTGCGCGACTCGCTCTCGCTGAAGTGGCCACAGTCTGCCGTACATGGCATCGACCGTCTCCTCGAGGCCGATATGTTCCAGACCTCTCAGGTAGGGCTCATGGTCTATGACCTCACAGCCGACTCTGTCATCTACCGTCACAACGAGCGGCAGATGATGCGTCCGGCGTCGACCATGAAGCTGCTCACCGCCATTGCCGCCATCGACCGTCTCGGCGGTTCGTATCAGACCAAGACCGAGCTGTGCTATACCGGGCATATCGCCAACCGTACCCTCGAGGGCGACATCTACTGCGTGGGTGGCATGGACCCCCTCTTCAATGCCGATGATATGTCAGCCTTTGTCGAGAGCATCCGTAAGATGGGCGTCGACACTATCCGCGGCCACCTCTATGCCGACAAGAGCATGAAGGACTACGACCTGCTGGGCGAGGGATGGTGCTGGGACGACGACAACCCCGTGCTCACGCCCCTCATCTATGGCCGCAAGGACCAGTTTATGGAGCGCTTTGAGCGTGAACTGCGCGAGTCGGGGCTTGTGGTCCAGGCTTTTGCCTCTACCGCCGTCAAGCCCGACACAGCCTTCTGCATCTGCGCCCGTTATCACACCATCGACCAGATACTCATGCGTATGATGAAGGAGAGCGACAACCTCTATGCCGAGTCGCTCTTCTATCAGCTCGCAGCCTCGGGTGGTGCCCGTCCGGCTTCGGCCCGTCACGCCCGCCAGTATATCCGTCGCCTTATAGACAAGGTAGGACTCCACGGTCAGCGCTACCGCATTGCCGACGGTTCGGGTCTGTCGCTCTACAACTATGTCACCGCCGAACTCGAGGTGCGTCTGCTCCGCTATGCCTATCGTTATCAGAATATCTATATTCATCTGCTCCCTTCGTTGCCTAAGGCAGGAGTAGATGGCACTCTGGAAAAGCGTATGCACGGAACCTTCACCAAGGATAACGTCAAGGCAAAGACCGGCACCCTTACCGGCGTCATCTCGTTGGCAGGCTACTGCACTGCCGCCAACGGTCACCAGCTCTGTTTCGCCATACTCAACCAGGGGGTGATGCGCGCCAGTGATGCCCGCCACTTCCAGGACCGCGTCTGCGAAGTCCTCTGCAATCCGCAGTGATTGGCGGGAGAGGGGAGATACGCAATAAACCCATAATAGAGCCTCCGCAAGCAGCGGCAACTCTGTAGGAGTTGCGATTCCCCAGCCCAGGGTTGCGGGCGAAGCACGCTACCCTGGGTAGCTGCCCTACTAATCTGGCAACTCTGTAAAAGTTGCGTTTAGCTGTAGGCGTTACTTGTCGTGTGTATTCCCTTATTACATGAATTTACCATCGCAAGAAACTACAAAAAGATTTGTGGCTTTTCAGGGCTTCGCCCTTTGCGTCCGTGTGTGTCGGGAAATATCTCGAGAGCATGCTCTCGGATATTCCCCGCCACCCCCCATCCGCGCCTGCCTGGCGCAGGCTGAAAAGCCGCAAATACAAAAAGACCGCCTTTGGCGGTAAAAAAAGTCCGGCTACGCCGGTACAAAAAAATGATTACCTGATTATCTATCGGTAGCGTCATATAAGCGTAATAACACAAGCTGCTATTCCTGCTGTGGTAACGCCTTCGGCTAACCGCAACTCTTACAGAGTAGCTCCACCTTATTATATATATACCCAGGGTAGAGTCGCTGTGCCCCTCAACCCTGGGCTATGAAATCGCAACTCCTACAGAGTTGCCAGGGGTGCGCCCCGTCCACCATAAGCCCCATCCTAACCTTCCCCAAGGGGAAGGCAAAAAGCCAAAACAAAGGCCCCATACCAGCCTTTGTCAAGAAAAAGAGCGTAACTACAACCTCCTAAAACACAGCGAGAATGAACTCCCGTCCCTTGGGGAAGGTTAGGGAGGGGCTTACTATCAGCTGTTTTTTTTTACCGCCACCGGCGGCCTTTTTTTACGGCCAACGGCCGCTTTTTGAACCATGCCGGCTGTTATCGTCATGCAAAGCATGGCGTTGGGGATGGTGGGGACGACACAGAGGAAAACGAGTTTTCCGACTGGCGTCACCGTCAGCCACAAAAAGGCGAAGCCGACAACAGGCGCCATGGTTTTTTGTATTTGTATCACCCCTTACATAAGTAGCCAATTATAGATTAGCCCCGCAATTGTCCCAATGTTTCCTGCTGCGGGTAACGCCTTCGGCTAATCGCAACTCTTACAGAGTAGCTACACCTTATTGTATATAAACCCAGGGTAGAGGTGCTGTGCCCCTCAACCCTGGGCTATGAAATCTCAACTCCTACAGAGTTGCTGCTGCTTGCGGACCTCAATTCATCGTTGATGATGCGCCCGCCAAGGGTTATACATAATTTGGTTGTTGTCGATGATATGCACACCAACAACCATGTATGGTTATCCCCTCGTATGCGGTGCGCACCCCTGGCAACTCTGTAGGAGTTGCGTTTCCCCAGCCCAGGGTTGCGGGCGCAGCACGCTACCCTGGGTAAGCGATCAACTAATATAGAAACTCTGTCGGAGTTGCGCTTAGCCGTAGGCGTTACCAACCTTTCAACCCTCTACTATGTCCCCTTATATATATAAATAGGTATAGGGGGAAACGCAATTATTTTCTGATTAGTCCCCGTGGTTCTGGAATTGCGCAAATTTTGCGCTAAAAATTACCTACTGTAACGCAATTTTCACCTTAAAAAGTTTTTTGGTCTCATAATTAATTGTAAATTTGCATCAGCATCATCTTAATAATTGATAAAATATGAGTAAAAAATGTAGTTTAACATTACTCTTTTTCTTGCTTTTCATGCCTTTGTCTCTTTTGGCACAAGAGATAACGGTCAAGGGAAAAGTCTCTGAGAAAGGTACTGGCGAACCCTTGCCGGGCGCAAGCGTAGTAGTCCAGAAATCCACAAAGGGTGTTATGACCGACGTTGATGGTGGCTATGAAATCAAAGTCAAGCCAACCGACAAACTTGTGTTCTCCTACGTAGGTATGGAGGACAAAGTCGTTACCGTGGGAAACCAGACAGTTATCAATGTAGAGCTTGCCCCCAAGGGTAACGAGCTTGACGAGGTAACGGTCGTAGCCTACGGTAAGCAGAAGAAGGAGAGTATCACCGCGTCTATTACCACGGTCAACGCCAAGGACCTGCGCGTACCATCGAGCAGCCTTACCACTTCGTTTGCCGGTAACATCGCTGGTATGATAGCCTACACCCGCTCGGGTGAGCCGGGCCAGGACAACACCGACTTCTTCGTTCGTGGCGTCACCACGTTCGGCGAGGGTGGCTCCAACCCTCTTATCTTGATCGACAACATCGAGCTGACCACAACAGACCTTAACCGTCTGCGTCCCGATGACATCGAGAGTTTCTCTATCCTCAAGGATGCGTCGGCCGCAGCCCTCTACGGAGCCCGCGGTGCCAACGGTGTCATCCTGGTTACCACCAAGCGTGGTGAGGAGGGTCCCGCCAAGATTTTCGGACGTATAGAGCACTCTATCTCAAGTCCTACCAAGAAGGTGGAGATAGCCGACCCCGTAACCTACATGCAGTGTTACAACGAGGCCCTGCTGTCGCGCAATCCCAGCAACATTGACGACCTCATCTACAGCCAGGACAAGATAGAGAACACGGGCAAGCCTGGTGCCAACCGCATCATCTACCCTGCCAACGACTGGTACGACATGCTGTTCAAGAACACCGCACAGAGCACCCGTGCCGATGTGTCTATCCGAGGTGGTGGTAAGGTGGCTACCTATTATATATCGGGAGCCTTCACCCAGGATAGCGGTATCCTGAAGGTGGACCACCGCAACAGCTTCAACAACAACATTGACAGCAAGGTCTACACCATGCGTGCCAACGTGGATGTCAATGTTACCAAGACCACCAAGGTGGGCCTGCGACTTACCGGCAACTTTGACGACTACACCGGCCCGATGTCTTCGGGTAACGAGATGTTTGTCAACGTAATGCACGCCGACCCTGTGCTCTTCCCCGCCTACTATCCCATGGACAATGACCATATAGGCATCAAGCACATCATGTTCGGTAACTACGAGACGGGCGGATACATCAACCCATACGCCGAGATGGTTCGCGGCTACAAGGACTACCAGCGCTCGCAGATGATAGCCGCCGTACAGCTGGACCAGGATCTGAGTTTCATCACCAAGGGCCTGAAGTTCACCACCCTCTTTAACCTTACGCGCCTTTCTGACTTTACCACCAAGCGTTACTTCAAACCTTACTGGTATCAGCTGGGCAGCTACGACTCGTACACAGGCGAGTACCACATTAACCGTATCAATGAGGATGGTACAGACTATCTGACCTATGAAGAAGGAAAGAAGAACGTGACCAACACCATGTACTGGGAAAGCCGCCTGTACTGGAACCAGCACTTTGACGTTCACTCCCTGGGTGCCCTGTTGGTATTCACCACCCGCGAGCAGCGCGAGGCCAATGCAGGCTCGCTGCAGCTCTCTCTGCCGTCACGTAACGTGAGCCTCGCCGGCCGTCTGACTTACGGCTATGACGACCGCTACTTTGCCGAGTTCAACTTCGGTTACAACGGTTCTGAGCGTTTCTCCAAGGAGCACCGCTGGGGTTTCTTCCCCTCAATGAGTTTCGGTTGGATGATGTCTAACGAGAAATTCTTCAAACCATTGGAAAAAATTATCACCAAGCTGAAACTGCGCTACTCTTACGGTCTCGTAGGTAACGACAACATCGGAAAGGCAGCCAACCGTTTCTTCTATCTCTCTGAGATGAATATGAACTCCAGCGCTGGCCAGTCGCACTTCGGTAACAACCTACAGACCGTCTATAACGGCATCACCTTTAAGCGTTATGCCAACGCAGCCATTACATGGGAACGCTCCAAGAAGCAGAACTTCGGAGTGGAACTCCAGCTGTACAAGGACTTGGACATTATAGCCGAATACTACAACGAGAAGCGTACCGATATATATATGAGCCGTGCAGACATTCCGTCGACTATGGGCCTGCAGACCGCTATCAGCGCCAACATCGGCGAGGCCTCTGCACACGGTGTAGACATCCAGCTCGAATACAAGAAAAACTGGAACAAGGATCTCTGGACATCGGCCCGTGGCAACTTCACTTTTGCCCGCAGCAAGTACGAGGTTTACGAGGAGCCCACCTATGCCGAGTCTTATCGCCAGCACAAGGGCTACTCTATCAAACAGAAGTGGGGTTACATAGCCGAGCGTCTGTTCGTAGACGACGAGGAGGCCGCTAACAGCCCGTCGCAGGCCGGTTTTGGTTCGCAGTACGGCGGTGGTGACATCAAGTACACCGACGTAAACAAAGATGGTATCATCAACGAGGCCGATATGGTGCCCATTGGTAACCCCACCTCACCAGAGTTTATCTATGGTTTCGGTGTGTCGGTAGGCTACAAGGGCTTCGACTGCTCGGTATTCTTCCAGGGCCTGGCCAACGAGTCGTTCTGGATCAACGCCAGTGGCTACAGCAAGAACAACACTGGCGGTATGGCCCCATTCTACCAGCACACCCAGTTGCTCAAGTCTATCGCCGACGACCACTGGAGCGAGGACAACCGCAACCTGTATGCCTTCTGGCCCCGCCTGAGCACCTATCTTAACAACAACAACACGCCGACCAGTACTTGGTGGATGCGCGACGGCTCGTTCCTGCGCCTGAAGCAGATGGAGTTAGGTTACACCATTCCACGCAATCTCACCAAGAAGTGGCACATGGACAGTCTGCGCTTCTACGTATCGGGTACCAACCTGCTCAACTGGAGCAGCTTCAAGATGTGGGACCCCGAGCAGGGAGCCTCAGCCTTGAACTATCCGCTGCAGCGTACTATCAATATCGGCTTAAACGTTACCTTCCAATAAAACAGACCATATTATGTTGAAGATATTTAACAAAATCAAGACTTCGGTACTGATTGCCGGTGTAGCCCTGATGAGCCTTGCATCGTGCAACGATTACCTTGATGTAGTGCCCGATGGCGGCGACCCCACACTGGACGACGCCTTCAACCTTCGCTCCACAGCCATCCGTTATCGTGGTACCTGCTATTCATATATGCAGAAAGACGGTTTCGGAAGTGGCGACCCGGCTCTGCTCGGTGGTGACGAGTTGTGGGATCTCTATCCCCGTACCACCCAAAAGTACATCGGCCAGACCATGACCATGATAGCCCGTGGTCTGCAGAGCAAGTCCAATGTATATGGCAATGACTGGGATCATTACTTTACGGCCATTCGCGACTGCGACAACCTAATAGACAACGTGGACAAAGTGCCTGACATGACCGATGAGGAGAAGGCGCAGTGGAAGGCCGAGGGACGGTTCCTCAAGGCTTACTACCACTTCTGCCTTATCCGCAAGTGGGGTGCCATCCCTATCACCAAGCACAGTCTGCCCATGGATGCCAGCGTAGAAGAGGTCCGTGTTTACCGCGACCCCATCGACAGCTGTTTCAACTTTGTCCTGGACGAGATAGACAAGGCCATCCCCTATCTGTCTGAGTCGTTTGACGAGAGTGAGTATGGCTATGTCACCAAGGCTGCCGCTGCTGCCATGAAGGCCCGTGTGGCCTGCTATGCTGCCAGCCCCCTGTTTAATGGCAACGAGGATCAGAAGAACCTCGTTGACAAGCGCGGCGTACAGTTGTTCCCTTCAAAGACCGAGGAGCAGAAGTTGGAGCGTTGGAAGTATGCCATGCAGGCTTGTAAGGATGCCATCGATGAGTGCGAGAAGGTTAACATCAAGTTGTACACAGGCCAGGACATTACCCTGCGTCTGGGCGACAACGACACGCTGAAGACCGATCTCATTCTGCGTGGCACACTTTGCCAGCCTTGGAACACAGAACTCATCTGGGGCAACACCCAGCTCTCATGGGGAAGCAGCGAGCGCCAGTATTGGCAGATGCTCGCCACGGTAGACCTCCAGGCCAAGACACTCGGAATGAGTGGCCCCATCACTGGTTACCGCTGCGTTGGTGTGCCTCTGAAGATAGCCGAGGAGTTCTACACCAAGCACGGAGTGCCAATCACGGTTGACAGGGATCGCCAGAACGGCTGGAACGAGCTTGATATTGTACGTGGCGACGAGGCCCACAAATACTATATAGAGAAAGGCTACGAGACCGTTAAGCTCAACTTCGACCGCGAACCCCGCTTCTATGCCTACTTAGGTTTCGACGGTGGCAAGTGGCTCGGCCAGTTGCCCGAGGCTACCCTGCAGAAAGCCCCAGGTCAACTCTCGCCCGAGGACATTTTCGATGTAGAGTGCCGCAATGGTAAGTATGCCAACAAGCTCGGTGGCAACCAGGGCCCTGTAACCGGCTACTTCCCCAAGCGTACCATTCCTTACCAGAACCGTGTATCGGGTAATGCCGGAACGAATGTCTCTACGACTTTCTTCCCCTATCCTATCATCCGTCTCACTGACCTCTACCTGCTCTACGCCGAGGCCATCAACGAGGTGGAAGGCCCCAATGGTCCTAACAGCGCCGAGATGTTCAAGTGTCTCAACGACATCCGTGAGCGTGCCCATATTCCTGACGTGAAGACTGCCTGGGATGAGTACAGCACCAACCCCGGCTACTACAGCACACAGGCCGGTATGCGCGCCATCATCCACCAGGACCGTATGAACGAGATGGCATTCGAGAGCCAGCGTTTCTGGGATTTGCGCCGCTGGAAAGAGGCCCCCGCAGAGTATAGCAAGAATATCTACGGCTTCAACCTGAACGCCTCGGATCCTACTGAATACTACAAGAAGACCCTCGTGTTCGAGCAGCCTTTCTTGCTCCGCGACTACTTCTGGCCCATCAGCACATCGACTATGGAACACAATCCTAATCTTATCCAGAACACAGGTTGGTAAACTAATAAATAGCATACAATTATGAAAAAGATACTAATATCACTCAGTTTATTACTGATGGCTGTCATCACCCTGGTTAGCTGTGGTGACGGCAACAGAATAGACCAGAAAGGCGAAATAGCCATTCCGCAGGAGCCCACCATTGTGGGCATCAAATCGGTTCCTGGCGGTGCCGTCATCAAGGTGGCCATCCCAGACGACCCCAACCTCAAGGGCGTGGTAGCAACCTACCAGCGCAACGGGGCAACCGTAGAGTCGCGCATATCGCGCTATCTTGACACACTGGTCGTAGAAGGTTATGCCGACGAGAACGAGCACGACGTGGTAATCCGCTCGTTTAATGCCAACGATGACAAGTCAGAGGGACAGACCGTGAAAATAACTCCGCTGGTAGCTCCCGTCAAGACCGCAAAGTTCGAGGCTTTCGAGAGTTTCGGTGGCATCAAAATACGTATCACTGATAATCCTACCCTGGCCAAACTGGCCCTCGTAGTACAGTGCGACCAGACCAACCCTGACCAAGACCTGGCCTACGACCAGCGTAAGTGGAAGGACGTGTCTACCTTCTTCACAGAGAGCAACTCTGTCGTCTTGACCCGCCGTGGCCTGGAAGCAGTTCCTACCGTTTTCGCGTTCCACTTCCGTGATGATTTCGGCAATGTTTCTGAGACACAGCTCATCAAACTGACTCCCAAGGAGGAGGTAGCTCTCAACAAGAAACTCTGCAAGCACTATCCTGTAGGCACGTATCCTGTGGACCTCCAAAAACTGCAGCCCGGTGCAGACAACTTTGTCAACGATACCGGTGGCGGTGACGTAAAAGCCCTCTTCGACGGTGTGTACAATGGTACCGGCAAGTTCTTCCTTGCAGCCAAGGGTAACCCCATTCCCACATGGCTTACCATTGACCTCGGCCAGGAGGCTTCTATCAGCCGTATCGCCACCAAGCCCCGCTGGGACTACATGCCTTTCCAGAGTGGTAATGTACGCGAGTGGGAGTTCTGGGGTACTGATGTAGACCCACGCCAGGACCTTATAAACAATCCTGCTAACAAGGACGATGCCGACTACCAGTCTCGTCATGGTTTCAGCCGTGGGTGGTTCATGATTGCCAAGGGCGAGCAGTACAAGCCATCGGGTTATGCTCCTGACGGCACCGTAGACGGCTGGACCTCTGAGGATCGCGAGTACTATCTGAACAGCACTGAGTATGAGTGCGACAACACCAACCCGCTCACACCCCGTGCCTTTGACAAGATACGCTATCTGCGCATCGTGGTGGTTAACACCTTCGAGTCATGGCAGTACAAGCAGACCTCAGGCGGATGGTTCATCGGCGAGGTAAGTCCTTATGGTCAGATTTATTAAAACAGTAATCTTCCTAAATAGCATACGATAATGAAAAGAATATTATATATAACATTGATTGCCGCGCTTGTAGGCTCGTTCACTTCCTGCAAGGACCAGGACGACATCTACAAGCAGTGGGTAGTACCTGGCGGCAGCGTCTATCCGGAGAAAGCCAATGGCCTTAACGCCAAGTTGGGCTATAAGCGTATACAGCTCAGATGGGCTACGCCCAAAGACCCCTCGGTGACCAAGGCTGTCATCACCTGGGACAATGGCGACCAGACCAAGGAACTGAACTATGCCGACTATGCCGGGCAGGACAGTATCAGACTGGAAATAGACCAGCTCAAAGAGCAGAGCTATACCTTCAACATCGTCAACTACGACAAGGAGGGCAACCAGTCTATGCAGTCTGAGAATACCGCTTCGCCTTATGGCGACATCTGGCTCGCAACACACTCAGAACGTACCATTAAGTCGGCTGAGATTCCCAGCGGTACCAATGCCAATATAACCCTTGACTTTGGCACCAATGAGATGGTGGCTACCAAGTTCCGCTATCTCAACAACGATGGCGAGTGGGTGGTTACAGACCCTGTGCCCAGCAATGTAGCCAGCGTGGTGTTAGAAAATGCCAAGGTGGGTACTCGTTATGAGTATGCCTCGGGCTACTGCCCTGTTGCCGGACTGGACACTATCTGGAACAGTTGGAGCAAGTCGCCCACGCCTATTGCCGGCAAACTTACCCATACCAACTGGTCGGTAGAGGCTCCTGGTTATAGCAATGGCTATCCTCCCGAACTGGCTATCGATGGCGTAAATAGTAGCAACTTTGCCAACGGCTGGTGGTGGAACAATGGCACCTATCCCAAGATTTTCCTCGTAGACCTGGGCAATGAGACTACTTTCGTTAACAAGATAGTGCTCTACCAGAATACTGGTAATTGGTATAACGGCCGTACGCTCAACAACGTAGAGCTCTACTGCGGCAACGAGAAGTTTGACATCAACGCCGGTGCCGACTACGCCAATACGCCTGCTTTCCAGCATGCAGTCTACAAGCATACCACTATGGTGTTCTGGAATGGCTCAGCTTCGGCAACCTGGAATTTTGGTGAGATGAAGAACTTCCGCTACTTCTGCTTCGTCATAAAGAACAGCCGCCGTAACGGTAGCGCCATCAACGAGATTGATGCCTTTGGTTATGATAATGCAGCCGAATAGTAGTACTTTTGAAATTTAATTTTAACAATAACTAAAGAGTCCCGATGACCATGAACGTCATCGGGACTTTTTTGATGGCTGTCGCGCTGTCGATTTATCATTTGTTAGTAATAAATACTGTTAAGATGGCGGTTTTTACGCAGAAATGGAGTAATTTTGCCATCGCAAACAACAAATTTAACATTATACTGACAATGAAAAAGATTAGAGCCGCCGTAGTAGGTTACGGCAATATCGGTCATTACGCCGTGCAGGCCCTCGAAGCCGCCAAGGATTTCGAGATAGCTGGCATCGTGCGTCGTCAAGGCAACACAGACTGCCCATTGGAACTTACTCCTTACGAGGTAGTAGATGATATCTCACTGCTCCACGATGTAGATGTGGCTATTCTCGCCACGCCTACACGTTCTTGCCCCGACTATTCAGCCAAGATAGTGGCTATGGGCATCAATACCGTCGACAGTTTTGATATCCATACCAGCATCCTCGACTATCGCCGCAAGCAGATGGAAAACTGCAAGAAGGCAGGCCGTGTCAGCGTCATCGCTGCCGGATGGGACCCCGGTTCAGACTCCGTAGTGCGCGTGCTCATGGAGAGCCTTGCCCCCAAGGGACTCAGCTATACTAACTTCGGTCCCGGCATGAGTATGGGTCACTCTGTCTGCGTGCGTAGCAAGGAGGGTGTGCGCAATGCCCTCTCTGTCACCATTCCCCTCGGCGAAGGCATCCATCGCCGTATGGTCTATGTAGAGCTCGAAGACGGAGCCACCCTCGAGCAGGTCACCGCTGAGATCAAGGCCGACCCCTATTTCGCCAACGACGAGACCCATGTCTTCGCCGTAGCCTCTGTCGATGATGTGCGCGATATGGGTCATGGTGTCAACCTCGTGCGCAAGGGTGTGAGCGGCAAGACCCCCAACCAGCGTTTCGAGTTCAATATGAGCATCAACAATCCTGCCCTCACCGCCCAGGTGCTTGTCAATGTGGCTCGCGCCACCATGCGTCTGCAGCCCGGCTGCTACACCATGCCCGAGATACCCGTTATCGACATGCTCGCTGGCGACCGTGAGGAGATTATCGGTCATCTGGTATAAGCAGAAAACAACGGAAAACGAATCATAATGAATCGCAAAACTTATCTTATGCTTGCCTCCGTGATGGCGGCAGTGGTAGTGGCGCTGCTCATCAGTGCGCGTCCTGCCGATGAAATCATGACCCATAAGGGCAACACCACCATCGTCAACACCACCCAGTTGGGTGCGCAGGTGCGTGGCTTCAAGGGCGCCACTCCCGTGTTGATACACATCGAGAAAAACAAGGTGGTCAAGGTAGAGGCTCTGCCCAACAGAGAGACTCCCAAGTTCTTCGCCCGTGCCAAGGCTGTGCTCCAGCAGTTTGAGGGGCTCACAGTGGCCAAGGCCCAGAAGGCCGAGGTCGATGGTGTCAGCGGCGCCACCTTCAGTTCCAATGCGCTCACCAAGAACGTCAAGCTCGGACTGGAGTATTACAAGAAGAACAAGAAGTAACCTGACAGTATTGGCAACGCCCATACCGTCTTATTTCATACAGCGTGGCAAGGATTGAGTTCCCTGCCACGTTTTTTTTATTGGTGTGGGGGAGGGAGGTGCATTGTGAGCCCCTCCCCAGCCCTCACCAAGGGGTGGGAATCCATTCCCGTTGTGTTTAAGTAGGTTATGGTTACGCTCCTTTTCTTGAATAAGGCTGGAATGGGGCCTTTGTTTTGGCTTTTTCCTTCCCCTTGGGGAAGGTTAGGATGGGGCTTGTGGTTGATGGTACGCACCCCTGGCAACTCTGTAGGAGTTGCGATTACAAAGCCCAGGGTTGAGGTGCGTAGCGCCTCTACCCTGGGTATAAATATAATAAGGTGTAGCTACTCTGTAAGAGTTGCGATTAGCCGAAGGCGTTATTCTCAATCTGATATTATCCGTCTACCCATTCCTGCCCATCATCCTGCTGCGGGTAACGCCTACGGCTAAGCGCAACTCCTACAGAGTTGCCAGGTTAGTGGGGTGCTTACCCAGGGTAGCGGACTTCGCCCGCAACCCTGGGCTCGAGAAACGCAACTCCTTCAGAGTTGCTGCTGCTTGCGAGGGGGTCATTCGCGGGGGTAATCCATTATTAGCTGCTTCTATTTGTGGTTTATATCAACACAAAAAGCCATGGCGTCTGTTGTCGGCTTCGCCTTTTTGTGGCTGTCGGTGACGGCAGTCGGAAAACAAGTTTTCCTCCTTGTCGTCGCCGCCACCCCCAACGCCATGCTTTGCATGACGACAACAGCTGCCACGGTTCAAAAAGCGGCCGTTGGCCGTAAAAAAAGTCCGCCTTTGGCGGTAAAAAAACAGCTGATTGTAAGCCCCTCCCCAGCCCTCACCAAGGGGTGGGAATTCGTTCTTCTTGTGTTTGAGGAGGTTGTGGCGCACACCTTCCCCTTGGGGAAGGCTGGGATGGGGCCTTCGTTTGGGCTTTTTTCCTTCCCCGTGGGGAAGGTTAGGATGGTGCCTATGGTGGACGGGACGCACCCCTGGCAACTCCTACAGAGTTGCCGCTGCTTACGGAGTGTACCCAAGAAGCCCCTCTCTGGCTCTACAAAGGGAGAGAATTGAGCCCATCTCCCAAACCTTCACCATGGGGTGTGAGTTCATTCTCGTTGTGTTTGAGGAGGTTATGGCGCACACCTTCCCCTCGAGGAAGACTGGGGTGGGGCTTTACTTTGCCACCGCCGTGACCATGTCGGCTGGCTCGTATCTTATGATACGTGGGCTCGTGCCTTATGTTACGTGGCCACGTGCCTTATGTTACGAGAGCTCGTGCCTTATGATACGAAGTAGGCGGTGTGGTCTCCTCGCTCCCCGTCTTCCCTTCCGCGCATCGCCGTACCATCTCCTGCGACGCAACCATCCTCCCGTTGCCTACCAATTTCATCCCAATATGCAAAAACATGGCGGGGGATGGCGTTTTAACCGCTAAAAATGTGTAAATTTGTAGTCACAATGACCATAAACTTACTTATTGAGTTGTTAAACTTATCCACTGTCATGAAACAAAGAATCTACACATTGACACTCCTGCTCATGGCTTTTGCCTTGGGCGCTATGGCGCAACTCCGTTTGCCCGCCATCATTTCAGACCACATGGTGATTCAGCGCGGCGAGCCCGTACACGTTTGGGGATGGGCTGCCCAAGGTCAGAAGGTTACAGCCACCCTCGCCGGACACAAGGCTACCGTGCGCACCGGCAAGGACGGCCGCTGGAGTCTCTATCTCCCCGCCATCAGCGCCGCCGGACCTCACACCCTCACAGTCTCAGCCGGCAAGGAAAGCCTCTCCGTGACCGACATTCTCGCTGGCGAGGTGTGGATGACCAGTGGCCAGTCCAATATGGACTTCCGTCTGCGCAGCATCGACCGTGCCGACGACGAGATTAGCCATGCCACCAATGCCAACATACGCCTCTTTGAAATCAACCACGCCCTGGCGAGCCGTCCTGCCGACGATGTGAGCGGCCACTGGGCTGTGACCACCCCCGAGGCTGCCGACTGCTTCACCGCCGTGGGCTACCTCTTCGCCAAAGAGCTCAATGCGGCGCTCGACTGTCCAGTGGGCATCGTCAACGCCAGTTGGGGCGGCACCCAGATTGAGAGCTGGATGACCATGGGGTCGATAGACCGTTTCCCCAAGTATACCCAGCTCATGGAGCAGCTCCGCTCCGACGACTTCCGTGCCAACGAGCTGCGCGGTCTTGCCAACGACGCCCGCTTCGAGCGTGAGGTGGCTGCCGACCGTGGCGAAGCCGAAGGCTGGTATGCCCCCTCTTATGATAAGAGTCACTGGCAGCCCCTCGCCATGCCCGGTCTGTGGGCCGACGCGCCCCTCGCCCGGATGGACGGCGTGGTCTGGACCACTGCTAAGTTCACCGTGCCCGACTTCCTCGCCGGCCGCGAGGCTCTGCTCTCCCTCGGTTTCATCGACGATGCCGATGTGACCTGGGTCAACGGCCACCGTGTGGGTGCCACCCGTGGCTATGCCGTCAAGCGTCGTTACCAGATACCTGCCGGTGTGCTCCATGCCGGCGACAACGAGCTGACGGTCAAGATTATCGACGACCACGACGGTGGCGGATGCTATGGCTCTGCCAGCCTCTTCTATGTCCAGGTGGGCAGCCGTCGCCTCTCTATCCTCAATCATCCCTGGAGCTACTGCGTGTCGGTAGAGAAGGACAACAGCGGTTTCCGCAGCTACTTCTCCAACGACTTCCCCTCACGTATATATAATGGTATGGTCGCCCCCGTGGCTCCCTATCCCGTCAAGGGCATCGTCTGGTATCAGGGCGAAGCCAATACCGAGCGCCCCGGCGAATACTACGACCTCTTCCCAGCCATGATTGACGGCTGGCGACAGGCTCGTCAGCGTCCGGAGTTGCCATTCTACTGGGTGCAGTTGCCCAACTTCATCGCCACGCCCAAGAACGACCTTGCCGGACTGCGCGATGCCCAGACTTCAGCCCTCTCCCTTGCCCATACGGGTCAGGCGGTGACTATCGATGTGGGCAATCCCACCGACGAACATCCCCTCGACAAGCATACCGTAGCCCGCCGCCTTGCCCTCCATGCCCTGCACAACGACTATGGCCATAGCGACCTCGTCTGCCAGAGTCCTCGTGCCACCGGCGTTACCCGCCAGGGCGACGGCACCATCCTGGTCACCTTCAGCCATGTGGCCCAGGGTCTACAGTGTCATGACCGCTATGGCTATCTCTGCGGATTTGCCGTCATCGACGCCCAGGGCAAGCGCTACTGTGTCAAGGCCGAGATAGCAGGCACCGACAGCGTGCGCCTGCTCACCACTCCCAACCTCGCAGTGACCACGGTGACCTACGGCTGGGAAAACAATCCCGAAGACGCCAACCTCTTTGGTTCGACAGGACTGCCTGCCACGCCCTTCATGATGAAGGTAGGGCAGGGGAAGTGAATGGAAATGTAAAAAACAGAAGATTGTTTTGTATTTCGCTCGGTTTGCACTACCTTTTGATAAGTTAGGCGGCGTCTCAACAATGCAAAATGAAAAATCTTATGCTTTTTCTTTGCATTGTCTTCGACTTGCACTACCTTTGTATCAGTTAAAACATTACTAATATATACTACAATGACAGAAAAAGAGAAAGACGCGGTGCAGCTGCCCGACAACGCTTTTCGTGAACTTCACGACGGCGAGGAGTACAAGCCCATTATGGGTCCCGAAAAGACCATTCCCGAAGTCACAGCATGGAGTGTGACGTGGGGATTGTTGATGGTAGTGCTGTTCTCGGCTGCTGCCGCCTATCTGGGATTGAAGGTAGGTCAGGTATTCGAGGCCGCCATCCCTATCGCCATCATCGCCATCGGTTTGTCGTCGGCCACCAAGCGCCGCAACGCCATGGGCGAGAATGTTATCATCCAGAGCATCGGTGCCTGTTCGGGCGCTGTGGTAGCCGGAGCCATCTTTGTGATGCCCGCCATCTATATGCTTGACCTCCAGGCCGACTTCCTGCGCGTATTCATCGCTTCGTCGCTGGGTGGTATCCTCGGCATCCTCTTCCTCATACCTTTCCGCAAGTATTTCGTTAAGGATATGCACGGCAAATATCCCTTCCCCGAAGCCACTGCCACCACCCAGGTGCTCGTGTCGGGTGCCAAGGGAGGCAGCCAGGCCAAGCCCCTGCTCGTGGCTGGTCTCATCGGTGGACTCTACGACTTCATCGTCGCCACCTTTGGTCTGTGGAACGAGAACTTCACCTCGCGTGTAGTGACATGGGGTCAGCAGCTTGCCGACCATGCCAAGCTCGTCTTCAAGGTCAACACCGGAGCTGCCGTCCTTGGTCTGGGCTACATCATCGGTCTGCGCTATGCCGCCATCATCTGCTTCGGTTCGCTTGCCGTGTGGTGGCTTATCGTTCCGGGTATGTCCTTGCTTTTCCCTGACACCGTCCTCAACCAGTGGGATCCCAATATTGTCACTCCTGTGGGTGAAATGACTCCCGAAGCTATCTTCAAGGCCTACGGCCGTTCCATCGGTATCGGTGGCATCGCCATGGCTGGTGTGATAGGCATCATCAAGAGCTGGGGCATCATCAAGAGTGCCGTCGGCCTTGCCGCCCGTGAGATGAAGGGCAAGGGCGCTGGCGCCGAAGAGGTAGTGCGCACCCAGCGCGACATCTCCTTCAAGATTATCGCCATCGGCTCGGTGCTCACCCTTATGGTTACCTTCGCCTTCTTCTATGCCGGCGTGATGGACTTCAACCTCACCCATGCCGTGGTAGCCATCCTGCTGGTTGCCGTGATAGCCTTCCTCTTTACCACCGTGGCTGCCAATGCCATAGCCATCGTGGGTAGCAACCCCGTATCGGGCATGACGCTCATGACCCTCATCCTCGCCTCGGTAGTGATGGTGGCTGTGGGTCTCAAGGGCAATGCCGGTATGCTCGCAGCCCTCCTTATGGGTGCCGTGGTATGTACCGCCCTCTCTATGGCAGGCAGTTTTGTCACCGACCTCAAGATAGGTTACTGGTTGGGTACCACTCCCAAGAAGCAGGAGACCTGGAAATTCCTCGGCACCATCGTGTCGGCAGCCACTGTAGCCGGCGTGATGATCGTGCTCAACAAGACCTACGGCTTCCAGAGCGGCAAGCTCGCCGCACCCCAGGCCAACGCCATGGCAGCCGTCATCGCTCCGCTCATGAACGGTCAGGGTGCGCCCTGGTTGCTCTACGGCATCGGCGCCGTCATCGCCCTCGTTCTCGACCGTTGCAAGATTTCAGCCCTTGCCTTTGCCCTGGGTATGTTTATCCCCATGGAACTCAATATCCCCCTCCTCGTGGGTGGCGCCGTCAACTGGTTTGTCACCACCCGTTCGCAGGATGCTGAGGTCAACAAGGCCCGTGGCGAGAAGGGTACCCTGCTTGCCAGCGGATTTATCGCCGGCGGTGCCCTGATGGGCGTAGTGAGCGCTCTGCTCAAGTTTGGCGGCATCGAGTTCAACTACGACGCCTGGTGGGCCAACCACCTGAGCGAGCTCCTGTCTCTGGCTGCTTACCTTTTGCTCATTATCTATTTCATCATAGCCACCCGCACCACCAAGAAGGTCTGATGCGGGGCAGGCTTCAATCGTTGACGATATGAACACCTCTTCCTTATCCCTTGCCGTCCGCACTGGCATGCTGCTCATGGTCGCCCTGCTTGTGACCATGAGCGCCAGCGCTGCGGCCCGGCGCTATGCCAAGATTTCCCGTGCCTGGGTAGAGCACGATGTCATCCTGGACGGCCAGCGAGGCATGAAGGTCCACCTCTATCTTACCGTGAGCGGCATGAAGCGCCGCAGCGTGAGCCTCACCGGCGAGGTTACCCTCGACAGTGATGTGGCGGGCGACGACCCCGTGGTCATCTACCGCTGCGACGGTGCCCTGATGCCCAGCCACGACATCGACACCTATCTGGACTACACCCTCTTTGTCAACTACGACACAGGCAATTGGCCCGAGGGCGACCACCACTATTATCTCAATGTCCTCGTGACCAATACCGCCAATGGCGAAGCCCTCAACACGCCCGGTTCTACCATCCTCGACTTCTCGCTGAAGCGTGGTGACGACGGCTCCTACATCAGTTATGATACCACCGTCGAAGAGATTAAGCAGCGGATAGGCTATCAGCCCTCTACGCCTACCACGCCCGCTACTCCGGCGCCCGTGGCTACCCCCAAGCCAGCCCCCCAAGCGGCTCCGGCGCCAGTAGCTACCCCCAAGCCGGTTCAGAAGACCACTCCCTCGACACCATCTGCTCAGGAAATGACCGACCAGCAGCGGTTGTACATCTCCTGGATGAAAGACCGCATTATCAAGCAGCTCGATGCTGGCGATGGCAACTACATTGTGATATGCACCAACAGCTATGCTCATGGTCCGAACAAGGTGACAGACATCTTCTGGGTCCCCCGCGACTTCAGACCTTACAGCTCGGCATACAAGCAGCTCATGGCGACCGACAAATATATCAAGTGTTTTGTGGATGGCATAGATGTCCTCAAACTCATCAACCACACCCTCGCCGACGGCCGTGAATTCAGCACGGTCTATATATGCGACCGCGACCAACTTGCCAACGGTGAGGCTTGGGAGTATAAAAACAAGAACCATCCCGAACAGGCCACCCACTACTATATGGAAGAGCACCGCATATCCTCAAAGGCAGCAGCCTGGCTGCAACTGCTCATAGAGGGAAAGCTCACTACGATGAGCTTTCAAGGGCGTGACGGCTTAAAAATGGAGACCACCACGAGAGTAGCCCTCAAGGCTCCGCGTCGTATCCCTTATGGCAACTCGCCCGACACGTACTGATGTTGGCGTCGCCCCTTCGCCCTCTCCGCTGCCCATCACACCCCTTAACCTGATATAATCCTTATCCATGACCGTCATAGTCACAGCGCATGTGGCGGTTATGGATATTTTTTTGCAGATTCATACAACTATGACACAATCTATGTCCCCTGCCTGGCAGCCCGACGCAAGTCAGCTGCGCGTGATAGAAACCCCGTTAGGAGGTTACCACCTGGTGCTGGCGCCCCCTGGCTGCGGCAAGACCCAGATACTTACCGAGCGCATCCGCCGTGCCCACGACCAGGGCATAGCCTATGGCGACATGCTCTGCCTCACCTTTACCAACCGCGCTGCCCGCGGCATGCGCGAGCGCATCGCCCAGTATATCGAGGGTGCCGACCTCGGCCAGCTCTATGTCGGCAATATCCATAGATTCTGTTCCCGTTTCCTCTTCGAGCACCACCTTGTCGAGGCAGAGACCTCGGTCATCGACGATGACGATGCCCTGAGCATCCTTGCCCGTTACCAGAACGAGGAAGAAAGTGCCATCAAGCAGCGCCACAACCGCCGTCGCGAGTATGCTGAGATTATCCAGTTTGCCCACTTCATGCACCAGATTATCCATCATCATCCGCGTGGGCTGAGGCTCCATCCCGACTGTGTCAGTGCCGACGATGTGCGCGCTCTCAAAGCCATCTGCCGTGCCGAGCGTCGCGAGTTTACCCCCGACGCCATGATACATATCTACGACCATACCGACGACTACCGCGACGTCATCCATGGCGACGCCTTCGATGTGGGTACCCAAGCCCTTGCCACCAATACCCTGCGCAAGATGCGCTATGCCCACGCCTACACCGCCTACTGCCGTCAGAACAAGCTCATCGACTTTGAGGACCTGCTCCTGCTCACCTACGACGCCCTCACTGCCGACAACGACTATCCCCGCTACCGCTGGATCCAGGTCGACGAGGTTCAGGACCTCAACGCCATGCAGATGGCCATCATCGACCTCATCACCGATACCGCCGTCACCCGTGGCGAGGGCATGGTGATGTATCTCGGCGACGCCCAGCAGGCCATCTTCTCCTTTATGGGCGCCAAGAGCGACACCCTTGCCCTGCTGCGCCAGCGCTGTGGCGACCATATCTACCACCTCAACATCAACCACCGTTCGCCGGCGTCGCTCCTTGCCATGACCAATCACTATGCTGCCGAAGTCTTGGGCGTAGACCGCGCTCTGCTGCCCACAGCCCAGCCCAGCGACGCAGCCGACTGTGCCGAGATGCGGCTCATCGAGTCGCCCCTCATCGACAGCGAGTATCACGATGTGGCTGCCCTTGCCCGAAGCCTCGCCCTTGCCGATAATCGTGAGACCACCGCCATCGTGGTCAACTCCAACTATGATGCCGACAAGGTGGGCGAGGCACTCCATGCCCTCGATATGTCCTTCTTCCAGGTGTCGGGAACAGATATTTTTGCCTCAGTCCAGGTCAAGACCATGCTCGCCCATCTCAATGTGCTTGCCTCGGAGACCAACTTCATGGCATGGGCACGTTTGCTCTATGGATTGGGCGTCTTTGCCGCTCCCGCCTCTGCCCGCGAGTTTATGCGCAAGATGCTCAACCGCGCCCTCCTGCCCTCCGATTTTCTGCTCTACGACTCCACCACCTACGTGCAGGACTTTGTGGCTGCCGTCGACGCCGACGCTCCCGTGGTGGTCTTCGATACCGAGACCACCGGACTCAGCGTCTTCGACGACGACATCCTGCAGATAGCCGCTGTCAAGATGCAGCATGGCCGCATGGTCGAGGGCTCCTCCTTTGTGGTGCATATCCAGACCGAGCGCCCCATCCCCGAGATGCTCGGCGACATCCCCAACCCCATCATCGAAGAACGGCGCCACGCCACCCTCGTCAGCCACGCCGAGGCACTGCGCCAGTTTGTCGACTACATCGGCGACTGCCGTCTGGTGGGTCACAATGTCGAGTACGACTACCAAATCCTCGTCCACAACCTCAGCCGTTATCTCCCCGATGCTCCCATTCCTGCCCACGACCGCTGCATCGACACCCTCAAGCTCCTGCGCCTGCTCCATCCCGAGCTGGTGAGCTATCGGCTTGACTTCTTTCGCCGCCAGCATCTCTTCGGACTCAGCGAAGACAATGCCCACCTTGCCGATGTCGATGTTGAAGACACCTGCCGCGTCATGGCCCACCTCTACCGTCGTTGCCGCGAGGTCATCCCCGAGCAGCAGGAGTTTCTTGACCGTGCCGCCACCCGCAGGGCTGCCGACATGCTGCGCCGCAATTACCGCGACCTCTATGTCCGTGCCCGTGAGCAGCTCTATGACCATGCGCCGGCTGGCGACAGTCCTGCCATGGTCGGCCAGATGCGTGCCGTCTACGACTACCTGTGCCAGATGGGCGGCGACCATGCCCAACCCCACAAGATAGACTATGTGCTCAGTTATATCGCCCACGACATCGTCGACAGCAGCCTCGCGCCGTCGCTTGCCGAGCAGCTGCAGCGCCACCTCATGGAGACCAACACCCTCAAAGAGTCAGACCTCTGCGGCTCAGATGTCCTCGACGAGCGCATCTTCGTCTCCACCATCCACAAGGCCAAGGGCCTCGAGTTCGACAATGTCATCGTCTTTGATGTAGTCGACGGCCGTTATCCCAACTACTTCACCCGCGACGACGAAGCCCAATGCGCCGAAGACCGCCGCAAGCTCTATGTAGCCCTCACCCGTGCACGCCGCCGCGTCTATGTGGCGTGGAGCAGCGGGCGCATCGCCTACCGTGGCGACAGGGTCGTCCAGTATCTCTCGCCGTTCCTGCTGCCCGTGGTGCGTTACTTCGACAGCCTCAGTTGAACCCGCTGCCGGTACCGGGCTGACTCCTGTACCCAGAACAATAATCACAAATATAGTAAAGACTAATTATGAAGACAATCCTTACAGCCTTTGGCATGGTCGTCGTCGCCACTGCCGCGTGCGCACAGACCACGCTGTGGAAGACCGACACCGCCAGCCACAAGTACTACCGCATTCCCGCCATCGTGGCGTATGACAACCACGTCATAGCCTTCTCCGACAACCGCTCGGGCGTGACCGACGCCACCAGTTGGGGCGATGTAGGTTCGGTGGGCAACATCAGCATCGAGGTACGCCACAGCAACGACTGCGGACAGACCTGGACCGCTCCCCGCTGCGCCGTCATGGGATTTGGCAGCGGCAACTTTGACCAGAGTCATGGCGATGCCGCTGTGGTGCGCGACCGCGAGACGGGCCGCATGCTCATTATGACCGGCTCGGGCGAAGTGGGCTACGGCAGGTCGCGTGTAGATGTACCCGGCGACTACTCCAAGGTACTCAAGGTAGGCCGCTACTACAGCCTCGACGACGGCTACACCTGGAACGGTGGCGATGTGACCTCGCAGATTTATGACCTCTATCGCGGTCATGGCAATATCTTCCGCCTCTTCTTCACCAGCGGCCGCATCTGCCAGAGCCGACTCGTCAAGCATGGCACCTACTACCGTCTCTACTCAGCCGTGGTGACCAATGAGGGCAGTCTGGTCGTCTACTCCGATGACTTCGGCCACACATGGGTACCCCTCGGCGGTGCCGACGCCCGTCCTGCCCCCCAGGGCGATGAAGCCAAGATAGAAGAGCTGCCCGACGGCCGCGTGCTGCTCAGTTGTCGTCGCAGCGGTCAGGACGGCCGATGGTTCAACATCTTCACCTACGCCGACCGCCAATGCCAGGACGGCAGTTGGGCAGAGCCTGTAGCCTCGGAGAAGCACGACGGCGGTACAGCCACCATCAACAACAACTGCAATGGCGAGATACTCTTCATCCCAGCCCTCGATGCCGACGGCCGCCGCGTCTATGTGGCTCTCCAGTCGGTGCCCCGTGGCACCCCAGGCAACCATCCCACCAACCTTGAGCGCCGCAGCCATGTTTCTATCTACTGGAAAGCCTTCGACACAGCCGACAGTTGGGCCACTCCCGACCGCTGGGCCGAAGGATGGCAGCGCCACGAGATTACCGATGGCTATTCTGCCTATTCGTCCATGGCGCTCGACGGCAATGGCGATATCTGCTTCATCTATGAAGACCATGGCGTCCACTTCCGTCTGGGCAGTCAGCCCACCGAGATGTACGACATCCTCTATCGCCACCTCAGTCTTCAGGACATCACCGGAGGACGGTATCAGTACCGTGCAGCCAAGTAGGGCAGTGAGTATAGCCCATATCGCAAAATCCCCGCAGTCGGTAGTCGGCTGCGGGGATTGTTTTACGCATCGTTGCGGCGCTCTCTCCGAGCAGTCCCAGCCTGTGGATGGCTGCGCCCGCGAGCCAGATAGAGTCGGGTGGGGCAGCGGTCAAGACAAAATGACAAACAATGAGCTTTTTTAATGACATTTATATAAATATTCTTGTAGTGACCACCTATTTTTACTAATTTTGCGATATAGTAACTACAGAACTGACAATAATGAAGAAATCGGTCATATTATTCACTCTGATGCTCATCGCCGTGGTGCAGGCATCGGCTGCCGACACCTACACCTCGCTCTGGCAGCGCTACGACAAGGCTGCCGCCGCATGGCAGCCACGCACTGCCATCGCTGTGCTCGACAAGATTATCGTGCGCGCCACTGCCGAGAAAGCCTACGGCCATCTGGTCAAGGCACAGATAGCCCGTGGAGGGTTGACCATCCAGATATCGCCCGACTCGCTCGACGCCGTGGCTGCGCAGATGGCTGCCGAAGAGCAGCGCGCCAAGTCGCCCGTGCTGCGCGCCGTCTATGCCACCGCCCTGGGCAAGCTCTACGCCATGCAGCAGAGAGGCATAAACCGCAAAGCCTATCAGCAGAAGAGCCGCGACTGCTTTGCCCGAGCTCTCAAGGACCCCGACCTGCTCGCCAAGACCCAGGCCAAGACCTACGAGCCCGCCGTGGAGCGTCGGGATATGAGCAAGGCGTTCGGAGGCGACCTGCTCCACGTTGTGGCTGGTGAGGCCAAGGAGTATGGGCTGCTCAACCGCTACTACGAAGCCCACGGCAACCGCCGCGCCGCCTGTCTGGCCGCCTGCCTCGACCTGCGCGAGAACCACAGCGACTGGCTCTACACCCGCAGCGGCAAGCAGCACTACCAGCACGCCATAGACTCGCTTATCAATGTATACCAAGACCTCGACGAGTGTGGCGAGCTGGCCATAGACCACTATGAGGCTATGGATGAAGACGCTAAAGACATCGTAGAGCGCCGCATAAGATACATAGACTGGGCTATCGCCAAGTGGGGAGCATGGCCCCGCATGAATATCCTGCGCAACAAGCGCACCGATCTCACCGCGCCCCAGTTCAACATCAGTCTCCAGGAGCGGCAGATGCTGCCCGACAAGGAGCGCAAGATACATATCAACTCGATACGCAATATCCGCCAGCTCACCCTCAATGTCTATCGGCTCAGCAAGCCCTATGCCGACATCAGTAGCGAGACTCTGCAACAGACAGACAAACTGGTGGAGACGCTCAGACAAGATGCAGGCAAGACACCCGTGCAGACGGTGGTGCGCAAATATATCGGCCATGCCGACTACAAGCTGCTCTCCGACTCTGCCACGCTCGCCCCGCTGCCCTTGGGCAGTTATCTGGTCGAGGTGCAGGCCGATGTCAAGGGCGTGAAGCCCCAGTATGCCCTTCTCTCCGTAAGCGACCTGCTCCTGATGGTACAGAGCCAGTCGGTTAAGGGCACTGCCAATATGAGGCTGGTAGTGGTAAACGCCACAACGGGTAACCCCATGCCCGAGGCATCCATCATCATCAGACGCGACATGCGCCGCTGCGACCAGGACACCGTCATCCGCGTCAACCGCAAGGGCGAGGCGCTCTGCACGGACAAGTGGGCAGACAGCTATATGCGTGCAACATCGGGCATGGACATCAACAGTCCGTTTGGTCAGACATGGTCGATGCT
>ULIZ01003010.1_pt1 | contig 29177 bp, 17 predicted proteins | sample 1950601 | NCBI WGS metagenome assembly ULIZ01 (sample SAMEA4835456, study PRJEB28245) | human gut metagenome | biome: gut microbiome; material: fecal sample | place: Denmark | collected 2008 | reverse complement strand
TTTTGATTTTATTTCGAACTCACGTTATTTACATTCTGCATGAAGTCTTCACGCATGAGGTTCCATCCCAAAGCAAGAGAGGGGAAAGCATGCCAGCGATAACCTTTAGCCAAACGAGAGGAACCGTCATATCTGACAGTAGCAGTCAACAAGTATTTTTCTTTGTAGTTATAATTCAGACGGCCCATGTAAGAAAGTAGAGCCCACTTTTCATAGTTACCGCCTCCTGTTACATTGCCTTGAGCCAATCCTGGATTGAAATACTGAATATTGTCATCATAATAATCATGCCCCGATACATTGTTTTTGGTTACTTCTCTTTCTTGAGCAGAGAAGAGTCCGGTAAGATTAATATTATGCACGTTGTTAAAGCTATAGTCCCATGTCAGAATATTTTCCAAAGTATAATCTACAGAGTGTTGATACTCTCCAAAAGACCAGTCAAGTGCCCCCATACGTTTTGTCGTATTGCTTGCTTGAAACTGACCTATCGAATAATATTTCAGGTTTATACCTCCGTTGAAACGGTACTTGATACCGAAAGGCAGTTTCAAATCGATATAACCAGTGGTAAAAGTTGACAGACTTTTGCGGTCATCAACCACACCATTCTCCTGTGTATCCAGCAACGGGTTCCATACATTCTGACCACTACCCGGCAAATAAGTACGCAAGGCTCCGTTTTCCTGGTAAGGAGTCGTAAAAGGTGACGCCCGTAAAGCCATTTCCATCGGGTTAGTATCCTGTCCTTTATTGACAATATACGTATTCAATGTAGAAAGGCCCACTTTCAAGAAACTGGTAATTTCCGTATCCAATGAAAGTTTGGCAGTGAAACGTTCAAAGCTATGTGCCTCATAGTTATTCTGTCCTTTATAATAGCCCACGGAAGCGTTATAAGTAGTACGGTCATTACCTCCGTTAATAGCTATCTGATGATTGGTAGTCATACCGTTGCGGAAGATAAGACTCTGCCAATCCGTATCTGTTCCGGCAAGATATCCTTCCATTTCTTCTTGATCGCGGAATACATCTCCCACCCGCATCAAATTCGGGTCATCAATGCCGGTGTAAGCATCAGGGTTAGAATTATAGGTAGCCCACTTCTTCAGTTGGATATATTCCGCACTGTTCATCACATCATATCTCTTAATAGCGGTAGTAATACCATAGTAGCCACTGTAGCTCACATTGATTTTACCCTTACTTCCACGTTTGGTCGTGATCAGCAATACACCATTTGCCCCACGAGAACCGTAGATAGCTGTGGCTGAAGCATCCTTCAAGACACTGATACTCTCTACGTCGTCATTGTTGATTTCATTTAATCCTCCAGAAAAGGGAATACCGTCTACTACAATTAAGACATCGTTATTACCCATCAGAGAGCGTTCACCGCGAATCCGGATTTGTGGCGTTGCACCCGGATGCGTATTACCTCCTGCCATCTGTACATCTACACCAGCAGCCAATCCCTGCAAGGCCGCACCAATATTACCCACAGGTGCCTGCTGCAACGCTTCGTTTTTTACATTAACCATGGCACCGGTAATATCAGACTTCTTCTGAGAACCATATCCCACAACCACTACATCATTCAGCATTTCTGTATCATCTTTCAAGACGATCTTCATAGAAGCACCGGTCACCTTCACTTCCTGTGACTGATAACCAATGTAGGAAACCACAAGCACCGAGTTTTTGGTTGCGCTCAGTATAAAATTTCCGTCAATATCTGATATAACTCCCGTGGTGGTACCCTTAACCACAATATTGGCACCAATTACAGGTTCACCGGCCATATCGACCACCTGACCTTTTACCTGAATGGCTTGTTCTACGGCTGCCATCACATTCAGGTTGCTTACTAAAAATAGGCATACCATAATAGGTATCCATAATAAATGTGTTTTTCGCAACTTCATTTGATATATTATTTTGAAATTAAAAAATCATGATAACAGATTATGCGGCTCCTAATTTGATTGATTTTCTTAAATCAACCACCGCTTGCATCTTCATTAAGAGGAATCATTGAGTATGAACATAACTATCATTTTTAAGGTCTGTATTCTTTCGTTTTTATTTTTGAGCAAAATTAGAATTCAAATCCCCAAAAACAGTCGGCAAGAATGCCAAAACTATCCGCATAGGCCTTATACTGACGGTGTGTACACATTTGTCACAAATGGAAACAACGGGATTTATGCTATTTTATGCCAAATTAAAAAACTTCGAATATATAGGAATATTATTTTATGAGATTTAGTATATTTGCACGTAAGAAAAGCCATAAAGCTATGCACTATAAAAATATACTAACATTCCTGACCTTTTTATTTTTTTTAGCTTTTACCCATGATGCCTGCGGGTATAATCTACGTCAGATTTCCAACATAGACGGACTGTCGAACAGTGCCGTACTTTCTTTATACCAAGATCATGATGGTTTTCTCTGGTTAGGAACCTGCGACGGACTCAACCTATACGATGGACTAGAATTCCATCCCCTCATTTTTGCAGAAGGGAAAAGCCTATCCGGAAACATTATAGAAAACATACTGGAAACCGAAAACGGAACTTTATGGGTCCAGACTAACTATGGACTGGATAAACTGGATAAGTATAAAAAAAAAATTAAAAGCTATCCCCAATTCCAGGGAGGATATCTGCTGAGAAAAAATCCCAAAAACGAAGTGTTTGTATTGTCCGAAAATAACTCACTCCATTATATCACTGCAACGTCTGATAATTTTCATAGACTCCACATCCCTGAAGTAAAAAGAGAGGATATTGTAGATATTCACGTGGGTACTGACACAATCTGGCTTTTTACAAAACAAGGCATCTTAAAATACGGATTGACAACCATCCAAGACACCTATGCCATAAATCATTCCGAGAAAATAGATTCCATACCACTGCAATATTGCTTCACAGATGAGGATGTTGCCTACCTGATTGATAGTCAGAACAGGCTTTACGAGTACCAGATAGAACATAATTCCAAGAAATTAGTGACTGACTTGACGCACACAGCGGCTACAAGAGGCATCATATCGGATTTGATAAAAGATAAAGAATCATTCTTTATTTCATTCAAAACCAGCGGAGTAATCAAACTAACCCGCCAAAAGGAAGGGTATGCAGCAGAAGATCTCGGCATCAAATCTGGTATTTTCCAGTTATTGAAAGACCGTAATCAAGATATCGTGTGGATAGGAACCGACGGGCAAGGTACCTACCTATACTCCAACGGACAGTACTCCATCCAATCCATCACATATAGCGACCTGCAATTTCATATCGCTAAGCCTATCCGATCCATCTTTTTAGACCAGGAACAGTCTTTGTGGCTAGGAACAAAAGGAGAGGGTATCCTAAAAATAAAGAATTTCAAGGTCGGCAGTCATCTCCAAAATTGTCCCAAAGAGCTCATCACCAGCACCAACAGTTTACTATGGGACAACTCTGTATATGCTTTTGCTCCGAGTTCTCGTCCGCTCTTTTGGATTGGCAATGATGAGGGCATTAATTACTATTCCTACAGAGAAAAACGGATAAAACGCATCGTCTGCGAAGAACCTATCAAATATGTGCATGGCATCTATGAGGAACACGATTCCATCCTCTGGATTTCTACCGTGGGAACAGGCATCATCCGGGCTACAATAACAGGCACTCCCACCGACCCGAAACTTACTCATATGCAGAGATACACAATAGATCATGGAAACTTTTCGTCCAACTACTTTTTCACCATGTATGCGGATGAACAAGGAGAGCTGTATTTTGGAAACCGAGGATACGGAACCTTCCAGCTGAAAGACGGAACCCTAAAACCTGTGCCACTAATAAACAACTATAAGAAAAAAACAGCCAATGATGTCTTTGCCATCCTCAAAGACAATCATACCTTGTGGCTAGGCACCAGCTATGGCCTCATCAAACAAAGTGAAGGAAAAGAATTGTGCTTCAATAAAGAGAACGGACTACAGAACAGTACCATCCACACCATGCTGAAAGATAATAGCGGCAACATTTGGATGGGTACAAACGGCGGATTGGAACGCTTTCATACGGAACACCATGAAATACAGAATTATAACCGGATGAATGGGATGAACATTGTAGAATTTTGCGATGGAGCCGCGCTGAAAACCAAGGAAGCCCTCCTCTTCGGAGGCATAAACGGACTGGCGGTAATCCGCGAAAACCCTACTTATCGCGCAGCCAGCCACTATCGCCCGCCCATGCGATTCACGCGGCTGAACATACTCGGGAAAGAACAAAACTTATACGACTTCATCCAACACACCAATCATGAATCAAAAATAGTCCTGAATCATAATCAGAATTACTTCACCATTGCATTCATAGCTATGGATTATATCAATTCCAATAATTACTCCTATTTATATAAAATTGATCCGAAAGGCAATGAATGGATTGACAACGGACTGTCTAACTCGGTTTCCTTTACCCAAATGTCACCTGGTGACTACACGCTGTATGTGAAATACAAGGATAGAACCAGTGGCGAAGAAAGTGAAATCTACTCCATGAACATTCATATACAGGCACCCTGGTACCTGTCAAATACTGCCATGATGGCATATCAGGTGTTATTCTTCACCTTTATCATCATGCAGATCCGCCTATACGTAATTAGGCAACAGCGTAAACAAAAACAAATGGTACTGGCGCTGGAACAGGCTCATAAAGAAGAAGTGTATGAAGAAAAACTACGCTTCTTTACGAACATTACCCATGAATTCTGCACCCCACTCACCCTGATATACGGTCCTTGCGAACGTATTCTGAACTATGATCATGCAGACTCATTTATCCGAAAATATATCCTTCTAATCAAACAAAATGCAGAACGTCTTAACGCACTGATTCAGGAAGTTATTGACTTCAGGAGAATAGAAACCGGCCATAAAACACGAAAAATACAGCCGGTGCCTGTCAGCAAAATATGCTGCGACATTCTGGACTCTTTCACAGAACTGGCAGAACAGAATAAAGTAGAGCTGGAAAATCTCATTGAACCGAATCTGGTATGGAACTCAGACACCGGCTGCCTGACTAAAATCATCAATAACTTGATATCGAATGCATTTAAATATACGCCAAATGGAGGAACTGTACGCATCACGCTGAAAATTGTAAAGAATCACCTCTATCTTTCTGTTTATAACACTGGAAAAGGTATCAAGGAAGAAGACCGAGCGTCTATCTTTAACCGCTACAGCATTCTGGACAATGTGGAGGAGAATGCAGTGAAAGGACTTTCCTCGCGAAATGGCTTGGGCATGGCCATCTGTCACAGCATGGTAGAATTACTGGAAGGACAGATTGAAATAAAAAGCGAAGTAAACCGCTACGCCGAGTTTATGGTCACCTTTCCGGAACTGCCTGCACAGGAAAGTACAGAAGAAGAGAAAACAGGTAATCCAGACACCCCCTCCCCTGAAGCAGATCCGCTCACAGATATAGCCTTGCATATCGCCACGCCCCAACCGGACAGAACCGAACAGGTCAAAGGACAAATCCTTATCATAGATGATAATCAGGAAATTCTGGACTTACTTCAGGAAAGTTTATCGGACTATCAGACCGTCACTGCCCTAAATGCAGAAGAAGGACTGAACCTACTGAAAACAACCTATCCCGATCTTATTATCAGCGATATTATGATGCCTGGTACAGACGGCATTGAGCTGACCAGACAAATCAAACAAAACAAACATACCATGCACATTCCGCTGATTATTCTCTCAGCCAAAAATACCAATGAAGAGAAAATCAAAGGGCTAGAATCGGGAGCAGATGCCTACATCGGCAAACCATTCAATCTTAACTATTTGAGAGCCAACGTAGAACGGTTGATTGAAAATTACAGTAAAATCAAAGAATACTATAATTCATCGGCCTGTGCATACGAATTCTCCAACGGCCAGCTTATGAAGAAAGAAGATAAAGAATTCATGCAGTCGGTCACAGAATTCATCAATAACAATCTGGAAAATACAGAACTGAAACCGGAAGATTTAGCGGAGCATCTGCAAATGAGCATCCGAAGCCTCTACCGGAAATTCAAAGAGATGGAACAGCTTCCGCCAAAAGACCTCATCAAGGAATGCCGGATAAATCTAGCTGCCAAATTATTGAAGACAACTACACTGACAGTACAGGAAATCATCTATCAGTGCGGATTTGGAAATCGCTCTCACTTCTATAAGGAATTTGACAAGCGATTCCAAATGACACCGAAAGAATTCCGCCAGCAACACAAACTGAAAGATGAATCGCTGACAGACTAAACAAACTGAATCTATTACTGATGCAGTAATTGATGAATCACAGGAAGTATCTGCTGCTCCATCACATCATAACCTGCCGAAACCGGATGAACGCCATCTTGCGTGTACTCAGATTTCAAGGCCTTCCCATCATGGGCTACCATGGCTGCGTAATAGTCCACAAAAGGAATCTGATGCTGCATGGCATACGCACGGATACCGGCATTGAGTTGCTGAATCTTCTGAGGTGCATATTTCACGGACTGATTCCAGCCGAAAGCTGCCGCCGGCAACACCGAAGTCAGTATCACCTGAATGTGGTTGGCTTGAGCCAGCTCCACCATCGAAATAATATTGCCCAAAGTGCGGGCTTCCACATAAGCACCGGTATTCTCGGCTATATCATTGGTGCCTGCATTGATAACCACTACCTTGGGCGATAGATTGATGACATCTTCGCGAAACCGCACTAAAAATTGATAGGATGTCTGTCCGCTGATACCTCTGCCAACAAACCCGTTATTTCGGAAAAAATCCGGATGCTGGTTTGACCAACCTTCTGTAATGGAATTGCCCATAAACACCACACGCTCACGAGAGGTCTGCTGCTTCAACTCAGCATTTTGCTGCTCATAACGCTTCAGATTAGCCCAATCTTTTTCTTGCGCTTTCACGACGGAACACATCAGCATACCAGCCATCAATAACATAAATAATTTACTATACATTTCGAATTATTTTTAATGAAAAATACAACAAATACAATATACAAACCAAGATAATGAGCAAAGCAGCCAACGGCTGTCCCATGCCATGGGTCAGGCATCCCATCAGCAAGGGCACACAGGCTCCACCGCTCATACCTGCCATCATCAATACAGAAAGGCTACCTGCATGTTCCGCATCTGTGTGCATGGCCAACGAACAGCTCAATACAAACAGACACGAACACCCCAAACCTATCAGACCGGAAAGCATTAAAACAGCATACTCGCCTTCCACGAAGAATAAGCCCAGTACAGATAATAACATCAGGCAAACATGCATCCGATAATAGTTCACGGCTGAAAAACAAACTAGCAATATGGTACTGGCAAATGTACCTAATATCTTGAATGCAAAATATACACTGGAACCTAAAACTGCATTTTCTATCGAATGACCACAACGCTCCATAAGAAGTTTGGGCACCCATACATTCATTCCTACATCAATCCCTGCGGCACAGACAACTGCAATAAAGAACGCAAGTACCGTACGGTTTGTCAGCAAACCAAACACTTCTTTCGCAGAAGGGCAGGCTGCGATTTCAACCTGCCGGACCGGAAGCAGCCATAAACAACAACAGCATAGCAAGGCCAACATACCCAATAAGGGAAATACATAATACCAACCGCCCAAATAATTTACGGATAAAACGGCAACAAACGGAACGCAACATGCGGTCATTCCTTTCACCAGATGAGCCGTGGTCAGGACAGCAGACTGAGGATGACCGGCCACTACCCCCAGGAGCCAGAAAGGCAATATCGACTGAAGTGCCACATAGCCAACTCCCAAAAGAAAGAACATCAAGAGGCAACTTGAAAAATTATACCAGAACCATGGAAGCAGCAACGCCAGCGACAGTAAAGCCATTCCCCAAAGTGCCATGGTTCGATAGCCGATTCTCCACGACAGAAAAGAAAACGGTACCGACAGAAAAAGAAAACCAATAAATTCGATAACCGGAAAAATTCCGGCTATCGAATCACTCAATTGAAAATCACGCTGTAGATAGCTTACAGATACGCCAACCACGTCGCAAATCCCCAGTAAAAAAAAACAAAATAAAACAGGAAACAGAAACTGGAGTGTAGCTTTACCTTTCATAACCACTTGCTTGTTACATCATCTATTATTTTTGTTAAAATCCAAAGTAATTTTCTTACCGTCTTTTTCTATTTCAATCACAGTTGTATCAAAAAGAGCCTTGCAGTAAGGATTGTAGTACCGATACTTCCATCTCAACGGAAGCTGCTGTCCTTTTACCAAGAGAGGATGCTCCCAGCCAAAAGCTATCTCTCCTTCAGAAGGAGAAGTATACTTGACATTCAATCCATCGACTTGTACAGAAGCAGCTGACACTGCGTCGATAAACCTGGAAAAGCTGCCCCATTGTGTCCGGGAACCCATTTCACAAATCCAAATATTCTGCCTGCCTTTGGCTAAAAGATCACAGACTTCACCCCGATTATCTGATTTCAGTTCCGCAATACGATGAGAATACAAGGCTATATACCCGTCAGCCTTCCGACCGAAAACCCAAGAACCGGCTAAATGAACTTCATCAAAATGCTTCACCGGGAAATAGGCATGAGTATAATCATTTTTCTGATTTTGGGGCGTATTATAAATACAAATTACCACTTGCTTGGTTTGGGCTGCACGAGGAAGAATCTCATTGCCAGACCAATAATTAGGTGAAAAACGAAGATTCTTTCCTCCAGGATGGTTGGTATATACCAACGCGTAACGATCCAACGTAGCTTGCCAGATATGCTGCTGATAGCCCGGAGCTCCTTTCCGGTAATCCAGAGCACAGCTCAGCATGTAATCGGGGGTTCGGAATGTCTCAATATTGGCCTCCGACAGGGCAAACCGATCCAGATGCATATTCACCAGCCGCCCGTGTTCCGCCAACTGACGTTCATACTTTTCCATAATTGCATCGTAATTACGATAGGGCCAGACATCGTATTTTTCAGAAATCTGTTTTGACATGCGGATGGCCATGGGGTGAATAAACTCCTGCATTCCCCAGAAAAGATGACAATCCAACTCTTTTTCGTAAGAAAGGCCGTACAAAGGAGCGTCTTCCACATTAATGCTGACACGCTGACGATTCAAAAGAGGAGTCTGATAATCTACTGCTATTTCCTGAATAATCTCCGGGCAACGGTATGAACTGGTAGACAAGGCTACCGGTGCCATGACTTCATCCCGATCATAACTTCCCACTCCAAATACCAACTTAGTCAGAGGAGCCGTGTAGTGTGTTCCCTGAATAATAGAATGAGCATAATTCCGTCCGCTCGAAGATCCGAGAAATCCTTTATAATTATTCAACGCCACATCGAACATCAGCAAATCAAGCACCATTCCCGCTTTGGTACGAATATCTTTGTCTTCAGCAAAGTCATATAGATTGGCCAATAATAATACCTCTACCTCATAATAGGTAGACATCCATTCGCTGAATCCGAAGCGGAAACGATATTCCAGCCACTTCATCAACCTTTCTTTGGCATGAGCCATGTGTTGCCGCCCATTCATACCGTTTGTGAACCGGGTCTTTTTATAAAGTTGCCCAGCCAACAATTCGGCTGTGTGATACAAAGCCTGATGGTTCTCTGTATGATAACAGCGGTAGGTAGTATCACGCCGGCCATCGTCCCACCAATATTTAAAATCCAAGATGCAAGTTTCAATATCATCTTTGATTTCTTCGGGAAAGAAAGGCTCTTTCTTATCCAGATATACCATGCGAAGCAAACAATTCAGGGTAAAATCATTGCAGTCATGATTAGAACGAATGATAGAAAAGACTTTTTGCATCCGGTCCATTTCCAAGGGTCGTCCGGCAGCTGCGCGAGCAGCCTGACGAAACACCTCATAAAGCGGATGACCATCTCCTCCATTCTCCGAATAATATTCCAAAAACTGTGTCCGTCTTTCTTCATAAGTACCCCGCGGATAATCCCAGTATTCATCCTTCTGCCTGGCTTGAGCCGACGCAACAAAGACCCAAGTAAATAAAATAATATATACTACGTAGTTCACGATGATAAATTTTATTCATAAAGTCCGTTCCACTCATAAGGGAATGGAATGGATTGATAATATTTTAAAGAATGCTTCGGCTGTTCCAGTCCATGAGGAATAGGCATACCGGCGTACTGCTGAAAGAACAAGAGACAACCGTCTCTCCACCAGACAGCTTCCTGTTCCTGATATTTGAGCAGAGAAGCAACGTGTTCAAATCGCTCTGGGTCAATGGCACCTTCCAAGCCATTCCAAAGTTTCTGCATCTGCCGGACACCATCTACACCTTGATAATAATGGCTTACCAATTCATCCCACAGAGTTTTGCCTGATGCCATTTTATAATTCCAAGGAAGACGGTGAAACCATAACAAATACGTGGGCGGACAACTTGCCAACTCTCCAAACCGTTTGCACACCGGCGCATGATACTGGCCTGCAGCACCAGTCCCCGTCATGGTACGGTTTACCCCGATACTATCCTTGGTCACCTTGTGATAATCAAAAGCTGTCCATACAGGATCGTCATGCCAGGGCTCAGGTCCATTGTGCGTATCATAATTCATGATGTGATTCAATCCCAACGGCATAGTGTAATTGACATACGTCTCACGAGACATTCTCATGATTTCAAAAATAGGTTCTATAACCCCTGTCCGATTAGAGAAAGTCATTCGAATCCATTCCTTGGCAATCCGTTCTGCGCTTTCATCCGGATTCCAGGCCAACCGCCCGAAAGCGTACCAATTGGCTTGTCCGAAAACATGCCCCGTCCAGTTGAGATCGGTACCGATATTGGGAACACCAGCTATAGCCGAGATGCCATGCGAATGCTGATAATGTTGCAAGACCTTGGAAACGGTCGAACCTTTGCCCCATTGATGCGTATCCGACTGAAGCGTTTCTTCAAACAATGTACCTAAATACACCAGATGTCCTGCATGGCCCAAATTCTCTTGAGTAATCTGAAACTCTAAGGAAAGCGGTGTACCCGGCATCCCGCCAAACAAGGGATGAAAAGGTTCTCTCGGCTGAAAGTCAATCGGACCGTTTTTGGGCTGCACAAACACATTCCGGGCAAACTGACCGTCAAGCGGCTTAAATTCGTTGTAACCACCGAGAACCCGATCTACATGACGTTCATTCTGATAGACAAATGCTCTCCAGAACACAATTCCCCCATAAGGCTCCAAGGCTTCAGCCAGCATATTGGCTCCCTCTGCATGTGAGCAGCCATAGTCCTGCGGACCAGGCTGTCCTTCGGAATTGGCTTTGACCAGAAATCCTCCAAAATCGGGAATATACGTATAGATTTCCTTCACTTTTTCTTGCCACCACTTCCTGACCTCCGGATCTCGTGGGTTGGCGGTAGCCAATCCACCGATTTCCTTAGGCGCACTAAATTTGGCAGTAAGATAAATTCTGATACCATACGGTCTGAATACATCTGCCAACCCGGAAGCTTTCACTATCCACTCCGTTTTCAGACTCTTAGCCTGTGCATTGACATTATTAAGCACTGCCCCGTTAATGCCTAAAGAAGCATTAGCTCTGGCATAATCCAGGTAGCGAGGTTCCTTGTAGCGTGGGAGTCTTTCCCAGTTCCAGATGCTGTAACCTGCATATCCCCGCTCCACGGTTCCATTCAAATTATCCCAATGATTCAAAACACGGTATTTCAACTTCGGGTTTTCCACCAGATTGATACCGTCCAACGTCTGTTCGGTCTGCATGAGCCTCAGATAATGAAAAACCCCATAGAGTGCTCCAATATCAGTACGGGCAGCAACCAGCATCACCCTTTTCCCATCTATCTTTGAGTCCCGGATCAGATAACCTTCATCCGATAAGGCGTTGATCTCAGCAAAGAATGTCTGTTTTTGGAGCAACGGTACAGATTGAGGAGTAGCCACCATCAGCACCTGGTCTTCCAGGACAGCTGTTTCGATATAGGGCATCCCCAATAATCCAGAGAATCCGCGCTGTAATTCCCTTTTGGCAGCAACCAAAGAGGGGGTTACTGCCGGTAACAGCACCTTCTGATTAATCTGACGATAACGGGCTGAAAGATCAGCATTATCCAACAATGGATAGCGGAGCCAAAGTTCATATCCACTCTCTGCATGCAGTCCATGCAGACCGCACAGCAGAAGAACCAACAAAAAAACTTGCTTAAATCTCATAGCATGTATACTACTTATTCAATCATTCCGGCCCATCCACCATTACGCACCAGCTTTAAGGTCAGCGTGGTATTACGGCTAACCTCAGCCTCTTTTTTCTTATAATCCATAGCCTGACGGTCGGCATTGATGCCATCTTCAAAATAAGTCAGATGCATCTGCCGATTCTCTGGCAAGAAATCCAAGTCCACCTCTATTTCACGACCTGTATTGTTCGTAATGGCTCCAAGATACCATTTCTCACCGCTACGCCGTGCAATGACTACATACTCGCCCACCTTTGCTTTCAATACTTTTGTTTCGTCCCAAACCACCGGTACACTCGCAATAAACTCTGTACAAGGTCTTTCCCGGTAATAATACACCGGATTGTCAGCCAGCATCTGCAAACCGCTTTCAAACACCACGAACAAAGCCATCTGGTAAGCACGCGTACCCGAACCCATGGCATTGGCTCGTGTAGAGCGGTTATCTTCCGGTTGAGCCGACAACATCGCCCCAGGCGTAAAGTCCATCGGGCCTGCGGCATTACGAATAAACGGCAGATAAATGGAGTTGGCCGGCTTACAGTTACCTCCCTGTTCCATGCCTAAAACACCTTCGTATGATAACACATTAGGATACCGGCGTTCCAGTCCGGCCGGTTTGAATGCTCCATGGAAATCAACGAACAACTTATACTTTGCCGCTTCTTTAGCCACACGTTCATAATAGTTCACCATCCACTGGTCACTCCGATCCATAAAATCAATCTTCACACCAGCAATACCCCATTCGGCGAATGTCTTGAACAAATCAAAATGATTTTCTACAGTCAGCCAGGTAAGCCACAGTACTATTTTCACATTCCGTTCTTTGGCATATTGAATCAGCTCCTGCAAATCAATGGTAGGATTGGGAGTAAACGGGTCACGGGTGGTCTTAGCCCATCCTTCATCCATAATAATATAAGGAATACCAAAAGTTGAAGCAAAATCGATATAATATTTATAGGAATCCATATTATAGCCGGAACGGAAATCTACGCCATACAATCTTGCATCATGCCACCACTCCCAGCTCACCTGACCAGGCTTAATCCAACTACAGTCTTCCAGTTCGCACGGCGAAGAAAGATTATACACCATTTCATTGGCCACCAAATCTCTATCATCTTGAGAAATGACAAAGAATCTCCATGGAAAGCTTCTCTTTCCCTGCGTCTTGGCTATATAATCCGCCTCTTTTACTATTTTCAGACTCCGGTCGCCGTCTTCGCCAAATTCCAACGGACATTTCGGGAAAAGAGATTGCATTCCGTTATTACCTGTACTTTTCAGAAACATGCAAGGATAATCGCGCAAATCTGATTCAGAGATCAATATTTTATATGAGTGGTCTGTTTCAATCAGTACCGGCAAATAACTCATCCGATCAGAAGATGTATACTCCTTTGTTTTTTTATGGGTATAAGGGTATTCGTACGATGTCTTAAACCCACTTGGCTGAGAAAGATGAGCCAAGTAATCGCCCGGAAAATGGATGTTGAAATCTTCTGCCATCACTTCCACTTCTCCTTTTCGTTGAGTCAGAAAACGATAAGCCACTCCTTTATCATACACCCGGAATTCAATGGCATAATTACCCGCCATATTCATGCGCAGCGTATTGCAGTGATTCTCCACCACTGCATTCTTCAACGGTATTTCCCGCTTCACACTTTCTTGAATCTGCCCCCGTTTTATACCTTTCAATTTAGGCGACTGGCCCAGCACCTCTTGACCAAGGGTTAATGTCAGCGAACAGTGATCCAGCAACAAGTCGTTACCTGAATAGATGGAATAATACACTTTATCTTTTAATTCGATGTTCACCTTCAGCTTTCCATCCGGTGATTGTATACTGATTTCCCGAGCATAGGCACTTTCTCCACTTACGCCCAACAATGCCAATAGGATAAAAAGAATATAATTACGTATCATGATTTTCTATTATTATCAAATTATTTTTCTAAGAACGCATTCACACACCACAATACAGGAGCCTGACCATGCATATTGCCCAACAAGGTACGGCGGTTCAGATAAAACTGACGATCGTTGGTCTTATTGGTCCCTTCACATACTCCGGCTAAATCGCCATTGGCATCAATATGCCCCACCAAAGCAATCCATGCTTTACGCACAATCGGTGCATAGACAGCTTCATCCAACCAGCCTTTCTTCACTCCCTTAATCATAGCATAAGTGAACATAGCCGAACCTGAAGTTTCCGTCCAACTGGTTTTGTCATCCACCAGCTGTCCCCACAGACCGTCTTCTTTCTGATATTTGCACAAGGTATCCATCATTTTCCGATAGGATTCCAAGATACGGGAACGATGAGGATTATCCTCCGGCAAGAGTCCCAGCAACTCCGTCATACCGGCAGCCATCCAACCATTGCCGCGCCCCCAGAAGAAGGGCACATCTTCAGCGTGATAGAACAAGCCGTTGGGCCGCTGAATCTTATCCAGATAAACCACCATTTCGGCTGCAGCACGATCTATGTATTTCCGGTCTTTGGTTACCACATAGGCCTGAGACTGGATGGCTGAAATCATAAACATATCGTCAATCCAGAAACGAGTCTGCCAAGACAAGCCTTTATCCAACAAAGCCTGATATTCAGTTTTTCTCTTAGTACGACGAGGCATTTTCCACTGTTCATCGGCATACCACATGCCCATGTGGTAATATATTTCCTTTCCTGTCTGCGCATACAGTTGAAGAGGAATGGTACCAAACACGGTATGATCTACATGATCGGGAAGGGGTTGAAGCCGGCGCTCAGGACCAAAGATAGGCAGGAAACGTTCTTCCAACTGTCGAAGCAGTTTTTTATTGCGCGTAATCCCGGCATAACGCAAAGCTCCAAACCAGGCACAGGTTTCAGGATAAGTAATTTCATTGGGAGGAGCCGGATTACCATTGAAATTAGGATGAGGTACCTCCACAAAACGCTTGCTGACCAATTCACCGACCACCTTAGGAGAAGTCCCTTCCGGCCAGTCTTTCAGTTCTTTTTGAGCAGAAGCCAGAAAAGGCAAACAAAGCATCAGTGTAAATAGAATCGATTTACGCATAATATTTTCTCCCTCTATTTTATTTGATTCAATAAAGATAATTTTCCGTCTGCAATGAGTTTCAAAATCAGTTCACCAAACAAGGTATTTTGCCAAGCAAACCAAGCCCGTGTAAAATTCTTTGGGTCATCTTTGTGAAAGGACTCATGCATAAATCCCGTTCCTGCGTCTGTATTCATCAACATCCGGATGCACTCCTCAATCTCCCGATCGTCTTGGCTTGTAAAGGCCTTCATCATAATACTCATAGGCCAAACCATGTCATATCCGATGTGCGGTCCACCAATACCTTCACCGGCTTTTCCTTTAAAAAAGTAGGGATTATCTTCGCTCCAGACAAAGCGGCGCGTATTCTGATAAATGGGGTCATTTACATCAACATCTCCCAAATAAGGCATAGCCAACAGACTGGGAACATTGGCATCGTCCATAAAGAGCTGGTTACCGAATCCGTCTACCTCAAATGCATAAATAGTACCATATTTATGGTGATTAAAAGTAGCATATTTCTTCAACGCATCCTCTACTTCATTGGCCAGTGAGGTACATTCCTGAGCCAGTTCCGTTTCCTTATTTACCTTGACCAAGATTTCTGCAGCCTTACGTAAAGAAGTTACCGCAAAGAAATTGGCCGGAATCAGAAACTGATAAGTAGCTGCATCGTCGGAAGGACGGAAAGAAGACACTATCAGCCCAACCGGTTTTACCGGATGTCCGTACCCATCGTTTTGCATCGTATCTAATTGGCGTTCGGTTTTACGCTGGAATTTGTAGGGACCCGGACCTGCTTTACGTTGCTGTTCGCGGAATGTTTTCAGAATATTTTTAATGGTCTGAATCCAGTCGGTTGAAAAGACCGATACATCTCCGGTTACTTGCCAGTAATGATAAGCCAGACGCAACGGATAACACAACGAATCAATTTCATATTTACGCTCATGCAACTCCGGTTTCATATCAGTCAGGTCACTCATCCAATCTCCCCCCACAGGGCCATCGTTGAAAGCGTTGGCATAAGGGTCAATGTTAATACACTTCCATTGTCGCAAAATCACCCCGCGAAGCATGTGCCGGAGAGCCTCATCCGAATTGGCTAATTGAACATAAGGCCACACCTGTGCTCCGGAGTCACGCAACCACATGGCATGAATGTCTCCCGTATAGACAAAGGTATCATCTTCTCCATCTACCTTACGGTAATGAACGGTAGTATCCAGCGTATTCGGAAAACAATTTTCAAACATCCAAGCCAAATAAGGATTGGTCAACATCTTTTTCACCTCGGCTATCTTCTTCTCTACAGCATCTGAGATGAACAAACGCTCCTTCTTCTCGGGCCTCTGTGTAGTAAACCGGCCAATGTTGTCGCAAACAGCGACAGCATTATCTTCCATTATTCTGACGTTGGCATTCCCATCTACAGGAATCAATGACATTCCCAATAAGAAGGCTGAAGTAAATAGAACCTTCTTGTGTACAAATTGTCTATTCATGATATAATAAGTATTATTAAAAGACTGACAAGCGAGCATACATTTCAATCAGCCCGGCCTGGGTCAACAACCATTTATAACTTTTCTTTTTTACAGGAGATACAAACTGTTCGTCTTCAAACAAGCCATTTTCATTGGGATTGTGCTTCCAGAGATAATCCAATGTTTGCTTAAAGTCATTCAGATACTGCGCATTCCGATCGATGCGATACAGTTCCTCAAAACCGCGAAGCATCACAGCCACAAACCAAACATTTCTATTTTTCAATGCCCGAAATGAGGTTCCGTCATCACCTCTCATCTCTTGAAAGAAATACTGGCTACAGGCCTTAGCCAAGTTTTGAGCATCTGTCAGATACTGTCTGTGCTGGGTTATGTTATATAAGAGCGAAGCTGCCTGCAACATCTGCCCACTATTATAAGCATACTTTGTTTTACTGAGGGTTCCATCCAACTTCTGATGGTCGAAATAAAGATAGTCTACCGTATCCTGCAAGTGTGCCTGAGTCCAATAGTACAACTTCTCTCCGGCCTGTAGATAGGATTTATCACCGGTTACCTGATACAGTTTCAAAGCCAACACCGATGCTGGCGCATTGGAACAGGTGTTCTTGGAAAATTTCTGCTGCTCACACCAATAGATTCCTCCGCCTAAAACACTATCGCAGCCACTTTCCAGAAACTTCCAGATCTGAACGGAAGAATCCAAATATTCAGGATGCCCGGTGAGCTGATAAGCTTCCAGAAAATCTATACCCAACCAGATATTATCGTCATAGAAACGGTCTGAATAACCCGCCGCAGATAAATAAGACTGATAGCAGAAAGGGGCTCGGATGGTATCATAATATTGATTGAGCCCGGGTAAAATAACATTCTTCAGCGATTGACTGTATTTGTCATCCTGCGTACTCTTTAATAAAGCATTGACTGCAGAAAACAGTCCTGATGTTGGCCAGAGATATGCTACCTTATCCTCGCGCACTGTATCTGCACCCGCCAGATACGTCACCATTTCATTCTCCTGTTTCGGATAATTCTCGTTAAATAGGCACTTCTCTGATATTCTATAATATTTAAGGGTACTATCCAACAGCTGGCTGGCATATCCGGCAAAAACAGCCTGATTACCCGAGCGCAAAGAAGGTGAACAGCTTTGCAGCAAAGTTCCTGCTACGAACGCCGCACAAATGACAAATTTTAAAGTTTTCATGATATTATTATAATTAATGTTGTCAGTTTAATAAAGGAAGCTTCCTGCATCTGAACAGGAAACTTCCTTTTACTTGTTATCCTGTTATCATTCTTACCGATTCAAGTTTATCATACGGCAAAGATAAATAGAAAATGATGCGTATAATTATCAGCTTCTGACAATAGTGTATGGAATACGAGTTCGGCACAAACAAGCACTGCTACATGTAGACAAAACAGATGTCCTCATCCCTGCCAGATTTGTATATAAACTCTGTCATTTATGGCTTTACATAGAAGTAGATAGTATTTAAATCGTCTAATTTTCCAAGAATTCCCACTTACTTTGTAGCCTGAAAAAAAATAGAAAGATATCCGATGCATCGGGTTACATCGGTCTGTATATGGACAATATTCCCTATATCAATATGCTCGCAATACCATGGGAGGTCTCATCAAGGTGAATACCAAGTCGTCTTTCCTTACCAAGGCACGGGCTTAAGATTAGGAGCCAGCAAACACAAGAGAAATGTGTATACCAATAGGTACAGTTTTACAATGAAAAACAAACACACAAGCCCATTCCAGAAAGGAAATATTTCATTTATATGATTCTAATTAGAATATTCAATGAATTTTGCTAAATTTGCGACACATTAAAGAAAAACGGAACTTAAAACAATTATAAATTATGTTCGATTCGTCTGTATACATTAACCGCCGCAAAGCACTTAGAGAAAAAGTGAGCAGCGGACTGATTCTGATTTTAGGAAACAATGAGGCTCCGGCCAACTTCCCGGACAATACGTATAAATTCCGACAAGACAGTACATTCCTTTATTTCTTCGGACATAACCACCCGGGATATGCCGGCGTGATTGACGTGGAATCTGGAGAAGACATGTTCTTCGGTGACGACGTTACAATGGACGACATCATCTGGATGGGTCCGCAGCCCAGCGTAAAGGATTTGGCAGCAAGAGTGGGCGTAAGCAAAAGCGCACCTTTCGCACGACTGAAAGAGGTGGTGGGCAAGGCTATCTCACAACGCCGTAAAATACACTTCCTTCCGCCTTATCGCCACGATAACATGATGCTTCTGGAAGACCTGACAGGTATTCGCGCTTCTATGACTCGCCAGCACGCATCGGTAGAGCTGATTAAGGCTGTAGTAGCACTGCGATCGGTAAAAGAGGCGTGCGAAATAGAAGAGATAGACAAGGCTTGCAACATCGGTTACGAAATGCATACCGCTGCAATGCGCCTATGCAAACCTGGAGTATCAGAACAGTACATCGCCGGAATATTGGATGGCATAGCTTCATCTTACGGAAACATGGTTTCGTTCGCTACTATCCTTACTCAGAACGGACAGACTCTGCATAACCACGACCATAGTCACATTCTTGAAGCAGGACGACTGATGCTGACCGACGCAGGTGCTGAAAGCGTAACCAACTATTGCTCTGACCACACACGTACAGTACCCGTAGGCGGAAAGTTCACTCCTCGCCAACTGGATGTATACAATATAGTATTGGCTTGCCACGGCAAGGCTCTCGAAATGGCTCGTCCGGGCGTTACTTACAAATCTGTACACTTGGAGGTATGTAAGGTGTTGGCTCAAGGACTGAAAGACCTCGGCTTGATGAAAGGCAATGTAGACGAGGCTGTAGCAGCCGGAGCACACGCATTGTTCCTACCTCACGGATTAGGCCATATGATGGGCATCGACGTACACGATATGGAAGACCTGGGACAGATTTACGTAGGCTATGACGATGAGATTCGTCCGTCAGACCAATTCGGATTGGCTTCACTGCGTATGGGACGCCGCCTGCAAGAAGGATTCGTCATCACCGACGAACCGGGATGCTACTTCATACCTGCCCTGATAGATAAATGGAGAGCAGAAAAAACTTGCGCCGACTTCCTCGACTTTGACGCTATCGACAAGTACAAAGACTTCGGAGGCATCCGCTTGGAAGACGACTTGCTAATCACCGCCAACGGCTCACGCTTCACCGGCGAAAAACATATTCCTATCACTCCTGAAGAGGTAGAGAAGATAATGAACGAATAATCATAAAAACAAAACCATAAAAAACAACCCTAAAAAACCAAAACCAATGAACAAACTCATCGCTATTTTAGCATTAGGTATCTGCTTTGGCAACGCATACGCCAAGACTCCTAAGAAAACCGACAAGGCAAACGAAGGCTTTGTATTCACTACAGTGAAAGAGAACCCTATCACATCAATAAAGAACCAGAACCGTTCTAGCACATGCTGGTCGTTCTCAAGCGTAGGTTTCTTTGAATCAGAATTGCTCCGTCTTGGCAAAGGCGAATTCGACCTCTCTGAAATGTTCATCGTACACAAAACAATGGAAGACCGCGCCGTTAACTACGTACGCTATCACGGATCTTCTTCTTTCGCTCCGGGCGGAAGCTTCGAAGATTTCGTAGCTTGCTACAGTCAATACGGTATGGTACCGCAGGAAGCTATGCCGGGTATCATGTACGGCGACTCTATGCACGTGCACAACGAACTTGACGCTGTAGCCGACGGTTATGTAAACGCTATCGCTAAAGGCAAGTTCAGCAAACTTACTCCGGTATGGAAAAAAGGTTTGTCGTCTATCTATGACACTTACTTGGGAGAATGCCCGAAAGAATTTACTTATAAAGGCAAGACTTACACTCCGAGAACTTTCGCTGACCAAGTGTTGGGATTGAACATGGACGACTATGTATCGCTTACTTCATTCTCTCACCACCCATTCTACAAACCGTTCATCATCGAGGTAGAAGACAACTGGCGTAACGCTCCGGGATACAACTTGCCTCTCGATGAGTTTATGGAAGTAATGGACAGCGCCGTAAGAAACGGTTACACATTCGCATGGGGTGCCGACGTAAGTGAAGCCGGTTTCTCACGCAACGGTATCGCTGTATGCCCTGACATGGAAAAGGGTGCAGACTTGGCTGGCTCTGATATGGCACGCTGGTTGGGTATGAGCAAAACCGACAAAGTGAAAGAAATGACAAGCAAACCAATGCCTGAAATGACTATCACTCAGGAAATGCGTCAGACTGCATTCGACAACTGGGAAACTACCGACGACCATGGTATGATGATTTACGGTTTAGCTAAAGACCAGACTGGCAAAGAATACTTCATGGTGAAGAACTCTTGGGGTACTTCTGGTAAATACAAAGGCATCTGGTACGTATCAAAAGCATTCGTGGCTTACAAAACCATGAACATCTTGATTCACAAAGACGCTATCCCTGCAGCTATCGCTAAGAAACTCGGTCTCTAATAACGAAAAGTTAGACAGATTCTAAATAAAAAGGACTGATTGCCTAAAATAAATCGGCAATCAGTCCTTTTTTCGTTTCTTTTTTCTTAATTTTACAAACTGGATAGGTCTACTACTCATAGGTCAGAGCGACGTAACATTCCGCACAGGCCACACAGACGTACATCCACATACGCAGGAAAAAAGAAAAAAACATATATAATGAATTACAAATGGAATTACCAACCTCCTACACAAGAAGAAAGAGAAGCGGCCAGAGCACTATCTAAAGAGATAGGCATAAGCCCCATTCTATGCCGCTTGCTGCAAGAAAGAGGCATAGACTCGGCAGCCGAAGCCAAGCGGTTTTTCCGCCCGCAGCTTAATGAGCTGATAGACCCGTTCATGATGAAAGATATGGACATAGCGGTAGACAGACTCAATCAGGCTATGGGTCGTAAAGAACGCATCCTGGTGTATGGAGACTACGATGTAGACGGCACAACAGCCGTAGCACTGGTGTATAAGTTCATACAGCAATTCTATTCTAACATCGACTACTACATACCCGACCGTTACAACGAGGGTTATGGAGTGTCGACTAAAGGTATAGACTATGCCGCCGAAACAGGCGTGACGCTTATCATTGTGTTAGACTGTGGCATTAAGGCGGTAGAAGAGATAGCTTACGCCAAAGAGAGAGGCATAGACTTCATTATCTGCGACCATCATGTGCCCGATGAGGTTCTACCACCGGCAGTGGCCATTCTTAACCCCAAACGCTTCGACTCTACTTATCCTTACAATCACTTGTCGGGATGCGGTGTAGGTTTCAAATTGATGCAGGCGTTTGCCAAGAGCAACGGCATCGACTTCCATCAGCTTACTCCCCTGCTCGACTTGGTGGCGGTTAGCATCGCTTCGGACATTGTGCCTATCATGGGCGAAAACCGTGTGTTGGCTTATCACGGATTGAAGCAGCTCAACTCTAACCCGAGCATCGGACTGAAGGCTATAATAGATGTGTGCGGACTGGCAGAACGCGAAATCACTATGAGCGACATCGTGTTTAAGATAGGTCCACGCATCAACGCTTCAGGACGCATACAAAATGGTAAAGAGGCGGTAGACTTGCTCATTGAAAAAGATTTCAAGCAAGCGTTGGAAAAGAGTAACCGCATTAACCGATATAACGAAACCCGAAAGGACCTCGACAAGAACATGACCGAAGAGGCCAACAAGATTGTGGAGAGCATAGAGCATCTTAATGAGCAACGCTCTATAGTGATATTCAACGAGGCTTGGCACAAGGGAGTGATAGGTATAGTGGCTTCGCGCCTGACGGAGATTTATTACCGTCCGGCAGTGGTACTTACACGCACCGATGACTTGGCTACAGGTTCTGCACGCTCAGTTTCCGGATTCGACGTGTATAAGGCCATAGAGAGTTGCCGCGACTTGCTTGAAAACTTCGGCGGACATACGTATGCTGCGGGACTATCAATGAAGGTAGAGAACGTGCCCGAATTCAGAAAGCGTTTCGAAGAGTACGTTACGAATCATATTCTACCAGAGCAGACTAACGCTACTATTAACATAGATGCGCAGCTCGACTTCAGAGACATTACTCCGAAGTTCTTCTTCGACCTGAAGAAGTTTAACCCCTTCGGTCCTGATAACCTGAAGCCTGTATTTGCTACGCTAAATGTGTACGACTATGGTACAAGTAAGGTAGTAGGACGAGACCAGGAGCACATCAAGCTGGAGTTGGTAGACAACAAATCGAACAACGTGATGAACGGTATCGCCTTCGGACAAAGCTCGCAGGCACGCTACATCAAGACCAAACAATCGTTCAACATCTGCTACACCATAGAAGAAAACACCCACAAACGGGGCGACGTGCAGCTGCAGATAGAAGACATAAAACCAAGCCGTCACTAAGGAGATACACCACATGGCTGCCGACGCTTCTGTCTATAAAGATATACTGAAACAGTACTGGGGATATGATAGCTTCCGCGGAATACAGGAAGACATCATTTGCAGTATCGGCAATGGCCAAGACACTCTGGGACTGATGCCCACGGGAGGCGGAAAGTCAATCACATTCCAGGTGCCGGCTCTTGCCAAGCCCGGACTGTGCCTTGTGGTGACGCCCCTCATAGCCTTGATGAAAGACCAGGTGCAGAACCTAAAGAGCAGAGGCATAAAGGCTACTGCTGTATACTCTGGCATGACGCGCGAGGAGATTGTAATAACGCTAGAAAACTGCATCTTCGGCGACTATAAGTTTCTGTATATTTCGCCCGAACGACTCGACTCCGAGATTTTCCGCACCAAGCTGAAAAGCATGAACGTAAGCATGATTACGGTAGACGAGTCGCACTGCATATCGCAATGGGGATACGACTTCCGTCCGGCTTACCTCAAGATATCACAGATTAGAGAACTGCTGCCCGGTGTGCCCGTACTGGCACTGACAGCTACTGCTACCCCAGAAGTGGTAGACGACATACAGAAGCAACTCGGCTTCAGTACGCCAAATGTGTTCCGCATGAGTTTCGAGCGGAAAAACTTGGCGTACATAGTTCGCCGCACCGACAACAAGGCCGAAGAACTGCTGCACATACTACAGAGCGTAACAGGCTCTGCCATCGTCTACACCCGAAGCCGGAAAAGAACCAAAGAAACCGCACAGTGGCTCAACACCAACGGCATATCCGCCACTTTCTACCATGCCGGACTCAGCAACGATGATAAAGACACCCGTCAGAAGAGTTGGGTTAGCGGACAACAGCGAGTAATGGTAGCCACCAACGCCTTCGGTATGGGTATCGACAAACCCGACGTGCGACTCGTTGTACACATAGACATGCCCGACTCGCCCGAAGCATATTTCCAAGAAGCCGGAAGAGCCGGACGCGACGGGCTGAAAGCGTATGCCGTACTGCTATACGCCAAGACCGACAATGGCATAATGAGCAAACGAATAGCAGACACCTTCCCCGAAAAAGATTACATCCGCAAAGTATACGAACAGATAAACTACTACTATCAGATGGCGATGGGCGACGGACTGGGATGCACCAAAGCGTTCAACATCGACGAGTTTTGTCGTAACTTCAAGCACTTCCCCATACAGGTAGACAGCGCACTGAAGATACTCACCCGTGCCGGATACCTGGAATATACCGACGAACAAGACAACGCCTCGCGAGTGATATTCACCCTGCGCCGAGACGAGCTATACTACATCAACGAGAAAGATCCCGACACGGAGAAACTTATCCGCGTGATACTGCGTTCGTACACAGGGCTGTTCAGCGACTATGCCTACATAGACGAAGATACACTGGCCAAACGCAGCGGACTTACACGGCAGCAGGTGTACAGCATACTCATCACCCTAACCCGACAGCACGTACTGCACTACATCCCCGGCAAAAAGACACCTTATATTATATACACGCGCGAACGCCAAGACAGCGACCGCATAGTACTAAGCAAAGAGGTGTACGAAGACCGTAAGGCAAGTTACGAAAAGCGCATCAAGGCGATGATAGACTATGCCGATACCGACGACAAGTGCCGTAGCCGCATGTTGCTGTATTACTTCGGAGAGAAGAACGAGCACAACTGCGGTCAGTGCGATGTATGTCTAAAGAAACACGAGTCGGGCTTACGCTTGGGAGTATTCGAAGACGTAAGAGACGAGATATTCCGTCTACTGGAAACCGAGGGGGCACAAACGCCCAAGCAGTTGGTACAATCCATCACCATAGACTACAAAGACGCAGTACAAGAGGTACTATCGTTTTTGATGTCGGAAAACCAAATAGAGCAAACCGACGGTAAACTACATCTTCCGGACAATAAAAAGTAAAATTACTAATTAACCCCACTACCTCGGCGCATCAAGGGATAGTCATATCCCAATAACGATGACACACGCCGAGGTAGTCCGTTTCCGGACGAGTGCCGAACACCAAGGCGTAGAACGAAGTGCCTGCACGCTTCAGCCGTTCTATCTTGCCGGTGTATTCATCAGATAGCGGAGGCATCTCGAAATCAGAAATCCATACTATGTCCGAACGCTTCCAACCGTTGTTGTCTACCAAGCGAATCGACTCGTCGATGGCGGGAAACAGGTTAGTTCCTCCGTCAAAGCGTTGGTTCAGGAAGTCTACAAGCGACGGCATACCAGAACGTAAATCACGGATAATCATTGTCTGAATCTCTTCGGCGAAATTGATTACTACACACTTGCGGTGCGTGTTCTCCGTAAGACGAGCTATGGCAAGCACTGCCGACTTTGCCAAACGCTCTCGCTCGCCGTTCATTGAGCCGGAGGTATCTATACAGACTATGTAAGGTCCCTGTCCGCTCACGGCACGCTTGCCCTGACGAAGCGACATCGGTTCTTCGTGCGAACGGCTGTCGAACACCTGAAGCCGTTTCTCTACATAGCGCAGAGCGAATTCTGGATACAGAGCCTCATCCGAAAGACTACAGTACTCTATCGGAAGCAGATGGTTCAAATCATCTCCCAAACCGATGCCCTCTATATCACTGGGCACACCACGACGCACAAGCTGCTCTTTCTGTATCCCCGATAACGCCTCGAACCGAAGCTTCTCTCCCCTACTGTTCCGCCCAAGAACCTCAACCAACTGACGTATCTGGCGGTTGCTCTCCATCGTCTTCTCATAAGGCACTATCTGCCTGTACAGCGCAGGATTATCAAGCAACAAATAACGGATGCGGGTACCCGTCAAGTTCTTGTCACCGGGCTTAAAGTCGTGGTTCTCACCTTTCAGCAACTCGAACTCGGCGCACAGCTCACCTATGTGGCGATACTGATAATCGAACTCCTTGGTAGTTAGCAGAACATGCCATTTATCGAGAAACCACTCGCGCAGCTGCTCCACCTCCGCACGGCGAGACAAGGTCTGAGTCATCCGCCCTATGTAGTACGGCACATCCAGCTCCATGCGCGTATAATGACGTGAAAAAGTAGAAGCGTAACGCTTCAGAAAACCGATGAATTCCACCGGCTGAGAGCCCTCGTGTTCATAGAAAATCTCCCACTCCGGGGTGTAGCGCGAATAATACTCCTGAAGCGAGGGCGATGTATGCCTGTAGTAAGTCCATATCATATCCTCCAGCTCGCCCTGCGTCATGAGTCGCTGGCGCAGAGGCTCCTCATAGCGGCGTTCACACCGCTTGCGCAACTCATCCAAATAAGTTGCCTTCAGGTCCTTCAGTCGGATATTCCTCGTTCTCTTTTCTATAGGCATGTTTCAGTTCGTTAAGTTCGTTACGCCAACGCGCTATGCCCGATTGATGCGAACTTAGCATACCAAGCATCGCCTTGCGCTGACGCGCGTCAAGAAACAGATGACGCGAGCAGTAATCTTCCTCACCGCCTGCCCATCCGTCGCATCCCGACTCCGCCCTGTCGAGCATCGCTCCAACCTGACGAAAACGCTCGCCTATATCGTCGGCACGGCTTGGCACTATGGCAGGAAGCGGCAGACATCCGGGCACACACACCAGCGGATATTCATAGTCGTTTATAAACACCGACCTGCTGCCCTTGCGAAGCGAGTAAAGCTTGTTCTGCGCCACCTTGGTACGCATAGACACATCGTACTTCTTCAGTATAAAACACTGTGTCTTGTACTTATCCTTATGCAGATAAAACATTTTGGAAGCTTCAGTAAGAGCATAATAATCAGAAGCGAAGAGCAACAGTCGTCCGGGCATACGGGTCTTGTCCACCTGATAATAATATGAATCGATGAGCTGCAGCCCCGGGTCTTCGCTCTCTCGCAACGACGCGTCCGAGCCGAGTTCTTCTTTCAGCGAACGAATCTCGCTGGCTATATTATCAGTATTAAGCAGATAGCCTCCGGCCGACTTCTGTATGGCCTTCTCCACCATATCGCGCACCAAATCTATCTGAGCCACGCTGCTCCACAGACAATGCGTCAGCAGCATACAGTCGGATAAGCGTACCGCCTCGCTACCGTTCAGGAAAGCCGATGTGCGAAGCATGTTCACCGCCTTCTTCCAGCGTCTATCCGACACGTACAGCGGCTCATCGGCAGAGTCATCGTTCTGCAGTTTATGATTATAATCTTCTATCTGCTCACGTATGGAGTGAATCACATCGAGCACCACATAATCTATACGTACTCTAGCTGCTTCTTTTCGCCACCGAGAATACTCTTCACTGCTGATGGCCAGTCCGCATGGCACAGTAGGATCAGAATCATCGGTAGAAGAAATCATACGGTCAAAATCGCCAGCGTCTTCTATCCCCTCCACCCAAAGACGAATCAGGAAGCGGTCCCACAAAGCATCGAGTCCCTGCCCTTGCGACGGCAACTCGTTAGAAGCCGCTATCAGTCCCTTGAGCGGCACTTGCAGTACATCCCTTCCGTTGCGGAACGTCTTTTCGTTCAATATAGTAAGCAAGGCATTCTGTATGGCAGGTCCCGCCTTCCAAATCTCGTCGAGGAAAGCCACCGTAGCATCGGGCAGATAGCCCTCGGTGATGCGTTCGTACACATCGCGCTCCTTCAGCTTCGAGATAGAAACCGGACCGAACAACTCATCGGGCGTGCTGAACCTCGACATCAGATACTCGAACGATGTACCTTCGGCAAACGCCAGCTTCAGCCTTCGCGCCACCATACTCTTTGCCACACCCGGAGGGCCGAGCAAGAACACACTCTCGCCCGCCACAGCCGACAGCAATGCCAACGCCACTACCTGCTCCTTGCCGTATATGCGCTCATTCATGCACTGCAGCAGCTGCGCCACACGCTCACTTACTTTCTCCATCCGCTTAGACAGAAATTTATTTCACCACCTTAACCAGCAGCGTCTTGGCAGCCAGTTTACCCTTTGTATCGTACGCTTCAGACTTCACCAGTCCCACACCCACGGCATACCATTCAGTCACTCTCCAGGTAGTAGTTTTCAGCACCACCTTTTTACGGTGCAGATACGAAATTTTCAAACAGTTGAACTTACCGGCAGTAGTGCTCACCATCTCCGTACCCATATAAGCCGCACCCGACACGTTAATTTCATTACGCAGACTGTTCAAGATAGCCGAGAAAGAACGATCTGGCATAGTCATACCCGGTTTCGCCTCATTACTGAGCGTAAACGAGTTATCGCCCTCGTACTTCATCTCCTCACGATACACAGTACGCGCCGCCGTGTCATACTTCTCCGGATCAGAGTTACCCTTGATATACGGTCCGTACGCCAAATCCTCCATGCACACCGTGTTAGTGCCGTCGTAACTCCAGTCGAACAGCGTATACGATGTATTGTTCTTTGCCTTATTATTTACAATCTTGGTAAGGTACTGAGCCTTCTTCATAGAGCCTTCATTGCTCACGTTTACCACCGTAGCCGTTTCGTTCGACACGCTCTGTCCCGATCCGTCATAGTTCACGTAATGCAACTGCGCCCCGTTTTCCGAGCAGAAGTACTGAGCCTGCATAGTGTGGCATGCCACTAAAGCCATTACCGTAAATATCAGTTTTTTCATAACCGCTAGTTTTTATGTGTTATTCTTTTGCTTGTTACTGCAAAGATAAAGTAATTCTGGAAATATCGTTATGATTTGTGGGTTATGAAAATAATATTTCTTATTCTGTTACCACTTACCAATGCCCAGTCTTATTACTGCCTACATACTTGATTAGATGCATATCACGAAGAATATACAACTTGCGTTAACCATTGCGATGATTCAAACTATT
>ULIZ01001583.1_pt1 | contig 29268 bp, 18 predicted proteins | sample 1950601 | NCBI WGS metagenome assembly ULIZ01 (sample SAMEA4835456, study PRJEB28245) | human gut metagenome | biome: gut microbiome; material: fecal sample | place: Denmark | collected 2008 | reverse complement strand
TGTCATCAGCCCCCACCTAACCTCCCCCGTATGATAACCCATCCTAACCTTCCCCATGGGAAGGGACAAGCTATTACTAAGCCTAATTGTTTTCAGCCCCCCCCTAGCCTCCCCCGAAGGGGAGGGACAGTTACTATCGCTATTGATAAACAATGTTGTAATCAGACAACTACAAATGATAATCAGACAATATTCAACAGCCAATGGTATCTGTCCCTCCCCTTCTGGGGAGGCTAGGTGGGGCTAAAGTCGGTAAGCAGAGTAACTAGTTCCTTCTCTTGGGGAAGGTTAGGATGGGTTTGAGGCTAGGTGGGGGCTGAAGTCTATGTGCGGAGCCATAATTATTATTCCTTTCCATGGTTCAGAATTATGAATAGAGAACAGTTTCTTTGCGCAGCCGGTTTTATCTTGGTATATCGCTTGTATGCTCTTGCGTGTTCTTGAAATTGCCGAATCACAATCCTTGGAAAGCATATCAAAACATCAAGAAACGGGCAAGCACCGTGCCCAAGTGGGGCAAGCACCGTACCCAAGTGGGGCAAGCACAGTGCCCCAAGTGGGCAAGCACAGTGCCCAAAACTGTGCCCAAAGTTTCTATAGAAGGAAACGTCAGTAAAGGAATATAACTATCAGCAATTGTTTCGATGAATATATACTATTTTCAGCAATAATGGTAATTGCACTTATGGAAATAATGTATAACTTTGCAGCGGACAACTACAACGATACAACAAAACGGAATCAAACAAATAAAAAAACATACGACATCATGCAAATCATAAAAGACAAACAATACGGAGGCGAACGCCCACTGTTCGCTTCTCACGACCTGCATATCGACAACGTGCTCATCACTGAGGGCGAGTCGGCAATAAAGGAATGCAGCAACATAAAGGCGACCAACTGCCGTTTCGAGGGTAACTATCCTTTCTGGCATGTCCATGGGTTTGAAATAGAAAACTGCTACTTCGCTGTCGGCGGACGTTCAGCCCTGTGGTATTGCGACCATCTGAAGATGCGCGACACGGTTATCGACGCGCCTAAGATGTTTCGCGAGATGAGCCATCTCGAACTGAAGAACGTAACGATGAACGATGCAGACGAGGTGTTCTGGCGTTGCGACAACATACGCATAGAGAACCTGAAGATGCACGGCGGCACCTATCCATTCATGTTCAGCCATGACGTTTATGTTGATGGATTGGAGAGCGACAGCAAATACGTGTTCCAGTATGCAAGAAACATCGAGGTGCATAATGCAAAGATTACAACGAAGGATGCTTTCTGGGAGGTGGATAACGTTACCGTGTACGACTCCGAGCTGAACGGCGAATACCTGGGATGGCACTCAAGGAACCTGCGGCTCGTGAACTGCCACATCACCGGCGAGCAGCCCCTCTGCTATGCCCACGACCTCATTCTCGAGAACTGCACCTTCGGCGAAGACTGCGACCGCGCATTTGAATACTCCACACTGAATGCCGACATCAAGGGCTGCATCGCGAACATCAAGAACCCTATGTCGGGACGCATCGTTGCCGACAAAATCGGTTCCATTACCATCGACGAGAACATCAAGCAGCCTGCCGACTGCGTGATTGAGGAAAGAAAATGACGAATATGAAATATGATTTCGACAAGATAACGCCGCGACGCGGCACAAACTCATACAAATGGGACAGCACCGACGACAAGGAGGTGCTGCCGATGTGGGTTGCCGACATGGATTTCCCTACCGCCCCCTGCATCATCAACGCCCTGGAGAAACGTGTGGAGCACGGTATATTCGGCTACACCCGTGTGCCGGAGGAATACTACGATGCGGTAATCTCATGGTTCAGCCGGCGCCACCATTGGAAGCCGAGGCGCGAATGGTTCATATATACGTCGGGAGTAGTTCCGGCATTGTCTGCCGTGATAAAGGCGTTGACCAATGTGGGTGATAAAGTGCTGACCCTTACTCCGGTATACAACTGCTTCTTCTCCTCTATCAGGAATAACGGATGCGAACTGGACAGCTGTGCATTGAGGTATGAGAACAACACTTTCTCCATCGACTATGAAGACCTGGAGCGTCGTGCCGCCGACCCGAAGACCACCCTTATGCTGCTCTGCAATCCGCACAACCCCTCGGGACGAGTGTGGACAAGGGAGGAGCTGCGATGCATAGGCGACATCTGCATCAAGAACAATGTTGTAGTGGTGGCCGACGAAATCCACTGCGAACTGGTACACCCAGGATTCACCTACACACCGTTTGCCTCCGTGTCGGAAGAGTTCCAGAAGCATTCCGTCACCTGCGTTGCACCGAGCAAGGCGTTCAACATCGCCGGACTGCAGATTGCCAACATCATCGTGGAGAACGACAAGTGGCGACAGCGCATCGACAAGGCGATAAACATCAACGAGGTATGCGACGTGAATCCGTTTGGCGTGATTGCCACCATCGCCGCATACAACGAGGGAGAGGAATGGCTCAATCAGCTGCTCCAGTATATCCACGGCAACTATCTCTTCTTCAAGGACTACTGTGAGGAGCATCTGCCCCAGTTGCCTGTGGCACCGCTCGAAGGCACCTATCTCGCATGGATGGACTGCCGGAGCCTCGGCATCCCGTCGGAAGAACTCGAAGAGGAACTCATGAAGGAAGCCAAACTATGGCTCAATGCCGGCAGCATTTACGGTAAGGAAGGCGAAGGCTTCATGCGTTGGAATCTCGCCTGTCCACGACAGCTCGTAAAAGAAGGGCTGGAGAGATTCTCTCAGTTTGTTGATAAACGCTGATGTCACAACTTTCCTGCAACCGATAGTAAGATAAAAACCAAAGGGTCCATACAAAATCAACTGTTCTTGACTTCGTATGGACCCTTTTTTGCTGCATAAAGCCTGCCATTTAGAGTATATGGCTTTTGCTTTATTGCTTAGATTTCGAAATGTTCCTTTATGTCGGGCATCGCACCGTTCTGGGTGCACACATAGGCGCTCACTTCAACGGCGAGCTTATGTGCTTCCCTTACAGTCTTTCCGCTGAGGATTGCTGCACAGAACGAACCGGTGAACGAGTCGCCGGCACCTACAGTGTCTGCCACTTCCACCCGGGGCGTTTCCTGATATGACACACAGCCCGGAGTGAACACATAGCTGCCGTTCACGCCACACGTGAGCACCAGCATGTCGAGGTTGTACTTGCCGAGTATGAGCCAGCATTTGTTCTCTATGTCCAGACCCGGATAGCCGAACATCCTGCCTATCTGTATCAGTTCCTCGTCGTTAATCTTCAGTATGTTGCAGCGTTTCATAGATTCGCAGATCACATCCTTGGTATAGAAGTTCTGTCGCAGGTTGATGTCGAAAATCTTAAGGCAGTCTTTCGGTGTATTGTCGAGGAACTTGTAGATGGTCTCGCGGCTCACCACATTGCGCTGTGCCAGCGAGCCCCAGCATACGGCAAGCGCGTTTTCAGCCACAGCCTTCACCTCGTCGGTGAAAGGAATGTTGTCCCAAGCCACATTCTCCTTGATGTCGTATGTCGGAATACCTTCATCGTCAAGCTCCACCTGTACGGTACCTGTTGGATAAGGCACGCGTGGCATTACATAGTTGAGTCCTTTTCCTTCCAACTGCTCTATAGTCTCTTCTGCAAGTTTGTCCTCGCCGAGGGCACTCACAGCAATGGAGTTAAGGCCAAACTGTCCGGCATGATAAGCAAAGTTTGCCGGTGCGCCACCAAGTTTCTTTCCATCAGGCAAGACGTCCCAAAGAGCCTCGCCAAGTCCTACTACATATTTATCTTTCATAGTCGTATATCTGAGTTTATTTATATCGTGTATCTGAATTCCCTATTATTATAACGGTTTCTCGTACAAGTTATTGTTTCACCTTATTTATATATGTGAACAGATAAACCACTCCGGCTGCCATTACAGCCACAGCACCAACCTGTCCGATGGCGTCGCTGGCGAATCCCATCAGGAGAGGGAACACCGTACCTCCGAAGAGACCCATAACCATCAGTCCGCTCACCTCGTTCTTATGCTCAGGCACCGAGATGAGAGCCTGCGAGAAGACGATGGAGAAGATGTTGGAGTTGCCGTATCCCACAAGAGCTATTGCTGCATAAAGAATGACTTTGCTTGTTCCTACGAACATTCCAGCCATACTCAGCGCCATCATCACCACGCTGATGATGAAGAATGTGCGCGCCTTCATCACACGGAGGAAGAATGAACCGGTCAGACATCCCAAGGTTCTGAAGATGAAATATAGGGATGTGGCGAAGGCTGCCTCGTTGAGAGACCATCCGAGACGCTCGATGAGAATCTTCGGAGCTGTGGTGTTGGTACCTACGTCGATGCCCACATGACACATGATGCCGATGAAGGAAAGCAGCACGATAGGTCTGCCGAGCAACCGCACACTGTCCATTATGCCGGTAGCCTTACCCTCGTTGTGCTCTTCCGGAATGGATGTGACGCAAAGGGCAGCGGCAGCCACCATACCTATTATCATATATATGGGGAAGAGTATCCTCCATCCGAAGCCGAAGCTCGGTATTGTAGCAATGGCTCCCCACATGGCTATGTATGGAGCAAGGAATGAGGCTATCGCCTTAACGAACTGTCCGAAGGTGAGCGTTGAGGCGAGGTTGCCCTTTATAACGACAGACACCAGTGGGTTGAGCGACGTCTGCATCAGAGTGTTGCCTATGCCGAGCAGGGAGAACGACACAAGCATCAGTGTGAAGTTCTCGCCGAAGAGCGGCAGAAGGAGCGACACTGTGGTCACGGCGAGCGAGAGCAACACGGTGTTCTTCTTGCCGATCTTGCTCATAAGCATGCCCGTGGGCACACTGAAAAGGAGGAACCAGAAGAAGACGAGCGACGGGAACATGTTTGCCGTAGTGTCATTCAGGTTGAGGTCTTCTTTCACGTAGTTGGAGGCGATTCCTACCATATCTACGAATCCCATGGCGAAGAAACAGAGCATCACCGGGATGAGGGTAAGTTTAGCAGATTTACTCATTTTATTCTGTTTTATATAAGTTCATTATTTAAGTTTATATACTGCATATTTCTTTGTCTTGCCCTTTATCGTTACCTTGTCGTAAGGTTTTGTTGGGAACACAAGGTTTGTCATAGCCATCTTTCCGTCGTTGTCGAACACCTCAATACTGCTCTTGTCGATGAATATGCGCAGCTTGTTCATCTTGCCATATACAGGGGCTGTAGTTATGGCAGCAAAGTCGCTGCTGAAATCGGTCTTTCCGCTTAGTGTGCGGTCCATCGAGAATGTTTCGTCCTTTGCCTTATATGTCATGACCACCTTCTCGCCCTTGCTGTTGCTCAGCGTAATCGTGGCATCACCCTTCAGATTGACCACCATTTCGCAAGCTTCGCTCAAAGACTTTGATGGTTTTTTACTTCGTGCAGCAGTAATCTCTTCTGATGGAGTAACGCTGCAATAAGTGTTGCCTTTATATTCGAAGAGTCCCAAGTCGCGAGGAATGGAGTTGGCAGAACGATACTGCAACGTAGGCACCTGATTGGCATACTGCCAGTTGCTCATCCATGCCAAAGCCACGTGTCTGCCGTTGGGAGCATTGTCGAAAGTAACGGTGGCATAGTGGTCTTTACCATAGTCCATCCATTTTGTCACTTCCGGTTTCGATTCGCAAGTAAATTTATGTCCGTCGAAGTCACCAACAAAATATTGTGTTGCCGAACCTCCGGAAGGACCTCCAGGATTTATGTTGCACACAAGCATCCATTTCTCTTTGTCTGTGCCACGTACTTTCATCTTCATCAAATCCGGGCATTCCCATACACCGCCATGACTGCCGTATTCGGCTCCGAACGAGCTTTCAAACTTCCAGTCTTTCAGATTGTCAGACGAGTAGATGTTCATCTGCTGACCGGCAGCGAGAATCATGTTCCATTTCTTGATATCCTCGTTCCAGAACATGTGAGGATCGCGGAAGTCGGGCACGTTGCTCGTTATTATCGGATTGCCATCATATTTTGTGAAAGTCTTTCCGTTGTCGGTGCTGTAAGCCATGCTCTGCGTCTGATTCTCACCGGCTGATGTGTAGAGAGCCACGATGGCGTTTTCTCCAAATCCGGCAGTGTTGTTCTTGTCTACCACTGACGAGCCGCTGAATATTGAGCCCCAAGCATCGGGCTGTACCGGGTCGCCTTGGAATGTCCAATGTATGAGGTCGGTTGATGTGGAGTGGCCCCATGTCATGTTCTCCCACTGCGAACCATAAGGGTTATGCTGGAAGTAGAGATGCCATACACCGTCCTTGAAGAACATTCCGTTCGGGTCGTTCATCCACCCGTAAGCTGGGGTGTGATGGTAGAGCGGACGATATTGTTCGCGGTTTTTCGTGTCAAAGCTCTCTGCATTCTTGATATTCTTCCAGCAAGTGAAAGTGGAAATACCACCATCGTTGCGGTAGTTGCCGTTCACGTGAATATCAAGAGCTAACGTCTTTTCCTCATTGAATTCATCCAGATAAAGCGGAACATAATAATCCACCTTGTTCATTGCCAGTCGTACATTGAGCGACTTCATCTGTTTGTTGCCGGCGATAACCTTTATGTTGCTCATTTCAGCACTCTCCTGTACTGGCAGCAACAGGCATTTGTCCTTCTGCTGTATACGGTACAGACAATGGTTGCTGCTCAGAAACTGTGTTTCCTGTGCGCATGCTGTGCCTATTGATGCCAGAGCAATCAGAACTGATAATATATTTCTTTTCATATCTCTGTATTCTTAAATTTAAATGTTATCCTGAATCAATCCAATCACCTTTTCTGACTAAAGTTTACCTATTAATTTCTTTTGACTAGCCTATACTTATATTATAAGAAAACCAATATTCTTATTTTGCATCGTCGTATCCTTTGTTCTGCTTATACAAGCCTGGTAGATAATATAACTGGTTGTATGGCACTGGATAGAATTCATTCTTGCCGGCTGTGAAGTGGGCATCCCTCAGATATTCGGCGTAAGTCTGATTTACTGTATTACCATCCTTGTCGGTAAATGTGTAAACATCCTTCTGCTCTGTCTTGAAGTAATTATTCAGCGTAGTTGAAGCTATTCCCCAACGGCGCAAGTCGAAGAATCTTCCGTTTTCCATTGCCAACTCAAGACGACGCTCCCAGCGCAGGCATTTCCGTGCAGTTTCCTTATCCTGGAAATAAGACTCTGGATAGAGAGCAATGTCACACTGGTCTTTGGCATATTCAATGTGTTTGTCTATAGAATTCTTTGCTCTCTGTCTGATATCGTTAATTATGGTGCGTGCTTCTCCAAGACGGTCAAGTTCTATAAGAGCTTCGGCTCTCATAAGCATTACATCGGTGTATCTCAATACGTAGTCGTTCATTGCGAAAGCCTGCCATGAGCCGTTATATGTTTCACCTTTAGAGCGTTGTGGCACTTCTTTCATTGAAGTGTAATAACCGTAGACGTTAGGAGTGCGGGCATTGTCTGTCGTCAGAGTGTATTCCTTTTCGTATTTATATGGGAAGGTAGGCATACCGATGGTGTGGAACAAACGTGGATCCCATTTCTGGGCAGTGACCTTGCCGTTTACCGGGTAGTCGATACTATTGTTGTAGTCATCAAACTCTGGCAGTCCGTTGCGTGTCTTGAAGGCATTCACCAAGTCCTGTGATGGTTTGTGAACATCCCATCCGCAAGACCAGATACCCCAACAGCCGTTCAACATGTTCGACCAGTTGGCACGACCATATTTTGTATGGTCTCCGCTATAATCAGAGGTTTGCACGGCGAATACAGACTCTTTACTGTTCTTGTATTCAGGCAAGAAAATGTCGCCGTAGTCTTCCAGATATCCATAATTGGAATTCTTTACCTCATCAGTATAGTCAACAACCTTCTGCATGTATTGCTTGTTGATATGGTCAACGCCATCGGTTGCCTCATATCCGTCGCCCCAAGCCAATGTGAGATAACATTTTGCCAAATATCCGGCAGCAGCAATCTTGTTGGCACGTCCGCCATCAGCCTGCTTAGCTGGTAGAACATCATGGGCAAACTGGAAATCGGCGATAATCTTCTGGAACAGTTCCTCGTATGTGAATTGTGTGTTAGAAGTCTTCTCCGTAGCATTGTCGGCATATACCTTTTCGTCAATCCATGGAATCTGGCGGAACATGGTAATCAGCTTGAAATAGAAATGTGCACGGAGGAATCTAACCTCAGCTTCGCGCTGTTTCGTTGTTTCAGCTCCAAGGGTCTTTTCGCCGTTCTGTTCAAGAGAGACCAACGCACGGTTGCAACGAGATACGGCACAGTAAAGGCGATACCAAAGTTCATCGAGTTCCCCTTTTGTAGAAGTCAGAGTCTTCCATATTTCCACATCGTGGTAACCAGTGTCACCAGTTCCCCAGCCACCTTTCAGACAGTCGTCTGATGCCAGGTCGCCATAAGGCCAGAGATTGAACGGATAGCTGTACCAGCAGTCACCAAGCATGGCGTATGCGCTGTTCACCATCTTTTCCGGCTCATTGAAGGCCTTGTCTTCGTCTATCACACCTGTCGGATTATAGTCCAGGAAGTCATCACAACTTGCGAATGTTCCTGCAAGTGCTACTGCAAGCACTATTGTATATATCTTTTTCATAATGAAAATTCGTTTAATCGTTATACCTTTTATGTCTTAATGATAATTCTGCAATTTGTATTAGAAACCAACTTGAAGTCCAAACGACAATGATGTTGACAAAGGATAATTCCAGTCAGGATTCTCAGGGTCGGAGCATGTCAGGCTCTTGCTCTTTATAGTAAGCAGATTCTGTCCGGAAACATAAATGCGTGCACTTGACATCTTGACTTTTGACAAAACACTCTTAGGTATATTGTATCCAATCTGCAGAGTGCGGAGCTTCAGGTAAGAACCATTCTCCACGAAGTATGAAGAAGCCCTGCCCTCATCTGCAGTATTCATTGTGCTCAAGCTAGGAATCGATGAACTTGTATTGTTTGTGTTCCATGCGTTCAGCAGACGTGTTCCCTTGTTTGAGCCAGGGTCGTTAACAGCCCAGAAATCGGTCTGGAACTTCTGGTTGTTGTAGACGTCCTGATCGTAAACACCCTGCCAGAACATGCTGAAATCAAATCCCTTGTAGTTGAGAGCAATGTTCAGTCCGTAAGAGAATGCTGGCACTGGATCGTAAATCCAAGTCTGGTCGTCGGCATTAATGCTGCCACTGTGATCCAAATCCTTGTATTTCAATCCACCGACACGTGCGTTTGGCTGTCCCGACTTGTCAACTTCCTCTTGAGTCTGGAATATTCCGTCAGCTACATATCCAACGATAGAACCGTATGACTTGCCGCTCTGTACGAGATTTTCTTTTGTAGTATGAGTATAAGCACCCGTTGTAGATGAAGGCAGATAAGTTACTTTGTTGCGGAAGAAATCCAAATTGCCGTTGACGTCGATTCCGAGTCCGTTAGCAAGCGTTGTGCGATAGCCCAAGCTGAACTCCATACCCCAGTTGCGGAGCGACGGGCCGTTTTTCCAAGTGTTGCCACCCTCGCCCGTTGCACCGAGGTAAGCAGGATTAATCAGCATGTCCTTCACATTCTTGATATAAGCATCGACAGTTCCGTAGAAACTGTTGTTGAACATCGTGAAGTCAACACCGACATTGTATTGTGTTGCCGATTCCCACTTCAAATTAGGGTTTGCAAGTTGTGTGGCGCGGTAACCTGAAGGGAAAGTGCCGGAACCCTGCAAGAACAGGTCGTAGGCTGTAGATGTAACGCGGTCCAATCCGTAGTCAGCGACATAAAGTCCAAACTGTGCGTTGTTGTCGATTGCCTGATTACCTGTCTGTCCCCATGACAGACGCAGCTTTGCATCGTCAAGCCATTCCTTTTTCAACAGATTAGAGAAGCGGAAGCCGAGAGATACAGCAGGGAATGTACCCCAGCGGTGAGCCTTGCCGAAGCGTGAAGAACCGTCGTAGCGGATAGTAAAAGATGCAAGGAGAAGATCATCCCAGTTGTAGTTCACTTTTCCGAAGAATGATGCCAGACGATAGCCAAACTTAGCACCGCTATTGGTCATAGTTCCAGTTGCAGCATTTGGCCACATATAGTTTTTGTCTTCCAGGGCATATCCTTCAGAGTAGGCAGAGAAATCAATAACAGACTGTTTAGACATTTCGCTACCGACGAGGATGTCAAAATTGTGCTTACCTATCTTATTTACATACTGCGCAGTGTTAGACCAAGTCCAGTTGGTCTCGTTATTGTTGCTCAATGTTGTTTTGGCAATATCATTCCTTACGATGTCAGAATGGAAAGTGTTTATCATCGCATTGATGAATGATGTCTTGAAGTCCAAACCGAAGTTTGAGCGGAGTGTCAATCCTTTGATAGGCTTCAGTTCTACAAATGCATTGCCGAATATGCGCCAGTAGTCGAGATTATTGTTACGGTTGTCGTATTGCTCGCGGCAAGGGTTCTGGCGGTCGGACATGCTGCCAACAGGACCTGCGAAAACCTTACTGTTCTCCTCGTATACAGGAACGATAGAAGGCATCTTCAACGCATTCTCCATAGGGTGGCAGTCTACTTGCGATGTGTAAGTAAGAGTGAGATTCTCGCCAACAGTAAGCATCTTGTTCAGATTCCATGAAGTATTCAGTCTTGCTGAGATATTCTGGAAATCGGTATATTTCAATACGCCCTCATTATTCTTGTATCCTAAAGAGAACATTGCGCTGTGCTTGTCGTTGGCATGCGATACCGATAAATCGTAATTCTGCATGAATCCGGTACGTGAGATAGCATCCAGCCAGTCGGTGTCAGAGAATCGCATTGTCTTCTTTGAGTTTATATATCCGTCGTACCTTCCGTTTATCGTATAGTTCTGATATTGGTTTGTTGCCGGATTCCAAACTGTGATAGGAGTACCGTTCTGTGCATTCAAATCAATGCCATAGTTTGCTGCATAGGCAACAGGGTCGAGACCGTCGTTGAGAGCTGCCTGTGCCATGGCTGTAGCATATTCGCCAGAATTGAGGAGTTTCATTTTCGACTGACTTGAATAGAATTGTGCGGTAAGGTTTGCTGAGAAGTCCACAGCCACCTTGTTACCCGTCTTTCCCTTCTTCGTCGTTATGATGATAACACCGTTTGAAGCTCTTGAACCATAGATAGAAGCCGAGGCTGCATCTTTCAACACCTGCATACTCTCGATATCATTAGTGTTGAGAGTGTTCAGTGCCATGTTTGTAGGTACACCATCTATAATATAAAGAGGATCTTGTGAAGAGTTGAAAGAACCAATACCACGGATACGTACCTTACCGCTACCAATAGGAGAACCGTCGGTTGTAACGGTCATACCGGCAACTCGTCCTTGCAAGGCACGCATCGGGTCTGTGTCAGAAGATGTTTTCAGATTCTTTGTAGAAACGACAGATACAGAACCCGTCAAGTCGGCTTTCTTTTGGGTTGTATAGCCCGTTACGACAACTTCGTTCAGGTTGTTGGCAAGTTCAGCCAATTTTATTTTCATGTTTGGCTGTACTTTAACTTCCACTGTCTTGTAGCCGACATAAGATATGACAAGAGTTGCTCCCTGGTCGGCATCAAGCATGAACTTACCGTCAAAGTCTGTTATAGTTCCCGACTTCGTTCCTTTTTCCATTATGGTTGCTCCGATTACTGTTTCACCAGCTTCGTCTGTAACCACGCCGCTCACTTTAATTTTCTGTGCGTTGGCAGTAATGCTCATCGCCAGAAGTGAGAAGCTAATCAATACTTTTGATAGATTGCTCATAAGTTTTAATGGTTTTGTTAGTTGTTTGATTTTACTGCTGCAAAGTTATATAATGTATTGATATCCAGCAAGAACGGATGTTGCACAAACAGAAACGAATCGTTCATCGTATCATCTGTTGCATGTTTTGAACGATTTGTTGCAATCCTGCCGAGGAACAGACCACGATAGAGTCTCCGGAGATATAGAATATGTATAGGGTTAAGTGCTGGGACAGACATTTACATTTAGTGTGGATGAGAACAACAAGATAACTTTCGGCGATTACTATGAATGGTTCACTGTAACAGAATAATTGTATTATACTCAATTTCTATAAGGTGGCGGGACGTTGGTCTTATTATTCAGGCCAACGTTCCGCTTATTCTTTATTTATTACATGTTATTTCCATTATTTTGCTTAATTTTGAAGCGAAATAATAAATATGTAAATAGTAAGAGTATTATATGAGGCAGAGAGAGAACAGAAAGTCCTGTTATATAAAGGTATGGATAACGTTGGGGGTGGCAGTCATGTTGGTTCTTGCATTGTATGGAGCCAGCAGCTATATGCTTGACTATTCGCTCGGCTATCCGAAAGGGGAACGCATGACGGCGGAACACTGGAAGAACAGGACACGGAACGAATGTCCGTGGACTACGGCGTGGATGGATTCCATATACCGGAACCATTGCGTGAAGGACACGTTCCTCATTATGCCCTCCGGCTACAAGGCACACGCCATTTATCTTTATGCGCCAAAGGCAACAGACAAAACGGCAGTTGTGGTGCACGGCTATAAGGTGCGTGCCGAGGGAATGCTACACATCGCTTATCTATACAACCACGATTTGGGATATAATGTGCTCTTGCCCGACCTGTATGGACACGGACAGAGCGAGGGGGACCATATACAGATGGGGTGGCAGGACAGATGGGACGTGATAAGATGGGCGGAAGTGGCAAATAATGTGTTCAGAGCGTCAAGGTATTCATCCACAAAGCAAGTCATTCACGGCATCTCTATGGGTGCAGCCACCACGATGGCCGTGGCGGGTGAGAAGACTCCGGATTATGTGGAGTGTTTTGTTGAAGACTGTGGCTATACGAGCGTATGGGATGAGTTTGCAGGACAGCTGAAAGAGGAGTTCGGTCTGCCGTCGTTCCCGCTGATGAATACAACTTCCGGGCTTTGCCAACAGAGATACGGATGGTCGTTTGACGAGGCGCAGCAGATAAAGCAGGTGGAGCGCAGCACCAAACCGATGCTCTTCATCCACGGCGATGCAGACACCTACGTGCCCTACTCCATGCTCCGTCCGCTCTACGAGGCTAAGCGCCACGGCCGCAAAGCCATCTTCATAGCCAAAGGGTCAGCACACGCCATGGCATACCGCGACCACCACAAAGAATACACGGAAAAGGTGAAGGAGTTTGTGGGGGAATAAATCACACCGCCATCCAGTCTAACAGTCCACGCCCCATATCATCGAGCTCCAGACCAAGACCGATGACATCTCTTTTGTCAGCCTTGAATGGTTCCATATAGCTGTTGCCAAGAATCTGACGCACAGCGGACTCCTTGCCTCCATTATTCCGCAGTTTCAGTTCTATGACATAGATACGGCGAGGCGTGGTCACAACAATATCTATCCTGCCATTGGCAAGAACACGCTCAACGGAGACCTTGAATCCAATTGCATTGAAGATGGTACTCAGAATTAGGCGATAACGCTCTTCCATATCCATTGATGCCAGCTTCTTATTGCTATATGGAACATCGGCTATGAGAGACTTTAGCACTTTCATCGCATCCTCCAGTCTGCCCGCATCCATATGAGCATATAGCTGGGCCTGTAGCGACTGTATGTCTCCAGACTTACGAAGCGTCAATGCTGGCAGTACACATTCATAGAGAGCCTGCCTCACTTCTTCGTTGGGGAATCCGAGATGATACACGTTTCCTTCTACCGACTTTATAGTGAGATAACCCGACTGATAGAGGAAGAGTTCAGCTCCACCTGCCGTCACGTCGGATGTCTCGATAACGTTGCGGATAATCATGCAGTCCTCAAAGTCGGCAAGGTGTATCTCCATATCATCAATGAATTTAGGCAGAAGGGTGGTAGCTCCCGACGATGCCCAATAATTTCTCAAACGCGACTGGTTGAGAGAGTTCACAAGACTATAGGGATTATACACGTCAGCCATATTGTCTTCGCTGAAATGATAGCCGTCATAATACTCCTTCAGCCTGTCGTGGGTTTCTTTCCCGGTCCAGCCGTTGACCTCTGCCATCCGCTGCAGTTCGGGCATGAAATTGCTGGTGATTTCCTGCTCGGTGATGCCGCAGATAGTGGCGTATTCGGGTAGGAAACTGATGTTAGTGAGATTGTTGAGAGCCGAGAACAGGGATATCTGCGTAAACTTTGTGATTCCTGTGATGAAGACAAGTTTCTCGTATTCATCATTTGCCTTCAGAATTGCAAACACCTCACGATATACAGAAGTGCACCCGTCGTGGGCATCGGTTTTCCATGAGTGCTGCAAAGGGAAGTCGTATTCATCAATGAGCACGCAAACCTGCAGACCCGTATTCTCGAACGCCGCCATGATTATGGCATTAAGACGGTCGGAGAGCTGGGCGGTAGACTTTGGCGTAATACCATATTTCTTCTCATATTCACCAAAGCGGATATCGAGATAGGAAATGATACCGTCTGCCGTAGCTCCTCCACGGCTCATATCAAGACGGATAACGGGATATTGCTTCCAGTCATACTCAAGGTCCATGATCTTCAGACCATCAAAGAGTTCTCTACGCCCCTCAAGATATGACTGAAGGGTGTCGATGAGCAACGACTTGCCGAAACGTCGCGGCCGACTAAGATAGACAAACCGGTCGCCATAGTTCACCAGATGCCAAACCAAGTCTGATTTGTCAACATATACAAAATCCTCCTGTCTTATTTTCTTGAACGACTGGATGCCGGCCGGCAGTCTTCTTCGGTTGAATTGATTCATAATCTTGCGGTATTATCTGTCCCGTTAATATCTAGCCACAAAAATACAAAGTTTTTTCGAGAACGCTAAAGAAACGCCGTGTTTTTAGATAAAATCGGTCATTTCAGAAGGGACCGGGAGCCGGGAAAAGCCACCCGCTTTGAAGCATCAGACTACCGACCTGAGGAAAATGAATTGACTCAAAACATGTTATAAGCAGTGTTATAAGCAGCATAAATGTCGCATTGTGTGAATGTCGTTATTTTTATGGCAAAAAAGTTGCAGAATATTTTGGATTGTTAAGTTTTTGTTATAATTTTGGGCATTATTAGATTTATAATGATAATTTAACCTATCTATCTTATACACTTAAAAAAACTAATTAAAGTATGAATCAGGACATTTTATACAATTTTGTGAAACAGCTGAACAGTGAGTTCATTGGTCCGATCCTCGTATTTGTGTTGCTTGGTGCAGGCTTGTTTTTTACGTTCCGTCTGAAGTTTATCCCGCGTTACTATCTGCGTGCGTGGCGTGAAATCTTCCGAAATTCCAAGGGTGGCGAGAAGGCCACCACTCATGCAGGCATGAGTCCGATTCAAGCACTTGCCACTTCCATAGCCTCTCAGGTAGGTACTGGCAATATCGTGGGCGTAGCAATGGCTCTTCTTGTTGGCGGTCCTGGTGCTTTGTTTTGGATGTGGATGAGCGCAATTCTCGGAATGTCAACCAACTTTGCAGAGGCCATACTCGGACAGCTATATAAGACCCATACTGCCGACGGTCATATTGTTGGTGGTACCGCCTTCTACATTCATGAGGGTCTTCACTCCAAGTGGCTTGCCCGCCTCTTCTCCTTCTTCTTTATTTTGGCTTTGGGTATGATAGGCGTTATGGTTCAGGCCAACAGCATCAGCTCAGCTCTTGTCACCATTATTCCTGGTGGCATCAATCCGTTGTGTGTTGGTGTGCCCCTTGCTGTGTTTGTCGGTCTGATGATATGTGGAGGCATTACGCGCATTGCTGCATTCGCCGAGAATGTGGTGCCGTTGATGGCTGGCATCTTCATTTTAGGTTGTATTGTGTATATCGGACTCCATATAGGCAATCTTGCCGCCGTGTTCTTAAAGATTATTGAGAATGCCTTTAGCCTTCAGGCTGGCGCAGGCGGTGCTGCCGGTGCTGCAATGATGAAGGCCATGCGCTATGGTGTCAGCCGTGGTCTGTTCAGCAATGAGGCTGGACTTGGCACCACTCCGCATGCTCATGCCATTGCCAAGGTGGACCATCCTTACCAACAGGGTATGACAGCTATTATAGGTATCAGCATCGATTTGATTGTATGTACCCTTGCCGGTCTGGTGCTTTTGCTTTCGGGTGTGCTTCAGCCAGGCACACAGCTTGTGGGCATACAGCTTATGCAAGCCTCTTTCGAAGGTACGTTTGGTAGTGTAGGCAATTGGTTTGTCGCCGTTTCGCTCTTCTTTTTTGCGCTAAGCACTATTGTCGGTTGGTATTTTTTCGCTGCTCAGAATGTGCGTTACCTTTTTGGTGAGAAGCCCATTATGGCATACCGCATTCTTGTAATGATACTCGTGGTAGTGGCGTCTATCGTCGAGGTGCCCCTTATTTGGGAGATGGCAGACACTTTCAATTTCTTTATAGTAATCCCCAACGTAGTGGCGCTGCTTTATTTGAGCAATAAGGTTATGGCAGAACGCAACCGTATGGCTGCCGACTACAATAAATAAACAATTCTATATCCGATTGCTCTTGTTACGTTTTTTATATATGCCTTTGCTCGTGTATATAAAAAACGTAATAAGTATCGGATAAGTAAATCAAAGCCATACAGTATAAACTTAACAGAAGACCAAGAGAAAAAATCAATTTTGATACTCCTAAAGAGAGGTTCTTTGCGAACTTTTCGTAATTTTGCATTTGCTGTTGGACTCTAAAACAATATAAAAGGGATTTTTTCGTTTTTAACGTTGAGATGCTGTAACTTTGCACCTGTAAGCAGACGGATGACCCGACGATCAAAGAGCGGCAACCTATTTATCACCAAGGAACTGCCCATAACTGTAAAAACAAGGACAGACTCCCCATAAAAGACAAGAATGAGAAAAATCTTTTTATACCTCATACTGAGCATCGTGGCGACCGCCACGGCAACCGCACAGGAGAGCCAGACGGAATACAACTTCCTGAGGCTGCCCGTGAGCGCTCATGCGGCAGCCCTCGGTGGCGACAACGTGAGCATCATAGAAGACGACCCGTCGCTCACGTTCAGCAACCCAGCACTGCTGTCGTCGGTAAGCGACAAGACGCTGAACCTCAACTTCATGACATATATGGAGGGGGCGATAACGGGAAGCGCCGCATTCAACAGGGTGGTAAACGACAAGGCATCGTGGGCGGTTCTGGGACAATACATCAACTACGGCAAGATGAAGGAAACTGACCAGAACAACGTCCAGACGGGAGAATTCTCTGCACAGGAGATTGCACTGGCAGGAACCTTCAGCTATATGCTGGCGAAAAACCTCGCCGGAGGTATAACGGCAAGATGGGTTGCATCGTATATCGGCGGATACAGCTCCATGGCGGCTGGCATAGACCTGGGACTGAACTACTACGACCCGGAGTCGGAGTTCTCAGTGTCGGCAGTGGCTAAGAACCTCGGCGGACAGTTCAAGGCATACGACGAGGACTACGGTAAGATGCCGCTCGACCTGCAGATAGGAGCGAGCAAGAGATTTGCAAACATGCCGTTCAGAATCTCGGCAACGCTCGTTGACCTCAACCACTGGGACTACAGCTTCATAAACCACCTCGTGTGTGGAGTGGAACTGATACTCTCCGACCAGTTTTATGTGGCCGGAGGATACAACTTCCGTCGTGCACACGACATGAAGATAGCCGAGGGCACTGGCGAAGACGCCTCAAAGAGCAACCACGGAGCCGGATTGTCGTTCGGAGCCGGAATGCAGTTGGAGAGGTTCAAGCTGCAGGTGGGATATGCCAAATACCACGTGTCGGCAAACTCGCTGCTCGTCAACGTGTCGTATTCTCTGTAATGACAAAACTCAAAACACCATAAAGAAAGAAATGGAAGCAAAGAACAATCGCATCGTTATCGCCATCGACGGATTCTCATCCTGCGGAAAGAGCACGATGGCAAAAGACCTCGCCAAGGAACTGGGATATATATATGTGGACACAGGAGCGATGTATCGCTCGGTGACGCTCTATGCCCTGCGCCACGGCATGTTTGCCGCCGACAACACGATAGACACCGAAGCCCTGCAGAAGGCGATGCCGGAGATAAACATATCATTCAGACTGAACACCGGAACCGGTCGCCCCGACACTTATCTCAACGGAGAATGCGTAGAGAAGGAGATACGCTCGATGGAGGTGTCGAGCCATGTGAGCCTCATAGCCGCCCTGCCTTTCGTACGCCAGGCTCTCGTGAGACAGCAGCAGGAGATGGGCAAGGAGAAGGGCATCGTGATGGATGGCAGAGATATCGGCACTGTGGTATTCCCCGACGCCGAACTGAAAATCTTCGTCACGGCTTCTGCCGAGGTACGCGCACAGCGCCGCTACGACGAACTGAAGCAGAAGGGTATGGCTGCCGACTTCAACGAGATATTGAAGAACGTGGAGGAGCGTGACTATATCGACACGCATCGCGAGACTTCGCCTCTGAAGCAGGCCGACGATGCCTTGGTGCTCGACAACAGCAACATGACAATCCCCGAACAGAAGGAATGGCTGAAACAGAAGTTTGAGGAAACGATGGAAAAGCTGGGATAAAGATATCCTAAGAAAAAGACAAAAGGTATGGGACTAAGCAAAAGTCTCATACCTTTTATTATATATACTAATATGACACAAGATTGATTCATTGGGCAAGAGTCTTCTATTATTCTTTATGCCAAATCAGTAATCAGACAGATCGGGGTTATCCTTGTTCGCCATTCAATATCTTCTGCATACACTCCTCCATGAGCCACTTGGGGGTGCTCGTGGCTCCGCAGATTCCTATCGTGGCGGCACCATGGAGCCACTCGTCGCATATCTCTCCCGGTCCCTCAATGAGGTGTGTATTGGGATTGATGCGCAGACATTCGTTGAAGAGCACCCTGCCGTTGCTGCTCTTTCTGCCACACACAAAGAGCACAAGATCATGGCGCGAGGCGAAGCTGCTGACATTAGGCATACGGTTTGCCACCTGTCGGCAGATGGTGTCGAAGCTGCGGAACGTGGCGTCGGGCGAGATGTGGCATTGTATGTAGTCGATGATGCGGTGGAACTCGTCGAGCGACTTGGTGGTCTGCGAATACAGATATATGTCGCGGGAGAAGTCGAGCGTCTTCACATCGTCGAAATGGGCTATCACGCGGGCGCTGCCCTGGGTCTGTCCCACAAGACCGAGCACTTCGGCATGTCCGGGTTTGCCGAATATCACTATCTGCGCTTCGCCATGGGCGTCATACTGACTCTTTATGCGACGCTGCAGCTGTAGCACCACAGGACATGTGGCGTCGATTATCTCTATGCCGTTGCGCTCCGCCATGGCATAGGTCTCCGGCGGTTCGCCGTGGGCTCTGAGCAGCACCTTGACATTGCGCAGGCGCTCCATCTCATCATGGTTGATAGTGACTAGTCCGAGTTTCTTCAGCCGCTCACACTCCATACTGTTGTGCACGATGTCACCCAGACAATAGAGCGTTCCCCCGTTGGCAAGTTCCTCTTCCGCCTTGCGAATGGCAGTGGTGACACCGAAGCAGAAACCGCTCCCGCTGTCTATCTCTACCACAGGCGACGCATTGCCACAGGAATGGGTATGCTGTGTCACCTCTTTTCCGTTGTTTCTATCCATCACAGTTTCTTGAAATAAATGTCGAGAAGGTCGCGGGCAGCTGCGAAGCTGGTCTTCTGTCCGAGCAGCACACTGTTCTCGTATGCCTGCAGCCTCTGCTGGATATCAGGATTGTTGTAGAAGCTGTTGCGCAGTTGCTCGTTTATCGTCTCATACATCCAGTATTTGTTCTGCTCGTTGCGACGATAGTCAAAGTATCCGTTACCTTTCACGAAGTCGAAATACTCATATATCATATCCCACACCTCCTTGACGCCTGTTCCATAGAAACCACTGTAGCAAAGCACCTTCGGCACCCATCCGCTGTCTGATGGTGGGAAGAAATGCAGGGCGTTGCGGAAGTTGGTGGCTGCGATGTGACACTTGTCCACGTTGCTGCCGTCGCATTTGTTTATCACTATTCCGTCGGAAATCTCCATTATGCCTCGCTTGATGCCCTGCAGCTCGTCGCCGGTTCCTGCAAGTTGGATGAGGAGGAAGAAGTCTACCATGGAATGACAGGCTGTCTCGCTCTGCCCCACTCCCACGGTCTCCACGAAAATCTTGTCGTAGCCGGCTGCCTCGCATAGGATTATCGACTCACGGGTCTTGCGTGCCACACCGCCGAGGGATCCTGCCGTAGGACTGGGACGGATGAACGACTCCTTCCTTACCGACAGTTTCTCCATACGGGTCTTGTCGCCGAGGATACTTCCCTTGGAGCGCTCCGAACTGGGGTCGATGGCGAGCACGGCGAGCTTGCCGCCGGTGCGGTCGAGGACATGCACTCCAAACTCGTCTATCGACGTGCTTTTTCCTGCTCCCGGCACACCGCTGATACCGATGCGGATGGATTTGCCGCTATATGGCAGACATTTGTCTATCACCTCCTGCGCCTTCTGCTGATGGTCCGGATTGACACTCTCTACGAGAGTCACCACCTGTGAGAGCACGGTGACGTCGCCCTTCACGATTCCTTCCACCATTTCGGCAACGGAGAGTTCGCGGCGCTGGAAGCGGCTACGCTTCAGATATGGGTTTATGATGGAGGGCTGCGCCACACCTTGGTTCACCTGCAGTCCCACATATTCTTTACTGTTCTCTGGATGGTCCATACTGTGTATTTAGATTAAGATTATCGTGTTTTCAGTTTCATTTTCACTACCACCTTCGGCTGTTTCGGGTCGTTGGTGATGATCAGCACACGCGGTTTGCTTCTGGCGTTGCGCAGCTGCTTCTTGTTCAGCGTCACCTTCAGTTTTGCCTGTTCGCCCGGCTTTATCTTCGTCTTGTTGAGCTTCACGCTCATCCCGGTGGTGAACATCTGCATCGAACGGATGTCGAGCACCGAACGTCCGGTGTTCTCTATTATCACCGTTTCGGTCTTGCTTGTCTTTTCGCCGAAGTCACCGAAATCCAGTTCCGTGGCAGAGAGCTTTATGCTCGGTGCGTTGGCGAGCTGCGTCTCCGACATATTGTCGAAATCTGGCAGCAGCACGGCAGAGACAGATATTTCCTTGTCGATACTCACCTTCTCGCCCGGTTTCTTGGCGAGGAACACGGAGGTCTGTGTCAGTCCGAAGTCGCGCAGCTTCTTGGAGTTGAGTTTCAGCGTGGCAACGCCGGTCTTGCCCGGAGCGATGTTGGTCGGCGACACGTTTGCCGTGAGATAAGCCGGAAGATGCATCACCACAGGACTGATAGTCTCGCCCGTGTTGTTCTTGATATGTATGAGCTGCACGGGATAGTCGCCACGGTTCACGTCGTCGAACTCCACATCGTTCTTGTCCACCATCATACCATCGATCTTGTGTTCGAAGGTACCAGTGAAATCAGATATTTCATCCACCACCACTCCTTTCATCTTGAGATAGAAAGGATGCTTGGAGGAATTGCAGAAGAGCGCCACTTCCTTCTCGAAGTGTCCGAGTTGGCGTGCATCGTAGGTTGCCGTAACAGTGAAGCTGTCGCCCTTGGGGATTGCCGTACGCGGATAGTCCACCGTGGTGCATCCGCAGCTCACCCTCACCTGGTCGATGTTCAGTTCGCTACCCTTGTTGGTGAGTTCAAACTTCACCGTAACAGGGGTTTCATACATCACGCTGCCACAGTCTACTATCTCATTCTTTGCCGTTATGCGCTGCGCCATGGCATCAACCGACGCCATAGCCAGCAAGGATAATATCATCGTTTTGTTATTCATCTATTAAATATCTGTTTTTATATGTCTGTTATTCTATATGGTGTCGTATCTGACATTCTATCTGACAATACCGGCTGATATCCAATCGTGCCGATACTATCATTTCACAATCTTCAGCTCAATGCCACCGGCCCTGCCGGAGAATTCAGGAGAGTAGGCACACTGCACGGTACATGTTCCGGCGGTGTAGTTTCCTGCACGGTCGATATAGTACTCCGTCTCCACCACGTGCTCGCCTTTCGAGAGGCGGTCGAAGTAGTAATGGGTGGCATTGTCCTTCGGTGTGCAGTAGTATCCCCATCCGTATCCGCTGGTCTGCGCCACTGGCTCCATACATGCCGCACGCTTGTCTACTACCTGCACGAAGTCGTAGTCGCGGTCGGCGGTGATGGTTATGCGCACAGCGATGCGGTCGCCCACATTGAGAGCACCACTCTTGGCGGCCTTGCCATTCTCGGGAACCATCACCTGGCGAACCACCTTGATGCCCGACTTGCTGTCGGCGATGTCGGCAGCCGCCTGCGTGAACTGTGCATAGACAGCTCCCCATGATGTTCCCTCGCCAGTCTTGGTCAGCGTGATAGAGTTCTGCTTGTCGATGTCGTATACCACCTTGGTATATCCCAGTCCGGCAGAAGCCTTAGGCAGCGACTCGTTCTTGCCGTCTACGGCAAGCGTCATGGATTCCTCCTTGTCAGAAGACAGCTTTTTATAGTTGCCGTCGAGGAAGGCATACACGGCGTTTACAGTATTTATCGGTGTGTCCCAAGCCTGTGTGCGCTTGCTCTGCAGGAGCCATAGGCGCATCTGGTTTATGGTCTCCGTGTCGGCAGGGTCTACAGCCTTCAGAGCCTCTATCGCAGCAGTCTGGGTAGGAATGCGATAGTCGAACCACGAGTATCCGGCATGCCATGTGTCGAAATATGTTCCCATGCCCGGCTTCGTCACCGTATACTGGCGTATGCTCTCCACATACTCCTTTGCCTTCTTAGCCTTGCCGTCTCCATTGAGCACCACAGCCATGAGCGCCTTTGAATAGATGTCGCGGTGGCGGTCAGCCTCAAGATATTTGAGGAGATAGTTCTTCAGCTCCACATAATCGGAGTCATAGAAAGGATTCTTGCCGAGCAGTGTGTTTATATATAGATACTGTATGGCATGGTAGTCGCAGATCATCGGTTTCTGTCCCTTCTTTTCTATACGTTTCATTTCCTCAAACTCCTTCATCACGACTGTTCTGAGATAGTCCATTCCATTCTCTATCATCTTGGCCGTGGCTTTCTGATAGCCTGCCATCACATTGAGACGGGCGAGGGTCTGCAACACCTGTGCCGTTATGCTTGCCGAACCTCTCATTCCTCGCCACCAGCTCCATGAGCCGTCGCTATTCTGGAGGTCTTTCAGGTCTTTGAGCTGCGAAGCCAGCCGGTAGTCCATCGCCGACTCGTCGAAGAATGTGGTGAGCATCCTCTTCTGGTCAGCCTCGTTGTCGGCATCCATCACCCATGGCGTCTCGTCGAGCACGAGGGTCTTCAGTTCCTGGTTGCGCTGCAGAGCACTCATCAGGCTGTTGTCGCTGTCTGCCGGCTCCTGTTTCCAGATGTTTACCACCTGCTTTATCACCGGCGACTGGTTCATGATATATCGTCCGAGGGCGTTGGCATAATAAGCCGTTGAAAGGGATATGGCGTTCTTGTAGTCCACTGTCGAGATATACGGCAGCGTCTGTATCATGAGCCATGACGGGTTGGCGGTATATTCCACGGTGAGTTTCTTGTCCTCTACCCCCTTCGGGAAGAGGTCAGCCATAGCCACTGTCTTCTCGCCGCTGCCGGTGAAGGTGAACGGCACGGTATTCATCACTCTCTCTCTGCTCGGCAACACCGGCAGATAATGCTGCTCACCGTCGCTGAAACCTTTGCCCTCTGCCGTGAGGCGGCATACGAGGAGCGGAGTGTCGCCCTGAGCTTCGAAACTGAAGTCCACGTTTGCAGTGGCATTGGCGTCGATGGTCACGTTCTGCTTCTTCTCGCATACCACTCTTTCCGTCTCCGGATCGAGGAGCTGCATTCTGACGAGGGCTGCAACCGGCTTGTCGGTGGCATTTGCCACACGGGCTGCCATCGTAGCCTTGTCGCCCTCTCTCACGAAGCGCGGCACATTAGGCATCACCATCACCTTCTTGCTCGCCACTGCCTCGCTCTCTATCATTCCGAAGTTCATCTCCTTGTCGTGGGCAAAGCCGCGGAAGTTCCATGTGGTGACGCTCTCCGGCAACGTGAACACTATATCCACATTGCCGTCCTTGTCGGCATAGAGGGCAGGATAGAAGAAGGCTGTCTCGTTGAGGTTCTCGCGAATCTGCGGCACGGCAGCAGAGGCTCTCTCTTCACCGTCGGCATTCTCCACGCCAGCCGAGCCTCTGTCGGAGGCATCGTTACCAAGCGGAGCAAAGTCAAGGATTTCCGCCTTTTCTTCCTTTGACTTCAATACAGTAGCAGTTTCTTCTACTGCTTCGCCTCGGATGGAAACGGAATTCTTTGCACTTCCCATGACTCTGCGTGGAAGTGAAACCCTGTCATCACTTCTGTCATTAAGCATCAGCATCCAGCTCAGTATGGAAACAGAATTGTCCAATGTATTGAGATCAAACGATTTTCCATTCATCACAGGCATCGTCTGCCATGAAGACAATCCGTTTTCTGTTATCTCCGGCAACATTCTCCATCTGGTGTAGGGACTGTTCTGCGACAGGTTGAGACTAAAGTTGAAGCTGGTCTTCACTATCTGTTCGAGCGACTTGTCATACATCAGAGCCAGAAGCTGACCGTTGTTCTGACCGTCAGCGCTGACGTTGCACTTGTTAATCACGTCGTTTATTTTCGGACGCGAGATGTTGAGCGTCCATTTCTCTTTCTGTCCCGGTGTGAGTCTGTCGCGGAAGGTCACCCATTTCAGGTCGAGCCTCTTGTCCTCCATCGGTCTTGTGATGGTGAACTTATGGCTGTATGCCTTGCCATCCTTCACCCACAGATAGTTGAGGAGCACCGCCTCGCCATATTCTTCCTTATAGGTAAGCGAGATGGTCTTGACGGCATTGCTCAGACTGAAGGTTCCGCTCTCCAGTTCTTTGTCGCTGGAGATGATGGAATAGCGCACGAGGGTGTTGTCGCACGACGTGCCCACCTGCACATAAACCGGTTTGCCATCTCTCGGGAACTCCTTGCTTGATATGTATGCCCAGTCTGGCGTATCGGCTGCCGGACGCTTGTCGTCTATGCCGAAGAGCACGAACTCACGCATCACGGTGTCGTTGCAGCATGTTGCCCACAGCTGGTGTCTGCCGGAGAGTATGCCACTGGTTTTCCGCCAGTCTATCTTAATGTTTTCATTGGCTTTCGCCGTATATTTCTTTGTCTGTGAGTCGAACCAGTATGTCACCTTTCCGTCAATCTGTTTTGCAGAAGCATTGTAGCGGTTGAAGACAACTGTCGCCACACTGTCTTTAATCACCTTCTCCGGCAAATCCAATTTCAGTTCGGTGGCTCTCGATCCCAACACGATGCTCGTCTCGGCTGAATGGCTCTCGCCTCCGTTGTCGGTCACTGTGGCTGTGGCAGTGAAGCGATAGCGTCTCTGCCATACGAATCTGCCAGGCGTCTTCACATCGTAGCCTTCGTTGTCTGCCTGATAGTCAGCTGGCAATACCACCGGGATGCGCACCTCAAACCTACCCTTTGAGTCGGTCATTACGGTGTCGGTCAGCATCTGCTGGGCATCGTTGTTCGCCCCATAGTAATACCTGAACCAGCTGGAGCATCTGCGCTGCACGTCGTATGCCACCTTTGCACCAGGCACCGGCACACCGCTGAATGTCATCGCCGTACCGCCCACCACAAGGGTGTCGCCATCGTGGTATTCGTCGGTCACCTCGTCGAACTTCACATCAAAGGTTGGCCGCTTGTATTCTTCCACCCGGAATGCCGCATATCCCGTGCCGTTGCCCATGCATCTAACCGAGAACCTGCCGCTCAAGACATTGCTGCCGGGCAGATTGAAGTCTACTGATGCCGTGCCATAGTCGTCGGTTGTCGCCTTCTTTTCTGCCAGCACCTTGTTGTTGGCGTCACAGAGGGTGAATTTGAGTTCTGCGCCGGTCGTGACCTTTGATGAATGCAGTCCTTCCTGCTTGTATGCCACGGCAGACACATGCACTGTCTGTCCCGGACGATAGATGGAACGGTCGGTGAAGAGTGACACCACGCTGCGATGGATCTTGTCGCCATAATAGTTGAACCTGTTCCACTCGCGTTCGCCCATCATATAGTTGTCGGTATCGGTATAGGCTCTTACGCAATCATAGTATGGCTCCTGGCTGTTCGTCACCACTTCGCCTTTCTCATCAGCGGTCAGCGTTGAGATCACCTTGTTGTCGCGCCACAACTGCAGTTTTGCGCCGGCAAGCGGCTGTCCGGTAGTGGCGCTCATGATGGCATATCTCACCTTATCGCCCGGCAATGGCAGACTACCAACAAATACATCGGAGACAGTGAAAACGGCATTTATCGGTTTCAGCTTCTTGTTGTCTGCCTCTACCACCACATAATACATTCCCGGCTGCATCTTCGGCAGCTTCGCATAGAGTTTGTTGATGTCGTATTCGTTTTCGTAAACCACCGGCAGGTCAATCACCACCTTCGACTTCGCGATGATGAGTTTCTTTGCCTTGTCTATGTTGAAATTGTTTGTTCTGTCATCGAGATACGACTTGGTATCCAGTCGGTAAATGCTGACTGTTAGATATTTCAGATTGCGTGCCTCGATGCTCAGGGTGTCTTCACGGTTCGGCAGATAGGTGTTTCCTACATTCATTTCGAATCCCGGCCGCACCATCTCCGCATAGTATCGCTCAAGTCGCTTTATACCTTTCCAAGCTGCCCATTTCTGCTTGGCAAACATGATATAATCCACTTTCTGTTTCGGCGTCACATCCTGACAGTCTGCCATGTAATCGTATTTTGCGATTGCCACCTCGCCACATTCCTTCAGGTCGCCATAGAGAGCCACCAGGGAGTCGAGGCTTGCCAGATAGGTATTACCCTTGATGACCTTTTTCACGGGATTGGCCTTGACTCTCTTTTCGAGCATCCAAAGAGCTGTGACGAGCGAAGCCCTGCGGTTGCCCGCCTTGTTATAATAGTCATTGAGAAGGGCATAACGCTCTGAGTAATAACCTACCAGACTGAGCAGGTCGTTTCCGAATATCTCGCTGTCGACGCCTTCACGCACAAACGGTGCATAATCGAGCGCCTTCTTTGATGCAAGCATTTCGGGATCGGCAAGTGCCTTGTCGAAATACTCGCGACTGAGTTTCTTGCTGTCAGATTTGTAGTGACTTTTAGCAACAAGAGAATAGCTGCAGCCAAGGGCACAGTTGTATACCGCAGCCAAGGCGGGGTCTACTGCTGAGGCTTCGCCCGCAGCCTTCTTCAAGGCGGACAGTTCTGACTGGAACAATTCATCTGAAATGCCCGATGCAGTCGCTACTTTATCAAACTCCGCTTTCAGCAGGTTGCCATAGCTCTTGCCGGCTTTTGCCTGGGCGATTATATTGTTCAGAATCTTGATCTGCGTCTTTGGCAAATCCTTGGTCTTGGCCTCATTGTATTGTTTCCACAATGAGGTGTAACCGTCGGCGAAAAGTACCAACGGGAACATCAAGGACAAAACGAATGAAACAATGGCCTTCTTCATATCATTCAATTTTTAGTTTGAGGTTGTAAAGTTACGATTTGTTTTTGACAAGAGCAAATTTTTCAGGAGTTTTAGGTAATGGTAAAAAAATAGCTTGACCAATTTTGAGGAAATAAGGTTTTCTATTCTTATGCTCTGTCTTTTTGCCGTTTTTGAAATTTGTCATCGGTCACATAGCCCGCTATGCTCCCTCTTCCAAACTCCAAAACCGACAAAAATACAGGTCAAAATTTGACCAAGTTATTCTTTCACCATTACTAGAGCGTCACGCCAAAACTAATCTCTGGCCATGATTGCCAACGGACTCATCTGCCTGTCTGATAATAAAATCTACCGTCCCAAAGAATATTGCATGGATGAAGACCAAACCTTATGACAAACGCCACGAAAAATGGTTATTCCACTGACGCATCACCACTTGAGATAGCCGTATTTCTCCTTACACCAGAGTTGCCATGAATTCACGAGATTCTGCCACAACACATAGGCTCCGGGCGCTACGGCAGCCACGGGATTCAGGAAGGTTACGGTGAGCCAGATGCCAACGATGGTGTTCTTCTGACCCAAAGCCTGTCCGGCGCTTACTCTGTCGCCGAAGAAGCCGCCCACCCACTTGCCGATGGCAAACTGCACGAGACATACAAACAGGGGCAGGATGAGAAGGAGCGACAGGGTGATGCCTCCCACTTCGGCGTCGACGATATTGTGTACGGTCATACCTGTGACGATGCTTAGATTGAACGCCCACATATAAAAAGCGAGGTTCTTGCGGCGCTTTATGGCTCCTGCTACTTTAGGCAGATAGCGCCTCGTGAGCAGGGCAAGACAGAGGGGCAGGAGCAACACCGTTACCACCCTGCGCATTATCATGCCAAAGGCGAAGAGGAACGTTATATCGGCACTCTTCTCCACCATCGGGAAAAAAAGGGGGATGATGATGCTGGTGACGATATTGGCTATCAGCGTATATACCGTGAGAGAGGCTATGCTGCCGCCTAATTTCTCTGTCACTACTGCTGCTGAGGCTGCCGTGGGACAGATGAAGCAGATGAAACATCCTTCAAGAACGAGTTTCACATCGCCTTCAGCGAAATACATCATAAGGAGTACGAAGAAGGCGGAAATGGATGTGCGAATAAACTGCAACCAGAAATGCCATGCGCGTGGTCGCAGGTTGGATATGTCTATTTTGCAGAATGTGACATACAATAGGGCAAAAATGACGTATGGCACCATTTCCACCAACGCCGGCCCCATGACATCGCCCATCGGCTGCAGCAGCGGAACATCGCTGAACAACAGATACAACACGCTGCCAACCAGCATGGCACACAGTAGGGTCCACTTCTTCACAAATGACAAGACCTTGTTCATTTCAATCCTTGATTTTCTAAACGTAATGATCAAATAACCGAGTGCAAAAGTACTAAATAAAAACCAAGTGGATGAATAAGTGACGGTAAAATAATAATCAGGTTCGATTTGAATGAGTTTTCACCGTCACCAAGTGGCAAGAAATATATATTCAATCTGGAAATCAGACGGGATTTGGACATATCACATCCTCCGGAATTTGTAAGAAAAATATAGCAGGAATCGTGCCCAAGTGGGGCAAGCAGCTTGCCCCT
>ULIZ01069236.1_pt1 | contig 29835 bp, 27 predicted proteins | sample 1950601 | NCBI WGS metagenome assembly ULIZ01 (sample SAMEA4835456, study PRJEB28245) | human gut metagenome | biome: gut microbiome; material: fecal sample | place: Denmark | collected 2008 | reverse complement strand
TCCCCAGCCCTCCCCAAGGGGCGGGAGTCCCATTCTCCTGAGCTTTAGGCGATTGCGTGACGCTCCTTCCCCTTGGGGAAGGCTGGGATGGGGCCCGTGGTCCTCCCCTTTCCCATTGCCACAATTCCGCACGAAAAAAGGACGTACCCTGATTGAGGATACGTCCTTTTCTTATTGTGTCGGGTCATTCTCAAGGAAAGACTTGGCATCTCTCCCGATGGAGATGACGGTCTTTTTATCTTACGGCAATCGCGCGAGACAGCTCACGGGTCTTGACTACATACACACCCTTGCTTACGGCAACGCGGGTAGAAGGCTCGGCCTTAACCTGCTGAACCAGAGGACCGTCGACAGTGTAGATAGTAACATCTGCGCCAGCCATACCCTCGATTACGATGGCACCCTCGGCACCGTAGATGCGGCCCTCACCGATGGCGTTGTCGCCGATACCGGTGTTGAGAGATACCTGAGCAGTGTTGGAGAAGCTCGACTCACCTACGCTGAATACAGAGGTCACGTTGTAGCGGTAAACATCTTCGCCCGAAATCTTGTCGCTGTAAGTAGCGGCAGTGACGGGGCTCTCGTTGAGCTTGACACCGTTGCGATATACATTGTAACCCTCCAGAGTGAGGTTGGCCTTGTTAGAGGCAGGAGTACAGGTGATATCGTCGATGAGCAGCGCCAGCACATCCTTGGCATTGTAGTGGATAGCCACATACTTGGTGTCCTCGGGAAGTTGGAACTCATAGAAAGCGTAGCCGGCTTCGGGGTCGGTCTTGTAGCCTACAGACACGTTCTCGACAGACTTGAAGAGGGTGAAGTCAGAAGGCTCCTTGCCGCTCTTGGATACCACGATGTCGAACGACTCGAGGCCGTACCTATTGGAGAGTGACTTGGCCCAGAAAGAGATGTACTTGTTGTTAGGAGCAAGTTCGGGAAGAATGAGGTAGTCATCATTCTGAACAGATGACCAGAAGCAGAGCGTCTTCTTGCCACTATGGGCAGCCATGATGCTAGTCTTGCTGTTGTATTTGTCGCAGTCGATAACCTGACATACCATACCCTGGCCGAGGTGAGGAATGCTCTGACCACCATCAACAGCGCCCCAGGTATAGTTTGTGGCCAGATGGTCGCAGTCGATGAGGGTATAGTCGCCGAGCGAGCCACGGTCTGTGGTGACAATCATCTCGTGAGTGGCTCTGTTTTCCTCAACCACGATACCGCCTACACTCCATGACTCGTAGCTCTCCATATCGTCGGTGCGCTCGGCATAGTACTCGGTAGTAGGAGCAGCCCAGTTGAGAGTCACATTGCCATCGGCCTTGGCAGTGGCCTTGAGGGCAGTGGGCTGGGGATACTTGGAAGGAGTAACCGCAGCTATCGCGGTCTTCTCGTTGTTAGCCTTGTTCTCGTCGTCGGCATAGACAACCTTGCACTTCACCTCGAGCTCTTCGGCGTCGAGCAGTGGAACGGTGATATCAATATTGAAGGTCTCCAGGGCATCAGCAGCCAGAGCGCTACCGTTAAGTGTGTTGACCAGTTCACCATTGACATAGCACTGCAGCTTGTATGCGCCTGCAGCCTTGAGACCGTTGTTGAATACAGAGACAGAAGCCTTGATGTCCGAACCAGCCTTGACAGACTTGGGCAGCACGAGGCTCTGGACAGCGAGGTCATAGTCGAAGGTATTGCCCACGGTGACGTTATCTATGAAGAGAGGAGAGGCCATAGTCTTGTTGGTAGCCTCGATACCTATCTGCAGGTGGTCATAGGCCTTGTAGGCAGAGAGGTCTACGGTAGCGGCAGTCCACTTCTTAACTACTTCCTTGGGCAGAGTGGCCACGTCGGTCCATGTCAGACCGCAGTCGTTAGACACGCTAATCTTCAGGTCTGAAGCTGTATCAAAGAGATAGTACCACAGCTTGATGGTGGGTCTTTTCTCGGTGCTCAGGTCGATGATGGGCGTTGTGAGACGGGCGCCACCGGGGTTGCCGGCGCTATAACCTACCATACCGTTGTCGCCATCCTGAGACGATACATTGGGAGCGAGGTCAGCTGTCAGCTGCCATACGTTGTTGCCCGATGTGGTGCTGATAAGCCAGGGCTTGGTAGACAGCCTTCTATTGGCAAACGATTCCTTGAGAGGACACTCATAGCCATAACCGAAGGCAGAGGTGTTACTGTATGCGGGGTCGCTGGTGCCATAGTCGTTGTAGGCATAGAGCACATAGGCGAGAGAGGTCTGCAGGTCAGAGAGATTAGGAGCGTCTACATGGGTGCAGGTGGTCAGGTCTGACTTGATCTTGGTCTGTGTCTCTGCATTGTATACAGAGTAGTAGATCTGAGTGGGGTCTACATAGCCACCGTGCTTGCCAGTGGTAGGAGCCTCCCAGGTGATGACGGTCTGCGAGCCCTTCTGTACCCACTGAACCTTGGTAGGAGCACCGGGAGCATCAGGACCTACCCAACCCTTGGCGGTAGCCAGAACACCGGCGCCATAGGTGTTATGGCATACTACGCTGTACTCGTTCTCGCCAGTGGTAGGATTGGGGTCGCTTACCTTCACCTTCAGACCTACAGCCAGTTCTGCACCGTCTATAGTGGCAATCTCTCTGCCAGTGGTAAGATTGGTTACAACAGCCTTGGAAAGACCAAACAATGGGCCATGGCTGAAGTTTTTGGTAGGACAGGTGAACTCTATCTCGCTGGTGAGTGCGCCCTTTTCGCCGGGAATCACGGTGATGTCGGTAGCGGCACCAGGACTCTTGGTGTTGATGCCGTCAGAGAGTTTGAAGTCAGAGACAGCCAGGGCACCCTGATTCTTCTCAGAGGTGACATGGAGGCCGATATAGAAGAGGCCGGTCTCGTCGGCGGTAAGCCATTCGTCTACATAGCAGCCGGTAGAGGTTACCTTCTCGTTGCAGACCTTCTTGGTCATCGAGGCAGCTGTCTTCTCCTTGCCATACATTATCTCAAAGCGTTCCTGCTTGTTCAGGTCGCTTACCATGAGGGCCATGGTGAGGTGGTAGGCCTTGCCCTTCTCCAGTTTCACGATAGGAGAAACCAGCCAGTCATTGGCGTCTTTGTCCTTGCTGGCGTTGTAGAACACGTTCTTGCCGTTGCTTCTCCATGTGTTGCCGTCCTCATTGGCGTCGATGGTGGTAAAGAAGCCCATGCCATTTTCACCGAGGAAGCTGTTTTCGTAAGGCAGAGCCACACCGAGGTCTTCGCCGGCGAGCACGTCGTTAGAGGTCACCGCACCACTGCTCTTCACGCCGTCGGTGGCCATGAGCACGTAGTTGTAGTTGTTCATCGCGGTGATGGTCTTGTCGGTAAACGAGGTAGTGGTGAGGTCTGAAGCTACAGTCACGTTGTCGGGCTGGCGTACCAGCGAGTACTTGATGGCTGCAGTGTTGATATATCCGCCGTTGACGCCTTCTGTGACGGCATCCCAGCTGATGGTAATCTCATTGGAACCCTCGGCCTTGACTGCCTTGAGGTTGACAGGAGTCTTGGGAGAGTCCTGACCGATATACTTTTCGATATAGGTGGTCAGACCGCTGGCGCCGTCGAGTTTGGCACAAACGGCAAACTTGTACTTGCCGTCGGCAGGCACGGTAACGGGCACTTCGACCTCGGCACCGGGGGCGCCTTCGCCGGTCTTGTACTCAGCGTCGTTGAGGAAGAACTTGTAAGAGAGGTTTGAGGTCAGGGCTTCACCGCTCTCGGTCTTGTCGGGCATGGTGAAGATAAACTTACCAGTGAGGCTGCTCTTGTCAAACTCGGTTCTCATCTTGGCGATGAAAGCGGGCTTTTCCACTTTCTTGGCGGGCTTGGCAAACACACCAGCCCATCTGATGGCGGGGCTTGCAAAGTCGGTCACCTTGGTAGCCTTACCTGTAGTTACATCTACAGTGTACAGCGAACTCTCGTCGGCAGTGTGGGCAAACCAGTATACAGTATTGGTCGACTCGTCAAAACAGGCGTCCTGCACATCTATAGAGGGAGTCACGCCGGTAGCGCCGATAACGGTGGCTTCGGCGGTCTCCAGATTGAGCTGGCACAGATTACCATCCAGACCGATACCATACACCTTGCCACTATTGTCAGTAAAGAGGGCTACATAGCGCTGGTCAAGCACACCTCCATTGGTCTTGACACCGCTGGTCAAATCAAGCGTACACAACCTAAAGAGACTGGAATTGGCGGGATAGCATCCGTAGGTCTTACCATCCTTGGGGTTGTAAACCAGAGAGGTAGGAACGTCTGAGCCGGAGCTGAGAATCTCGACGCGTTGCCATGTGTTGGTATCATACTTTTCCAACGTGGTAAGGAGTACGCTGGATCCCCTAATATAAGCAGACAACACGTGGTAGTAACCATCGATGTACACACCAGCCGAGGGCGTCACGCTGGAAATGCTTGCAAGAGGGGTTAGGGTCGGCGGGGTCGCCGTGGTGGTCTGATAGATACCGACCGGCTTCATGCCCGTTGAGATTCCTCCGTAGAGCGTAGTCTCTGCGGAAGCCGCAAGGGCTTTCGGTCCCGGACTTGCCATGGCAAGTCCTACCAGCATACATAGCATGCTGAGACAAGTAATGATTCTTTTCATAGACTGTAACACTTGAAAATTGTAAATAATAATAATGTGGTTCATATATGTCCACAAAAGCAATCAGTTTTTCGGAAAAATATGCAATTATTATTAGAAAATTTTAATTTCTTTTTGGGATTTTCTAATTTATCACCAGCCCACCCGAGGCCAAAAACGGCATAACCGCCGACACATCAGCGCCTTTCGCCGTTTCCATCCAAACCAAGCAAAAACCGCCCACATTGGTTATCATAGGGTTGCATAACACGGAGATGACCGTCAATAACATGGAAATGACACTTGGAAACGTGGAGATTAGAGTTAGAAACGTGGAGATGACACTTGGAAACGTGGAGATGACAGTCGCGAATGAGGAAATAACAGATGGCGGCGTGGAAATGACGCCGGCTGGCGCGTATCGGAAGGCACGAGGGTGCGTATCGGAAGGCACGGAAGCACGCATCGGAAGGCACGGAAGCGCGTAACGGAAGGCACGAGCCGCCAAACGCAATCAGGAAAGCAATGGATGCAGTGAGTATCATCGGTTTGCATCATCACCGCGCTGCTGCGCATCATGAGCCTCATCGTGACGGTAGCCCCTACCCTCGCCATGGGCAAAAAAAATACGCTGAGACTCATCAACGAGCTTCAGCGTATCCGATATGTTTAACTACTTATTTTCTAAACGAATGAAAACCTCACGGTTTCCATTGTCATCCTGGTTAAACAATCTGTCAATCTACCTTAAAAACCTAATAACTAAAAACCTAAATCTATTACTACTAATCTAAACAATCTATTAACCTTTTGATGATGCAAAGGTACTACACTTCTGCGGTTCTGACAATAGTCTGGGGCCACTTTCTGCTGCTCGGGGCCTCTTTCTTGACATATATCATAATATGCGCCATCACTGCATTTCTGCTATAGATACCGAGCGGGCATCAGTGTTTCTTCTCGAGTTCCTGCAGGTTCTCCATAGCCTTGGACTCGAGGAACTCGTAGATGCCGCAGAGGTGCTCACGCACGCGGCCATGGCCAAACTCGTAGACCTTGCTGACCAGCCCGTCGAGGAAGTCACGGTCGTGGCTCACCACGATAAGGGTGCCATCGAAATCTTGAAGCGCCTGCTTGAGGATGTCCTTGGTCTTGAGGTCCAGATGATTGGTGGGCTCGTCGAGGATAAGCAGGTTGACCGGCTCGAGCAGCAGCTTGAGGATGGCGAGGCGCGTACGCTCTCCACCCGAGAGCACCTTGACCTTCTTGGTAGACTCGTCGCCGCCAAACATGAAGGCGCCGAGCAGGTCGCGTATCTTGCTGCGTATGTCGCCCTTGGCCACATCGTCGATGGTCTGGAAGACGGTGAGGTTGTCGTCGAGCAGCGACGCCTGGTTCTGGGCGAAATAGCCTATCTGGACATTGTAGCCGAGATTGAGGTCTCCCTGGTTCTGCAGCTCGCCCATGATGCACTTCACGAGGGTCGACTTACCCTCGCCGTTGCGGCCCACAAAGGCAATCTTGTCTCCCCGCTCCACGGTGAGATTGACGCCGCTGAAGACGGTCTTGTTGCCAAACGACATAGACACATCGCTCATCTGCACGGGATAAGCGCCGCTGTGCGGACTGGGCGGGAACTTCAGGCGCAGACGGCTGGTGTCTTCCTCGTCGACCTCAATAAGCTCGAGTTTCTCAAGCATCTTGACGCGGCTCTGCACCTGCAGGGTCTTGGAGTAGGTGCCCTTGAAGCGCTCGATGAAGTCCCTGGTCTCGGCTATCATCTTCTGCTGCTCCTCATACTGCTTCATCTGCTGCTCACGGCGCTCTTTGCGCAACTCGAGATAGTGGCTATAGGTGGCGCGGTAGTCGTAGATGCGACCCATGGTGACCTCGATGGTGCGCGTGGTGATGTTGTCGACAAACTTGCGGTCGTGGCTGATGACCACCACTGCCTTGGAGCTGTTGATGATAAACTGCTCGAGCCAGCCGATAGACTCGATGTCGAGGTGGTTGGTGGGCTCGTCGAGCAGCAGCACGTCGGGCGACTTGAGGAGCAGTTTGGCGAGTTCGATACGCATACGCCATCCTCCCGAAAACTCGCTGGTGGGTCGGTCGAAGTCACTGCGCTCGAAGCCGAGACCCAACAGGGTCTTCTCTACATCCTCCTCGAAGTGAGTCATGTCAATGGCATAAAACTTCTCGGAAAGCGTGGACACTGTCTCGATGAGCTGCATATACTCATCGCTCTCGTAGTCGGTGCGGGTGGAAAGGAGGTCATTGATACGGTCTATCTCTGCCTGTATCTCGTGGAGATGGGCAAAAGCCTGACAGGTCTCCTCAAACACGGTGCGGCCGTCTTCGGTCATCAGGTGCTGGGGGAGATAGGCGACGACGCAGTCTTTGGGCGCCGACACAGACCCGCGTGTGGGCTTGCGCACTCCCGCCAATATCTTGAGCAGGGTACTCTTGCCTGCGCCGTTCTTGCCCATCAGGGCGATACGGTCCTTCTCGTTAATCTGGAAGGTAATGTCCTTGAACAAGGTGGTGCCGCCGAACTCAACGGTCAGTCCATCTACTGAAATCATATTCTATTATTATCTGGTGCGTAATGTGAAAAACGATGCAAAGTTACCTAAAAAATACTCAATCCCTATTGCATATCGCAGGAATTTGCCGTGACACAGACATAAATTGGCAGAATGGGACAACAGTCGGGGCGCGCGAGAGAGAAACCACGGGAAACGCGAAGACAAAAAAAATACGCTGAGACTCATCTGCGAGCTTCAGCGTAATAACTTATGTTTAACTAACTTTTGTCGAAAGAATGAAAACCTCACGGCCTCCATTGTCATCCTAAGCTAAACAATCTGTCAATCTACCTTAAAAACCTAATAACTAAAAACCTAAATCTATTACTACTAACCTAAACAATCTATTAACCTTTTGACGATGCAAAGGTACAAACCTTTCCCACTTCCCACAATAGTTAGTACACTTTTATTGATGATTTTGTTGCCTTTCTTGATACAAATCAATAAAACTGTGTACGCACACAACTGAAATATGTAACAATTCCAACAACCGCAGTTACGGTTTCATTTATTCGCGAGGGTTATCATTACAATTTGAAACATAACCTTTTTGCCCGCAAACACCCTTTTAGCGCCCCCATCCACCCCTTGAAAACCAGCCAATAAAGCCCCCACCCCATTTTGTCAAGATGTATGACTGCCAGAGGCTGTTCCTATACCTTATTATAATAATATACTTTATTATATATATAAGCACAAGAGTGACATATATAGGCTCTCATTGGGGCGCAGGCACTTGCACCGACGCAACAATGAGAGCCCGGGACGCCAGGGCTGCGGGCAGACCGGCGGCAGCCAGGACGCGGAGGGCAGAGGGGCAGTCGGGGGCGAATACTGCAAAAAACAAGGAGGCTGTGTGGGTTTTTCAGATTTTATGTTTACCTTTGCCCGATGCAGAGGTGGCTCCGGCTCCTGCCAACGTCATCTCCAAGAGCGTGGAGGTACCGACGGCGGCGGTCAGACAACTCTGCAGGCGGCCGGGACTATGCACCATGGTCGCCGGGACTATGCACCAGGTCGCCGGGAACAAGAACAAAGGACAAAAGATATATATAATATAATAAGGTATGCGTGTACTAATCGTCAACACGAGCGAGAGGGCTGGCGGAGCGGCTGTGGCTGCACGACGGCTGATGGAAGCGCTCAACAACAGCGGCGTAAAAGCCAAGATGCTGGTGCGCGACAAGGAGACAGAGCACATCGCGGTGTGCAGTCTGCCCAAGTCGTGGCGCCACCACTTCAATTTCCTGTGGGAAAGACTGACGATATATCTCCATCTGCGGCTCAGCCGCCGCCATCTGTGGGAGATAGATTCCGCCAACGCGGGCACCGACATCACAAAGCTGCCCGAATTCAAGGAGGCAGACATCATCCATCTGCACTGGGTCAACCAGGGCATGCTCTCGCTGAAGAATATCCGCAAGATACTCGACTCGGGAAAGCCAGTGGTATGGACGATGCACGACATCTGGCCCGCCACGGCGATATGCCACCTCACCCTGGGGTGTGAGCGGTTAAAGAGCCACTGCGCCCACTGCCCCTATCTGCCCGGAGACAGCAGCCACGACCTCGCCGACGCCACCTGGCGACGCAAGGAGCGCATGCTCACCGGCAGACACATCACCTTTGTAGCGTGCAGCCACTGGATGGAGAGCGAAGCGCGCCAGAGCCGGCTCCTGGAGGGACAGGAGACCTGCGCCATACCCAACCCCATCGACACCCGCCTCTTCGCCCCTGCCGACAAGGCCGAAGCCCGAAGAAGACTGGGGCTCCCCGCCGACCGAAGACTGATACTCTTTGCCTCGCAGCGCGTGACCAACGTGAACAAGGGCATGGACTATCTCATCGAGGCTTGCCGAAAATGGGAGCAGGAGCATCCGGAGATACGCGAGAACACGGGCCTCATCATCGTGGGCGGCCACGCCGAAGAGATAGCCGACCGCCTGCCGCTACAGGCTTACCCCTTAGGGTATGTCAACGACCCGCGCCGCATGGTGGATGTCTACAACGCCGCCGACGCCTTCGTGCTGCCGTCGCTCTCTGAAAACCTGCCCAACACCATCATGGAGGCGATGGCCTGCGGCGTGCCCTGCATAGGCTTCCGCGTGGGCGGCATACCCGAAGAGATAGACCACAAGGTCAACGGATATGTGGCTGAATACAAGGATGCCAACGACCTGGCACGCGGACTGCACTGGACGCTCGACGAGGCCGACCGCAAGACTCTGGGCGAAGAAGCCGTGAAGAAGGTGGCACAGCACTACAGCCAGCGCGCCGTCGCCGCACGCTATATCAATATCTACAACCGCCTTGCAGGCAAAGACTATCTGGAAGCATGACCATAACCGTTATCACATGTACCTACAACGCCGCGCACGAACTGCCGCGGACGCTGGCGAGCGTGGAGAGCCAGGACTATGACCAAGTGGAGCATCTCATCATCGACGGCAAGTCGAAGGATGACACCATGAAACTGGTAAGGGAGTATGAAGAAAAATCGCGGGGAGCGTCTCCCCACCAGATAAGGGCCGTCTCGGAACCCGACGGCGGACTCTACGACGCGATGAACAAAGGCATCCAGATGGCTGAGGGCGACTACCTCGTATTCCTCAACGCCGGCGACACCTTCAAGGATGAGCACACGCTGCAGCGGGTGGCTCATGCGGCGCTCATGCCCGACGAGAAGCCGGCGGTAATCTATGGCGACACCGACATCATCGACGACCGAGGCCACTATGTGGGCCGCCGCCGTCTGGCTCCGCCCGAGGCGCTCAGCTGGAAGTCGTTCCGCCACGGCATGCTGGTATGCCACCAGGCGTTTTACGCCCGCACCGACCTGGCCAAGGCCATCCCCTACGACCTGAAGTACCGCTACTCTGCCGACGTAGACTGGTGCATAAAAATAATGAAGTCGGCAGCAAGCTACCGACTTCCTCTGGTCAACACACATGCGGTGTTGGCTTGTTTTCTCGATGGTGGCATGACCACCACATATCATCGCCGTTCGCTCCGCGAGCGTTTCAGCGTGATGTGCCGCCACTACGGCGTGGCCAGCACGGTGGTGATGCATCTCTGGTTTGCCCTGCGCGGCGTCATCAGTCGTCGGCGCACTCGTTGAGGGTGTAGGCGCTGCTGCCGTCGAAGCAGTGGGTGCAGACCTTACACTTGGGAAGACCGATGGCACGGATCAGTTCTTCCACACTATTGAAGCGGAGCGAGGTAAGTCCAAGCTCCTCGGCTATAGCCGCCACCATACGCTCGTACTCGGGCGACCCGGTGGTGGCATATTTATCCAGATTCTTGTTGGCATCGCCCTCGAAGCGCTCGATGATGCGTCGGGTGATGAGTTCCATATCGCTCTTGGACGAGGTGAAGTTGATAAACGGACAGCCGTAGACCAGGGGCGGACAGGCGATACGCATATGGCACTCCTTGATCTGTGCCTGGTCAAACAACACCTTGACATTGTCTCTCAACTGGGTTCCGCGCACGATGGAGTCATCGCAGAACAGCACGCGCTTGCCCTTGAGCATAGCCACATTGGGGATGAGCTTCATCTTGGCGACCAGCGAGCGCATGGCCTGGTTGGCGGGAGTGAAGGAGCGGGGCCAGGTGGGGGTGTACTTGGCGATACAGCGCTGATAGGGCACCCGCTTGCCGGCGGCGTAGCCCATGGCCATACCCGTGCCGGAGTCGGGGATGCCGCTGCAGCAGTCTACCTCGGTATCGTCGGTGAGCGCCATCTGGTAGCCATTGTCGAAACGCACCTCCTCGACATTCCTGCCCTCATAGGTAGAGGTGGGGAAGCCATAATAGACCCAGAGGAAAGAGCATATCTGCATCTTCTTGTTGGCAGGGCGTATCTGCTCGGTGCCATCGGCGGTGATGCGCATAATCTCGCCCGGGCCCAACTCGTAGCAAGGCTCGAAGCCGAGGTTGGGGAACGAGGTGGTCTCGCTCGTCACGGCGTAGGCGCCATCCTTCTTGCCGATGATGAGCGGGGTGCGCCCCCAACTGTCGCGGGCACAGATGATGCCGTCGGTGGTAAGGATGAGCATCGTACACGAACCCTTGACATGATGATAGACATTCTCGATGCCCTCGCGGAATGTCTTGCCCTGGATGATGTGGAGCGCCACGAGCTCGGTGGTATTGGTCTTGCCCGACGACATCTCGGCGAAGTGCATATTGCGGCTGAGCATCTCGGCCTCGAGCTGCTCCATGTTGGCAATCTTGGACACCGTGCAGATGGCAAACTGCCCCAGATGAGAGTTCATGACCAATGGCTGTGCATCGGTATCACTGATGACACCTATACCTGAACAGCAGCCTTCAAACTTGTTGAGCGAAGCCTCAAATTTAGAACGAAAATAAGAACTTTCGAGGTTATGGATAGAGCGGACGAAGCCCTTATCCTCACTATAGGTTGCCATACCGCCACGACGGGTACCGAGGTGTGAATTGTAGTCGGTTCCGTAGAACAAATCGGCAACGCAGCTTTTCTTGGAAATAGTTCCGAAAATGCCTCCCATAAATGATAATAATATACTAACAGTGTAATTACGCGCTGCAAAGTTACGTAAAAATCTTGGGGTTGAATATATAGTTTTTGTTATTTTTTCCTACTTTTTTGTGACAAAACACCATGGCTCTCTTGTCCATGCCGGCACTTATGGGTATCTTTGCAGCGTTAACAAATCTACACCTTATTATATAATATAGAATGATACGCATCCTAAACAGTACGAAACGCATCGTCACCACCATCGTCGCGACCGCAACATGGATTGCCGCCGCAGCCCAACCCAACATCATCTACGATAACGACGGCACCGAGCTGCTGCTGAACACCTACTGGAACGGCGCACCGCTCACGCTCGCCCACCTCGACTCGCTCACGAGTCTTGCCTCGGGCTCGCAGGTGGCCACCTACTCCATCTGCTCGGGCAGCGACTTCGTATGCTATCCCTCGCGCTACTGCCGCTACTACGGCGACGACCGCGGCCACATAAACCATGGCGGCAACACGGCTCTCTACAACAATATGCGCACCTGCTATGAAAATCTGCTCCGCATCGAGGCCGAGGGAGGCGAGTTTATGCGGTCTTCGCTGCAGCTGGCTCGGCGCCACGGCATGGCGGCGATGATAGTCTACCGCATGAACGACCTCCACTTCGCCGACGCCGAAACAGACTGTCCCGTGATGTGGGCAGAATGGTGGCTCAAGCATCCCGAATACCGCATCGGCGACCCCTCGCTGGGATGGCACAGTGCCGGCGCCTACGACTTTGCCCATCGCGCCGTGCGCAACCGCAAGGTGAGCATCATCGCCGAACAACTCAGCCGTTACCGCGACGACATCGACTGGTATATGCTGGACTTCATGCGCTTCTTCTGCTACTTCAAGCGGGGCGAAGGCAAGCGCCACACGGCTGAGATGACCGATATGATGAGGCAGATAAGGCGTCGGGCAGACCGCGAGTCGTCACGCCGCAAGCAGCCAGGACGCATAAAGCTCGCCGTGAGGGTGGCGCCGTCGCTGGCAGAGAATCTGGAGAAGGGAATAGACCTACGCGAGTGGCTCGAGGAAGGCCTGATAGACCTGGTGAGCGTGGGCACCCACACGCTGATAGACCCGGCTCAGCCCATAGCCCAGATGCGCAGCGAGTTGGGCAATGCGCTCAACACACCCCTCTACGCCAGCACCGACATGATGACCTACACCGAGAACGAGCCCGTCTCGGAGGGTATGATGCGCGGCTTCTGCTCGGCTGCCCTGGACCAGGGCGCCGACGGCATCTATCTCTTCAACTACTTCTTCAACCGCTATGTGAGCGGCCACTATCAGCTGGAGCGCGGAGGGCAGGTCTGCCGCACGGCGCACCCCCGGATGCTCCACGAACTGGGTAGCCGGCAGATGCTCGAGGGTCGCAACAAGACCTACTGGCTCTCGGACGGCAGTACGGGCTGCGCCCCAACACACCACTACCGCTCGCGCTCAAGGCCGGAGAGCGTCGCGATGTGACCATCTACGTGGGCGACCACATGGACTCTATCCGTCCGCGCGAAGTCATCGTCTTCTTCCGCACCCGTGGCGAGGCGCTGCTCAGCCTGAGCCTCAACGGCAAGCCCATGACTGCCACCCGCGCAGACTACCCTGCGCTCTACGACCGCTGCCGCAGACTGGCAGAGGGCGAGCACCAGTATGCCGTGACCATGCCTGCCGACGCCCTGCGCCACGGCGACAACACCATCACCATCACAGCCCCCGCCGGGAGCACTCCCATCACGCTGAAACGCGTGGAACTCACCCTCAACTATGGCGACGTGGAGACCCACGGGTACTTCTAACCAGCCCCAAGCCATCACCTCCCATCCGAAGGACACCCCCACGGCATCAAAAATCATCTCCACGCTGCCGGAGGCAAACGACGTAAATCCGAAGGTCATCTCGAGGATTCCAAAGGTCATCTCGAGGATTCCAAAGGTCACCTCGATGAATCCGAAGGTCATCCCCATCGCCACCGCGACCATCGCTGCTGGCGCCAAGATGATGAGAAAAGCCACGAATACTGTTAAATATTCATAAATCTTCATCATTGGGAGCGTCTCGATAATGGCTGATATAAAAATAATGTGTAATTTTGCACGCCGATTATTTCGGGGACACACTTAGAGTCCCCCGTGTGAGCGTGTTAATAGTGGCGCTTTTGGCCGAGCGTCATGGTTAGTGAATCGCCTGCACATCAAGAGAAATAAAAACGTTTTTTAGTAGTAAAAATTAAAATTAAAAATGAACACTTTAAGTTACAAGACTATTTCCGTTAACAAGGAAACAGCTACCAAGGAGTGGGTCGTTATCGACGCCACCGACCAGATTGTAGGTCGTCTTTGCTCAAAGGTTGCAAAGTTGCTCCGTGGTAAGTACAAGCCAAACTTCACTCCCCACGTGGACTGTGGAGACAACGTAATCATTATCAATGCCGCTAAGGTTCGCTTCACTGGTAAGAAGGAAACTGACAAGGTTTACACCCGCTATACCGGCTATCCCGGTGGTCAGCGCTTCAACACTCCTGCCGACCTCCGTACTCGCAAGAACGGTGTCGACAAGATTGTTCGCCACGCTGTCAAGGGTATGCTCCCCAAGGGTCCTCTCGGTCGCGCACTGCTCGACAACCTCTATGTATATGAGGGCACAGAGCACAAGCACGAGGCTCAGAAGCCAAAGTCAATCGATATTAACCAGTATAAATAATAGGAACTAAAGATGGAAATGATTAATGCAATCGGTCGCCGCAAGAGCTCTGTAGCTCGTGTTTACCTCACCGAAGGTACCGGTAAGATCACAATCAACAAGAAAGATTTGAAAGATTTCTTCCCATCAGCTATCCTTCAGTATGTGGTTAAGCAGCCACTGAACCTTCTGGAAGTTGCTGAGAAGTATGATATAAAGGCCAACCTCGACGGTGGTGGTTTTACCGGCCAGAGCCAGGCTCTCCGCCTCGCTATCGCCCGTGCCCTCGTTAAGGTTAACGCCGAAGACAAGAAGGCTCTGAAGGACCAGGGTTTCCTCACTCGCGACTCTCGTGCTGTTGAGCGTAAGAAGCCAGGTCAGCCCAAGGCTCGTCGTCGCTTCCAGTTCAGTAAGCGTTAATATACTGAACCGTTTAGCATCTAAACCCATAAGACTTGCCACTGCTGGCGATTACCTGTGGGTTGGTTCTAAGCAATATAGAATTAAAAAAGAAAGTAAACAACTCAAAAAGAAAAAGCTATGTCAAGAACTAATTTTGACCAGTTACTCCAGGCAGGTTGCCACTTTGGCCACCTCCGTCGCAAGTGGAATCCCGCTATGGCTCCTTACATCTTCATGGAGCGCAATGGCATCCATATCATAGACCTCAACAAGACTGTTGCCAAGATCGACGAGGCAGCAGAGGCGCTGAAGGGTATCGCCAAGTCAGGCAAGAAAATCATGTTTGTCGCTACTAAAAAACAGGCAAAGGACATCGTAGCCGAGAAGGCTGCATCAGTTAACATGCCTTACGTAATCGAGCGTTGGCCCGGTGGTATGCTTACCAACTTCCCAACCATCCGCAAGGCTGTTAAGAAAATGGCAAACATCGACAAGCTGATGAACGACGGTACATTCTCTAACCTCTCTAAGCGCGAGTTGCTGCAGGTAACCCGTCAGCGTGCCAAGCTGGAGAAGAACCTCGGTTCAATCTCTGACCTGACTCGTCTGCCCTCTGCCCTCTTCGTTATCGACGTAATGAAGGAGCACATCGCAGTGAAAGAGGCTCAGCGTCTGGGCATCCCAGTATTCGCTATCGTGGATACCAACTCGGACCCCAAGGCTGTAGACTACCTGATTCCTGCCAACGACGACGCCAAGGACTCTATCGAGGTTATACTTAACGCCTGCTGCGGTGCTATCGCAGAAGGTCTCGAGGAGCGCAAGGCTGAGAAGGCTGACGAGAAGGCTGCTGCCGAGCAGGCAGAGGAAGTGGCAGAGGCTAAGCCCCGCCGCACACGCAAGGCCCGCAAGGAAGAGGCTCCCGCCGCTGAGTAATCAATAGAATCACAAACCCAAGTTTAAGAAATAACAATTATGGCTGTTACAATAGAAGATATCAAAAAGCTGCGCGCTATGACTGGCGCCGGTCTGGCTGATGTAAAGAACGCCCTGAACGAGGCTGAAGGCGATTTCGACAAGGCTAAGGAGCTCCTGCGTGAGCGTGGTCTCGCCATCGCTGCCAAGCGTTCAGACCGTGAGACATCAAATGGTTGCGTACTGGTTAAGAAGGTTGATGGCTTCGCCGCAATGGTTGCCGTGAAGTGTGAGACCGACTTCGTAGCTGCCGGTAAGGACTTCATCGCCCTCGTAGGCGAAATCCTCGACGCTGCTATCGCCGCACGCTGCACCAACCTCGACGAGGTTAAGGCGCTGAAGCTCGCCAATGGCGACGACGCTGCCACCGCCGTACAGCATCGCTCAGGTGTTACCGGTGAGAAGATGGAGCTCGATGGCTACAACTATCTCGTAGGTGACAACATCTCTGTATACGACCACATGGGCCGCCACACTCTGGCTACCATGGTACAGCTGGACAAGGACAACGAAGAGGCTGCTCACAAGGTAGCTATGCAGGTTGCAGCAATGAAGCCTGTAGCTCTCGACGAGGCTTCTGTTCCTCAGGCCGTTAAGGACGAGGAGCTCAAGGTGGCTATCCAGAAGACCAAGGAAGAGCAGGTAGAGAAGGCTGTAGTTGCCGCTATCAAGAAGGCTGGCATCAATCCTAACCTCGTAGACAGCGATGACCACATCGAGTCTAACATGAAGAAGGGATGGCTCACACAGGAGGAGGCTGACAAGGCCCGCGAAATCAAGCAGACCGTAGGCGCTGAGAAGGCTGCCAACCTGAACGAGCAGATGATCCAGAACATTGCCAAGGGCCGTATGGCCAAGTTCTTCAAGGAGAACTGCCTGGTAGACCAGGAGTTCCAGTTCGCCGACGAGGATGGCAAGATTTCAGTTAAGGACTGGCTGAAGAAGCAGGGCGATCTCAACATCGTTGCTTACAAGCGCTTCACCCTCTTGGCTGACTAATTTTCGATATAGTTAAAATCGAAATAATAATAAGGACTGTACCCCTTTCGAGGGATGCAGTCCTTTTTTAGTGCATGGCACTGGCGGGGGCAGCCGGGTGCAGCGTCGCGACGGCAGGCGTGGCCAGGGCTATTTTGCCCTGCACCAATGATTTTACCGGCTTTTGCGCAAGCACTGTCAGAATTATTGTGTAACTTTGTGTATCAATAACAAGCAATCACCTATGAACCCATCTACCCGCCCGTCAAGGACAGGCCACCACAAGGAGAAATAAAAACCTATATAGCAATGAAACGTATATCCACACTGCTGTGCATGCTGCTCTGTCTGACAGCCTTATATGCGCAGAGGGCCGACAACTATCCGCCCACCAAGAACGCCCAGGTCAAGCTGAGCGAAACCAATCTGCCCATCGTCTTCATCGACGTAGACGGCAAGATGATACTCCGCGAAGAGCGTATCACCGCAAAAATCAAAATCATAGACAACGGCACGGGCAAGACCAACTATGCCGACCTCGCTGCCCACCCCGACCAGAAGGTGGACTATGAGGGATATATCAGTCTGAAATACCGCGGCAACTCGTCGTTCAACTCGTCTGACAAGAAGCCCTACGGCTTCAAGACCATCGCCAAACCACTGGAAGAAGGCGGCAAGAAGGTGAAGGTGAGCCTGCTGGGACTGGGCAAAGACAACGACTGGGTGCTGCTGGCACCTTTCTCAGACAAGTCGATGATACGCGACGTGCTCACCTTCGAGCTGGGGCGTCCCTACCTGGACTGGGTGCCCAGCTCGCGCCATGTCGAGGTGGTGGTCGACGGCAAATACTACGGCATCTACATCCTCACCGAGCGTCCGGGCAAGGGCAAGAACCGCCTGAACCTACATGACCCCGGCGAGGACGGAGGCGACCTGACGGGCGACTGGCGCGTGGAGATAGACCGCGACGACGAAGACCACTACTACCGCTCCAAGTATCACCCCTATGGCCGCTACGGAACGGTGGACAACACCAAATACATCACCTACCAATACGACGACCCTGAGTATGAGGACTTTGCCGACCTGCCCGCCGGAACGGAGAAGGCCATCCAAAAGTCGATAGACGACATGGAAGACTGCTTTGCCGGCGCCAACTACAAAGACCCCGTCAACGGCTATCGGAAGTATATCGACGTAACCTCGTTTATCGACTATATGCTCTCGACCGAGTTCACGTTCAACGTGGACGGCTACCGTCTGAGTTCGCACATGTACAAGTACAGCGAGACGCGCGCCAAGAACGAGGGGCTCGACAGCCGCTGGAAGTGTACGCTCTGGGACTTCAACATCGCGCTGGGCAACGCCGACTACTACAAGGGCTCGCGTACCGACCTGTGGCAGTACGACATGAACAGCCGCGAGACCGACAACCAGCTGGTGCCATTCTGGTGGAAGAGGCTCATAGACGACCCTGCCTATCAAACCGACCTGAAGGCCCGCTGGGCGGAGTATCGCGAAGGCCAGTATGCCGACAACCGCATTGAAGCCAAGATAGACTCGCTCGCCACGCTGCTCACCTCGGGAGGCGCGATGGAGCGCAACGAGGCAGCCTGGGGCATGTTTGGCAGATATGTATGGCCCAACGCCTATGTGGGCTACAGCTTCAACGACGAGATAAGCTACCTGAAGCGATGGATAAAGAGCCGTCTGACATTCATGGACAAGAAACTGCTGCCGCAGGAGAAGACAGACATACGGCCCGTGACGGTGGCGTCGGGCTATAACGCCGACGTGGTGGTCGAGGCGCTGCCCGCAAGCAGCCATGCCGACAATGCCGGCGACGGTGCCGACAACACCTTCTACTCTGCCGGGCTCAAGGTGTCGGGCGGACTGCCTACAGACGGCGTCGTCAACGCCCCATCGGGAGCCAACTTCCAGTTAGGCGACTATGCCGCCAGCAACGCCCTCGTCATCAAGACGGGCGAAGGGGGCGACCTCATCTTCGGCGCTCCCATAACGACCAGCCAGCTCTACATCCTCGCCACAAGCGGCGACGGCAGCAGCGACCTGACGGCTACCCCACTCTACAGCGACGGCAGCCAGGGCGAGGGCATCGCGCTCACTGTGGCAGACTGGTCGGTAAAGAGTCTGTCGGGCGAAGAGGCCATCAGCGGACTGAGCCGCATCAACAAGCGCACGAACACCTACAGCCAGAGCTTCGCCTTCTGTCTCTTTGACCACGCCATCGGCACCGACAAGAGTCGCAAGCTCAGAGGCGTGCGTCTCACCAGTACCCGCGGAGGTCGCGCCCTGGTGATGGGTGTGGCCTACAAGGTGGTGCAGACCGTGGGCATCGACAGCCCCGCCACTGGAGAGCTCAAGGCGGTGGGTTACTACACGCCCAACGGAGTGCGCATAGCACGCCCGGGCAGCGGCATCACCATCGTCAAATACAGCGACGGCAGCGTGAAGAAGATTGTGGCTGGACGCAACTGCAACAACTAATAAGAATATGTTTATAGTAATCGCATTTATATTTCTCGGCATCGGCTTGGGCTACACCGTACGCACAAGACTGGCGGCACAGGCCGGCGCCAAGGCGGTGGGTATCTGGACAGCCAGGGCCACGACATGGCTAATATGGCTCCTGCTCTTTATGCTGGGAGCCGAGGTGGGCGGCAACGAGCAGATAATCTCCGCCCTGCCCACTCTGGGTGTAGAGGCACTGCTGCTGGCAGTATGCAGCGTATTGGGCTGCTGCGTGCAGGCTTGGGCACTGTGGAAGAGCGTAAAAGGAGGCCGCGCATGAAGGGCAGTCTGATTGTGGTAGGCTTCTTCATCCTCGGCCTCGTGGCGGGTCGCATGGACGCGCTGCCCGCATGGATGGCAGAAGGCGGACTGAGCTTTGTGGCGCTGTGCGGACTGCTGCTCTGTGTGGGTATGAGCATTGGCCTCAACCCCGATATGAAGAGCGATTTCAAGATTCTCAATCCGAGGTTGGCGCTCCTGCCCATAGCCACTATCCTGGGCTCGTGGGTGGGCGCGATGGTGGCTTTCGCCATCATGCTGGGCGGCGACGGGGGCATCATCCAACCCCGCGGACTCACAGACTGCCTGGCCATAGACAGCGGTTTTGCCTACTACTCGCTGTCGAGTATCTTCATCACCGAATATCGCGGTGCCGAGTTGGGTACCATCGCTCTGCTGACCAATATCATCCGTGAGATGATTACGCTGCTGATGACGCCACTGATGGCGAAGTGGTTTGGTCCGCTGGCGCCGATATCCTCGGGTGGCGCCACGACGATGGACACCACGCTGCCCATCATCACCCAGACGATAGGCCAGCGCTATGTGGCGCTGAGCATCTTCCACGGCTTTGTCACCGACTTCTCCGTGCCCTTCCTCGTGACCATGTGGTGCATGCTGGGGGCTTGAGTTTGGGAGACTGTGGCTGAGATGGCGTCAGGATGAGTGGCTGGCATCATGAATGAGAATATAATAAAAATCAATGAATTTGCCGATGATATGATTACACGTTGTTATCTTGAAACGACAGATGTCTGCAACCTCAATTGCGTCTTCTGCCCCAAGACCACGCGTCCAAAGCGCACGATGACGCTTGAGGAGTTTGACCTGCTGACCAGCAGGCTCGCAGGTAGGGTCAAGTTTCTGTATTTCCACCTCATGGGCGAGCCTTTCCTTCATCCCCATCTGCCCCAATTTGTGGAGATGGCTCGGCAGAAAGGGTTTATCCCGGTGATTACCACCAACGGCACGCTGCTGTCGAAGCGGGAGGATATGCTCGAGGCGCTTCCCCATAAGCTGCAGATTTCCCTGCACTCGCACGAGGGTAACGGCAAGGAAGACCTCGAGCAATATATCGACGAGGTGATGACCTTCGCCAAAGAGGCAGCCCGTCGAGGCTGCATCATCGTGCTGCGGCTGTGGAACGAAGGCGGCCACAACAGCATGAACGAAGAGATTATCCGTCTGATAGCCAACCACCAACCTCGCCCGTGGGTCGAGCGAAACGATGGCTGGCGACTGGCAGAGAACCTGTATATCGAGAGCGACAACATGTTTGAATGGCCTGACCTCCAGCACGAATCCTACGCCGGCGAAGAGGTGTTCTGCTATGCTCTCCGCAACCAGATTGGCGTGCTCGTCGACGGCACCGTGGTCCCCTGCTGCCTGGACCATAACGGCGACATGCACTTGGGCAACCTCTACACCCAGAGTCTGGAGGAGATCCTCGCGTCGCCGCGCGCCCACGCCATCTATCAAGGTTTCACCAACCACACCGCCACCGAGCCCCTATGCCAGCGCTGCGGCTACTCCGCCGTGTCGAAAAGGTTTAGGAAGTAGAGGTGGGTGAGAGGGATCCATAGTTGGCGAAGGCGTAGGGGCGTCGCTATATATCATATTATTGCTGTCGGCTAAAACTTTTTGGAGCATAAAGAATTAGGGCTGGATTCCTCGTTTGGAATTCAGCCCTAAGTGTTACTCCTCCCAAACAACCAAATCTCTGTCCAGGGGGATGGCGTAGCGGGAGCCACGCTCGCCGGTGACTATGTAGTTGATGGCGAGATGCTCGTCGAACTTCTCTACGAATGCCTTTCTGATTCGGGCGAGGTTTTCATTGAGCGCGTTACCCAGCGGGTTGACGACCTTGGTTATGGTGAGGTTGAGCCGGGCCTCGTCGGTACAGGGGCGCAGCTGCCGGTAGATGTTGAACAGTTCGGTGTAATAGTCTTGCATGTGCTTGTAGATGATGCCTTCGGGATAGCGCAGGTAGAGGAAATAGATGGCTTTGGGCAGGGCACCCATCTCGATTTCCATGCCGTTGTAGTCGGGCAGAAAGATGCGATAATCGGGGGTGACAATCATGCGCGACAGGGGTTCCTGCTTGTCGATGAACTCGTGGATGGCCATGAGTGACACGCCTTCGAGCCTAAGTTTCTGGACGGTCATGCGAAGCTCGCGCAGGACATCCTCTGTAGCAATAAAGCTCTGCTTCTCGGCAGTTTCTTCTGCAGAGGCGGGCATGGCGGACTCTGCAGCAGGCTCCAGAGACTCCTGAGGAAGAAGGCTCTCCGACTTATCTTCCATCGGGACGCTCGCCAGACAAGGACTGATTGGCGCCATATCTGCATCTACGCCACAGGATGCGGCAAGCCTTTGACTTATCAGATGAACCAGGGCGTCCATGGCAGCGGAAGAAACGAAGTCGACATCGGACAAGGCCACTTGCCGGAATCTGACATCACCCGCGTACCCCTCCCGCGTTGCCCCGAAGATGAGCGACGGCTTCAGACGCTTGCGCTGGTCTTCGTCTGAGATATAGGGAGCGAACGCATCGCTCCTGACCTCGCCGACCAGAGGCTGGGAAGAGAGGTAGGGCGCATAGTAACGCAGCTTGGCCTCGATGTCGTGCTCGCTGAGCAGGTAGGGCATGTAGTAGAAATCCATACCGGCACGGTCGAACTTGGCTTTCAGGCGCAGATAGACGTCGCGGATGAGGTCATTGACATCCTCATCGTAGCCATTCTCGATGAAGAACACCTGATTGGGTTCGGGGCGGAACGGCAGATTGCTGAATAGTATCGTATTAGTGTTCATTGTTATAATTGTCAGTGCGCCGGCAAGTCATCCCCGCCGGCGCCATGGGTGGCATGTCATCGATTGCCCTTCGGCTCGCTCTTGAGGATATCCTCAAGGACCTCCGGAGTGTCATCATCGGCGAAGTAATCGTCGGATTCTGCCAGCGAAGCATCAGACGCTCGCATCTCGCAGCACACCTTGTCGTAGAACCTGGTACGGCTGCGGCCCTCTTTCTCGAACATGGCGGCGGTATCTTCTACATTGGCCGAGAAGCGGAGCGCATTGCACACGCCTATCTCGCCAGCCACCTTCTCCACATCCTGGTCGGCACCGATGTAGGTGAAGGTCCACCCCATCTGACGGAGTTCCTGGACGAGCGACTTAATCTGGCGACCGTTCCAGGTGAGCGACGCATTCTCATAGCCGTCGGTGATAATAGTGACGAGCACGCGGTCGCCATGGCAGACCCGCTGCTGGAGCTCGCTGATGCAGGTGCCCATGGCGTCGTAGAGGGCTGTGCATCCGAGCAGAGGATAGTCGGCGCTTGTGATGTTGCGGGCTTCGGCGATGGGCTTGGCAGAATAGATGCGGTTGAGGAAATCATCGCCGGCACTGAACGATGCCAGCGTGACATACTGCTGCAGCTCGGGGTGGGTCTCCTGCGCCCTGCGGATGGTGGCAAGGGTCTCGTTTACGCCTGTGAGTGCCTGGTTGTAGATGACTTCCATCGAGCCTGAGGCATCGAGGATGACGAGGTTGTAAATCTTCTGAGTTTCCATACTTGTGTTTTGAAAATGTTGAACTTCTTGTTGTTTGACAGTGCAAATGTAGGCAGTTTCAGCCACCTTACCAAGAAAAAACATTTTGCAAGACTTGCAAAGCTGGGGTCTCTCGCCGCTGCGTCCTCTGCCAGGTCCAGCCCTCTCCCGTCGCTCCCCCACCCCACGCTGAGGCTGTCGGAGCGTGGGCGACCGAAGAATGGGCTGTCGGGCATAGCCGTTGGACATCAAGAGGCTTGCTATCAACCGTCGGCAAACGACCATCGTCATAGTCGCCGTCGACAAAGTTAGTGATATTTTGGATATCGCGGATGATTTCAGCAAGGTTTTTGTGGCGAAGGTGGAGAAATACGCTGCGGAGGGGGATGTCAAGTGCGATTTGCGTCGCGAAATCGTCATGGCAAAGGCTGAAACGCTGGTATCCGAATTGTATTTCCATAATTCAGACTTCGGTTTCAGGATAGAGGTGTATATATAAATAGGTGTGCTGTCCATAAAAACTATTGCAATCGACATAAAATTTGGGCTGAAATTTCTCACGAGGTTTCAGCCCTTTTGGTTATCTTTGTTTTGCTAAAATAAAACATAACCATGAGCAAAGATAGTCATTTTACCGGCCAGCCGATATATTGTCAAGTGTTAAAGTTACTTGACAAGGAGAAAATTCTTCAAATAAGCCACGAAACGAAAGGAAGCGAGGCTTACGTGAAGCGTTTTGATTTTCTGCGTGAACTCGAGATAGGAATGAAGGCTGAGGCTCACAAGATCGCACATCTTGGCATGGACTATCTGGTCCGTCGCAGCACGCTTGCTGAGGCCAATATACGTCGTCTTCAAGAGTTCTTTGCGAGTGTCTATGCCTACCTTTTAGAGAAGTACGCCAAGTTTTTAGCGGACAGCAATAAAATAAAACACCTCTAAATCGACAGCCGTCGGCTGGCGATTTAGACTGGGGCAAATTCTTTTGCTTTAAGTCCTTCTTATCATGACGAAATTTTGTCAAAGACAAAGACTCTCGAAGAGCATATATTCTACATTCATCAGACAGCAAATCTAAATTGGAACAAATACACCCTTCGTGATGCGGTATTTATTTCAGGAATCCATGCTCATAAACCTTAGGCCGTATTTTTTCAGCTAAACGCCTATGTGCCATACGCAAGACAGAGTAGAGTTTTGTATAGATTCCGTCTTCGCTTGTGGTGTTCATAACCTCCTTACCTTTTTTGTCCACCTTAGTACCTTGGAAATATTTCCTTATATCGTAGTATGACGCATTTAAGTCGGCGTTAGGTTGCTGATAGTAATAACTCCACAATTCACGCCCTGCATCAAACACAGCTTGAGCTTCGGGAGAGAAACGTAAAGGTTCACAGTCTTGCTGAATATCGAACAACTCCGTCTGAATTATTGTTGGCCTTCTTTTGCCAGAGATATAGTCTACGAGAAAGTGGTTTGGCAATTCATCCGTAATTCCAAGTTCAGTTTCAGTAAAAGGTTGCCAGTGGTTTGGTCCGTCACTTGAACGTATATTATTCTTGTTGCTGAATATTGTATATGCGAGACAGTCTGTCTTGAACTCATTATCTGTTCTCCATGTGTCGTAAGGATAAAGGAACTGGTCTCGATCGTTCTCCCATGTAGCCTCTTCAACCAGACGTACAGCTAAATATATGCATGACTCGATTATGTTGAATTCTGTTATCTGCCATTGATATTGGTGGTTCCATGGACGATTTGGACGTTCTATTCTTACAGTTCGTTGATTCTGAAAATCATTGGCAATACCTATAATGGTAGCTATTGACTCTTGACTGTCATCAATGAAAGAGAGAGTCCAATCGTTTATAAAACGTAATCCCTCGTAGCTCACAATCTGTTTCTGTGGTAACAATTCACCCTTGCTGTCATACACGTCTGACACAATTCCGTTGAACGGTTCAATATCTGTTGTCTTCCATACTTTGAAGCCTATAGGGAAACTGCCCTTTACATTGTCGAAAGTGTCGGCTGGAACTATGAACATAGCCTTGGGGGTAAGACAAAACATCTTTCTGAAATCCGCAAACTTAGGAGCCTGCAAGTTTTTGAGTTTGGAGAAGTCTGCAATAATTGCCCCTGGAATTTCTCGGTATATTCGCGTGAGAAACTGTATGTAAAGTTCACGCTTTGCATAGCCCATTGAACTTCCAAAATTCTTTGCTACTGCAGTGTTGGCAGCCACACCGCTACGACCTTTGCCACTCCGGTTATCCCCCTCTGCATATGGTGGGTTGATGTATAACACCAATTTCTTTCTTCTCTCAGGACTATTGATGATATTCTGTAGTTCATGCGGTATCTTGCTTTTCACAAAAACTCCTTCCTTGGTAGTATAGTCAACCAATGGGTCGTTAAGAAAATCAAATTGGAAAACATGATTTCCAAATAGGTTAGCACCATTGCTCACACGCTCCTTCATGGTGTCAACGTCAGCCTGTTCCAATGTTGAAGCCCATAGGTTATATCGGTTGGTCAATCCGGTCAACAAGTTTCCAGTACCAGCTGCACAGTCCCACACTACATAATCATCTTGCCAGTTTTCACCAAGTACTCTTGCTATATACTCTTGTGATTTCTCTACCCAAATCATTGGTGTAAAGTAAGAACCATGACGCTCGCGGATATCTTGCGGGCGCAAACGGTCGGCACGTTCAAGTATGTAGTCACGATATTCTGAACGCGGTGGGCGTTTGTATCTTTGCCAGAACAATTTATGCGCCATCTGCCCGTCATTAAAATCAAAATTGGCAAACAAATATGTATTATTGCCTTGAACTTTACCGGTATTCACCTTATAATGGTCTTTCTTCAACAATACCGAAAGGTTTTCCTGTAAAGTACTATTATCTTGCGACATAAGGTCTGCCAAAAAGAAATGACAGTCATAAATGCCTATCTCAGCCAAGTCTTCCCATTCTACAGCAAGTGAACCTTTCACTTCTTTCAGCCATCTACGATATATATGAGGAAAATTATTCTTGTTGACGCTTGTCTTTGAAGCACGTCTACCTGTCGTTGAGAACTTGTCTTTAATGAAAAAGCGTAGACTGTCGGCCTGTTTCTCAAAGTTAAATACAAACACATGTGTTTTCAACGTATCATGTACCATATTGTAGAGTTGATTAAACTCTTTGCTGGTATGGTCAGAAGGAACTACATTCCAATTGAAATCATTCTGCTCAAAGACACCTGAAACTTCATCGAAATGTACAAAACCTATTTTCTCTGCATCGAAAGATCCGAGATAATCGGGGGCATCAAGTTCTGTAAAACGACGGTCTTTCCCTATCGTAAGAATCAACTGTACAAATTGCTCATAGATGTTTCGTTTAACACCTCTTTTCGCTTCTGCCCAAAGATAAGTTGTGCCATTATACCCAACATAGAAATCCACTTTTCCAGGAATGTCTGTATTGTCATAACCAGCAAACCATTCTTCACGAACTTTATTTTTAAGTTCTTCTTCCTGTATCGTCTTTGAATAATATGCCATAAGTAAATTATCTTTATTGCGGAATAGTTTTTTCAAAGTTACGCTTTTTTGTTGAACAAACAAAAACATACAAACAAATATTTGATTTAACCCATGTGTTGCAGTCATTCCATGAAGACACCACGGCCGAACAGATAACACAAATGCTTCCTCATTATTACAGAAAAACTCGCGAATAGCACTTCACGAGTTTTTTTATTCAAAGCAATACGGCTTGTTTCGGATGGTTACGTTACACAAAACTGCGGTCAAACTGCAATGAATGGTTATGAAAAAATCCCTGGCCTTAAAAAGACCAGGGATTCTTATTGTTGTGAGATATCTATTCAAAGATTATTCTGCTGCAGCTTCTGTTGCTGTCTCTTCTGCCTGAGCCTCTACGGGAGCCTCTTCTGCCTTCTTGGCGGCAGAACGACGGCTACGACGTGTCTTCTTCTCAGCCTTTGGAGCCTTAGCCATGTTCTCATCGAAGTCAACGAGCTCGATGAAAGCGATGGGAGCAGCGTCACCCTGACGGGTACCCAACTTGATGACGCGAGTGTAGCCACCGGGACGGTCGCCTACCTTCTCAGCAACTACGTTGAAAAGTTCCTTGACAGCTTCCTTGTTCTGGAGATAACGGAAAACAACACGACGGTTGTTGGTATCACCTACCTTAGAACGAGTAATCAGGGGCTCAACGAATTTCTTGAGAGCCTTAGCCTTAGCGAGGGTCGTAGTGATTCTTTTGTGCAAAATCAGGCTGGAAGCCATGTTGGACAACATGCTACCGCGGTGACTTGCAGTACGGCCCAGATGATTGAATTTCTTATTATGTCTCATTTTTGTTTTGTTCTTTAATTACAAGGGATTATTCCTTGTCTAATTTATACTTAGAAGTATCGGTTCCAAACGACAGATTCAGACTCTCGAGCAAATCATCAAGCTCTGAAAGCGATTTCTTACCGAAGTTGCGGAACTTGAGGAGGTCTGTCTTGTTGTACTGTACCAAGTCGCCAAGTGTCTCGACCCCAGCTGCCTTAAGACAGTTGAGCGCGCGTACAGACAAGTTCATGTCTACGAGCTTGGTCTTCAACAGCTGACGCATATGGAGTACCTCTTCATCAAACTCCTGGTTCTCTTCCTGATCAGGATTCTCGAGAGTAATCTTCTCGTCAGAGAACAGCATGAAGTGATAGATGAGGATCTTGGCAGCCTCTTTCAAGGCATCCTTCGGGTGGATGGAACCATCGGTGGTAACTTCGAGAACGAGTTTGTCATAGTCGGTCTTCTGCTCGACACGATATGGTTCAACTGCGTACTTTACGTTACGGATGGGGGTGTAGATTGAATCGATTGGGAGTACGTTGACATCGGTACAGAACTCACGGTTCTCATCGGCGGGGACATAGCCACGACCTTTGTTGATGGTAAGCTCAATCTGCATTGATGCCTTGCTATCTAAATGACAAATCACCAAATCAGGGTTTAACACTTCAAATCCAGTCAGATACTTACTTATATCACCGGCCTTGAACTCAGTAGTGTTCTCAACAGTGATACTAACTTTCTCATTCTCGAATTCTTCTACTACTTGCTTGAATCGAACTTGTTTGAGATTCAAGATAATGTTAGTTACATCTTCCTTGACACCGGGAACTGATGAAAACTCATGCTCAACGCCAGCAATACGGATGGTATTGATAGCAAAGCCCTCAAGTGAAGAAAGAAGTATGCGGCGAAGCGCGTTACCGATGGTAACACCAAAGCCGGGCTCCAATGGGCGGAATTCGAATTTACCGAATCGCTCATTGGCCTCTAACATTACGACTTTATCAGGTTTTTGAAATGCTAATATCGCCATTAACTTAATGATTTTTATTATTTAGAGTACAACTCAACGATTAACTGCTCCTTAATATTCTCAGGAATATCTGCACGCTCTGGCTTGTGGAGGAACTTACCGCTCTTGGTGTTCTCATCCCACTCGAGCCATGGATACTTGCTGTGGTTGAAACCTGCCAGTGCATTCTCGATGACCTCGAGAGACTTGGCCTTCTCGCGAACGCCAACTACCATTCCAGGCTTAACAGAAAAAGAAGGAATGTTAACTACCTTGCCATCAACAACGATGTGCTTGTGGCCTACCAACTGGCGTGCAGCTGCACGAGTGGGGGCGATACCCAGGCGGAATACGACGTTGTCAAGACGGCTCTCCAAATTCTGAAGAAGAACCTCACCGGTAATGCCTTCAGCCTTTGCAGACTTCTCAAACATATTACGGAACTGGCGCTCAAGTACACCATAAGTGTATTTAGCCTTTTGCTTCTCTGCCAACATGACACCGTACTCAGACATCTTTCTGCGACGGCTGTTGCCATGCTGTCCAGGAGGGAAGTTTCTTCTGGACAAAACTTTGTCTGCGCCGAAGATGGGCTCACCAAATCGACGTGCAATTTTAGATTTCGGACCTATATATCTAGCCATAATATTTAATAAATGCTATTGATTAAATGTGAATAGAGTAATAATGAGAATACTCTGAATTATACGCGACGGCGCTTGGGAGGACGACAACCGTTGTGTGGCAATGGAGTAACGTCGATAATCTCGGTTACCTCGATACCTGCACCATGCACGGCACGGATAGCAGACTCACGACCATTACCTGGACCCTTAACGTATGCCTTAACCTTACGGAGACCGAGGTCAAAGGCAACCTTGGCGCAATCCTCGGCAGCAGTCTGGGCTGCATAAGGAGTATTCTTCTTAGATCCGCGGAATCCCATTTTACCTGCAGATGACCAAGAGATCACCTGACCTTCACTATTAGCAAGGGAAACGATAATATTGTTGAACGAGCTGTGAACATGAAGCTGTCCTAAAGCGTCAACCTTTACATTTCTTTTCTTTGATGTTGCTTTTGTCTTTGCCATTTTTAGCTTACTTTAAAATTACGATTGAAATCAATCAACACTTAAACTAAAATTACTTCGTAGCCTTCTTCTTATTAGCAACAGTCTTCTTCTTTCCCTTACGAGTACGAGCATTATTCTTTGTGCTCTGACCGCGAACAGGAAGACCATTACGATGTCTGATACCACGATAGCAACCTATATCCATAAGGCGCTTGATGTTCATCTGGATCTCTGAACGGAGATCAC
>ULIZ01066490.1_pt1 | contig 30199 bp, 18 predicted proteins | sample 1950601 | NCBI WGS metagenome assembly ULIZ01 (sample SAMEA4835456, study PRJEB28245) | human gut metagenome | biome: gut microbiome; material: fecal sample | place: Denmark | collected 2008 | reverse complement strand
CCGTGACCGCCTGCTACTGGAAGAACAATCATAAACAAAGCACCGGCTACAATGACAAAGCCACCGAAGCCACGAAGGTGGACGGCACTGAGGTTACCTGGCAGAAAGCCGTTGATGCCATGAACACCGCCTTGCAGAACGCAGGCTCAGAGTGGCGTTACGAACTTACCGGAGCATTGCCTACCTTGAGGAAGCAGTAAACCGGATGAGACCGGCACGTGGCCACTCAGCATCCGGAGCGGAAGGGTCTATACGAAGGCGACAGTCGCAATTGAGCTCTGACAGGGCGGCGGAAGAGTTTCTTTTACAAAACACCAATGTGAGCGTTGGCGGGACGCGGCCACGGAGTGTTTTGTAACTCACTGATAATCAGAATCCATTTTAGATATAGCGTGGAAACGCAGGCTTTTTTTGGTCGCGTTTCCACGCTGTATTTTATAACTCATTGAGAATCAGCACCTCCAAAAATCAAACGTGGCTGCGTCCCGCCGGTGATTTCACAGGGATGATATTTATTCGTATCTTTCCGAATAAAATTCACGCACTCTGAAACAATATACAAAATGAATAAAGCAAAACTCGACCAAGTTTTCAACCTGAACAATAGTGACGAGGTCTTTTCTTTCATGAAGGACTATGCATATAAGAATCAAGATTTAAGTGAGGAATTAATTCGGCACTTTCTTCCTGACGACATTGACTTGGACTCACTTAGGGCTGAGGTCAAGAATATCATCTTTTCCGTTGAAGAGAGTGGAGACAGATGGGGACCATCACTAAACTGGTATCAGATAGATGTGCAATTAGGTCGGATGATGGAGAAGGCCAGGTATTATGATCGGGAAGGAGAATTCGACGCAGCGGCGTCAATTGCGTCCGAGGTAATCCTTTTTGTCGGCAAGCATTACTCTGATGATCGAGTATACGAATGTGAGGGGTTCGATGGATATGATTTCGAGAGCAGAAGTGCAGCAGATATGCTCATATCGTTAATCGAATCTAGGGTGCTGGACATTGGCACCATCAGGAGGATATCCAGTGACATTGACAAGGCCTCCGAAACAACGACATTCCGTGACGGCGGATATTGCATTGCAGACTTGAGTGAGTTGCAGAGCGTTCTTGAGGGCGTTTTTGATAATTTTGACGACCATTTGGCGTCACTTGATAAGATTATAGACAATGCAGGGCAATCTGTCTATTATAGAAATCGCTGGTTGTTCAGAAAAGTGGCATACCTGAACTATAAAGAAAAGTATGATGCTGCCCAGAAGACAATAGATGATAACTTTTTCGTGCCGGAACTATCCAAAATGCGGATTGACTCCCAAATATTCCACGGACAAATTGAAGATGCTATTGAATCGCTGGACAGAGCAATAGAATGTACGGAAGACTCTTCGTATGTGCACAGTTGTCATGAAAGAAAGATGGAACTGCTTGAAACAACAGGAGACACATCAAGGCTGGCAGAAGAACTTGAGTATCTGATTTTGAACAGCTATTCTTCAGAATATGATTATTATCTTCAGTTAAAACATGTTCTGGAACAGTTACCTGCCAATTCCTCAAACCTGTTACACACCATCATTGAAAAGTTGGTCGATAAGAGCCGTTTTCATAGTCAGAAGGATACCGCCAGAATATGTGCAGAAGAGAACATGATTCCACAGCTGGCCGAGTGTTTGTCTTGGAATAATAGCTACAACGATGAATGCTATATGGTTTTGGCGGAATATGGCAAATTGCTGGACTCTCCCACGAGGCGGAAGATTGTTGAAAGACATATTGACAACATCCGAACGAAAGCCATCCCTACAGATAGCCGTAGATATTGTTATATCGTCAGCAATATGAAAGCCCTCCGGGATTCGTGCAGTGAAGGGCAAGCTGCTGTGAATAAACTAATTGAAGAATTCAGGACACAATATTGTCGAAGACCATCAATGATGAGAGAGCTGAATAAACTGCGTTGAGTGAGTTAAGCCACATTTCCAGCGATTTCTTGTCGGTCTGTTCCGTTACTTACTTTTGAGGAAAGAGATAGTTTCGGCAAAGAGGAGTTCAAGTTTCGCAAGTTATCAAAATTGTTGAACGCCTGCGCAAACTTGAGTTTCACTTTGCCTATAATTGTGGTTGTCATTATATTTGTCACAAAATAAGAGCCCCTTACATTAGAAGAAATAGCATTATGGAACACAATGTTAAGGACAAGATAGAATGGACGGTGATATTTCTTGCCGAATTTGGAAAGCGTCACAGACTGACGCTCAAACAATCATTCAACTATTTATTGCGATATAAAGGCATCTACTTCGTGGAACAACACTACGATTATCTGCATACACAATCATTCGTGTCTGCAGTGGACGACCTTACACAGTACTGTCACAAATTGGGAGGAGGCATAGCATGAAACTATATCACGGGACCAATATTGTATTCGACAAAATTGACCTTAAAGAGATAGACTTCAAGAAGATAGGCCTGAAGTCCGAGCCGCTTGTTCCGTCAAGGAAGGAATTCGTCCATCACATCAGATTTTAACATCGGATGGCCGATTATAAAATAGTGAATTATTCTCTTGTAATTTAGGGGGGGCAGTATATTTGCACCGTAGAACCACCAACATAACAACTATGCCCCGTTTGAAATCGATTGACACTAGTGTTTTTATCATAAGGATTCTATTGTCTTGCATTGGAATGAGCCAAGCCTTATCCGCATATGCTCAAGACGGTATAAGAGGAAGAGTCTTGGACGAACAGGGAAAAGGACTTGACGCTGCTGTCGTCATGCTGGCATCATTACCGGATAATGTATTGATGGAAACCACTATAACCGACAGCAATGGGCAGTATCTTTTTCCAGTCCACAACGGCAAGTTTCTCCTATGCATAAAGACACTTGGATATAAGGAGTTCCAGAAGGACATCACCCTTGCAGAATCTCTGACGCTTCCGGACATTCATTTGGAACCGGAGGAGATTTCATTGAAAGATGCCGTCGTCACCGCGCGGAAATCACGTCCGATGACGACTTCTGCGAATGGAAAGATTCAGATTCATGTCTCGCAATCCTACCTTACCGACGTAGGGAACGCCTTGGACGTGTTGAAGCATTCCCCCGGCATTTCCGTAAACAATAAAGGCGACATTTCTCTGGCGGCTCTGGGAGGAACAGCCATATATGTCAACGGGAGAAAGCTCATGCTGCAGGGAGACGAGTTGTCAACTTATCTCCGCACCCTCTCTTCCGAGAAGATCTCTCAAATAGAGATTTCTCATAACCCTGATGCAAGCTTCGGGGCAGATGGCTCCGGTGGTATCATAAACATTATCATCAAAGCATCAGGGCGATCGGGCTTTTTCATAACCACATCACATGGCGTCGGTTACTGGGAAAACCTGAAACAGAATTCAGACCTCGCCATGTCGTACAATACGGACAAATGGCAATTGGGGCTGAACTACAACCACAGTATAGGGCACTACGCGATGGATTATGGTTACGAAAAGGTCCAGAATGGGGACAAGAACATATCCGAGACGGCTGACACGGACAAGCGCAACACCTACTCGGCTGGCATTGACTTTTCCTGGCAGCCTAATCAAAAGAACAGACTTTTCATAAACAGCACCGTAAACGTTCTCGCAGGTCCGGGAGAGACACGGACAATGACAGAAATCTATCAGGGAACGGACCTGCTGTTCAATATACTCAAAGCCCGCAACAACTATATTGAACAGAAAAATCTCCAGTACAACAACAGTCTGAGTTATCAGTACCGGCCATCATCAAATACACAAATATCATTCTCCGCGGACTGGACCCATTTCGACGGCAAAGCACGCTGCGAACAACCCAATGAGTATTTCACGGCAGACGACACGCCCATCCGTTCCGATTTCTTTTACTCGGAACCTGACAAGGATATTGACATCTATGCGCTTCTGGCAGACTACAAATACAGACCGAATGCACAGAACGAAATACTTGCAGGTGTCAAGACAACGTTTATCGGGAGCGACAATTCATTTATCTTCAAGAAGAACGGAGTCATGGATACTGGACGTTCGAACGACTTCCTGTACAAGGAAAAGAACCTTGAGGCCTATGCGCAATATACCCGCACATGGAATAAGATTGAATTAAGTGGCGGACTGCGGATGGAGTATATGCACACATTCAGCAGGCTACTTTCCATGACAAGTCAGGATGCTGAGACGAACACCGGGAACCATCTTCGGTTGTTCCCGAATTTCAGTGCAACATACAACATCAACGGAAAGAACAAAATCGCATTGCTCTACAGCAGAAGACAGGACAAGCCCAGGTACGAGGACCTGAACCCGTTTGAATGCCTGCTCGACGAATTGTCCTATTGGAAAGGCAATCCGTTTCTCAAGCCTCAATTGTGCAACAAGATTATGCTGTCATACACCTGGAGCAGTCTGTCATTGAACCTCTATTACAACAATCTCGATGGCTATTTCACATCACTTACGGATGTATATGGAAGCGACAAGACAATCATGACGAAGAAGAATATCGGAACCCAGCAACAGGTCGGGTTCGACGCAGTGTTCTCCAAACGCCTCACACCTTGGTGGGACTTCAGCACAAACGTCGGACTGTACTACTTCATGAACAAACTGGATTACGAAACGTACAGACATGAGTACAGACGTCCGTCCTGTTTCTTGTCTTCAAGCAACAGCTTTCTCTTGCCGCTCGGCATCAACCTCGAAATCTCAGGGCGATTCTACTCCAAACGGCAGGGCGGAAGCTATGAGGTCTGCAGGCCGACAGGCAGCATTGACCTGGGCCTCAACAAGAGTTGGCTTGACGGCTGCCTGCGCATAGCCCTGCTGATGACGGATGTCTTCCACACTGAGCGTTGGGACAGTTATGGAACAAAAGATAACCTGATACTGTCGTCATGGGGGCATGGGGAGAGCCGCAAGATTCTGCTGCGATTGACATATGGTTTCGGAAAGCAAAGATTCGAGAAAATTGACAGGAATCTGGAGGAACTGAACAGATTATAAAAAAAGTAAATTTTTTTCTTGTACTTTAGGGGGGGAGGGGCAGTATATTTGTATCATATAAACCACTAATGACATGAAAAAGTTATTATTATTCATCTGTGCCGCAATGATGATTTTCAGCTGCGGCAAGGAAGGGTCAGGAAACAAACCTTCAATTAACCATGTAGACAAGGTGACTTGGGCCACTGTTGTCAAGGAGTATCCATTCCTGGACGGCTTTCCTGTATTTGACGGGGAAGTCGAGAATTGGCAGTATAAAGAACTTGGCAGCATGAAGACATTGACCTTCTTCGACTACAATTGCGACAAGTCCGTGTCGACAACCTATTACGCCAAGTTCATACCTGCGGGCTTCACCAAGAGCGAAGGTTCTGAAATCTACCGGAAGACGGCGGACAAGAAGAATTACATCTTCAGCGGCAGTTATGGCGGCGGCAGTTTCGGCTTAAGTTTCTCCGTTGACGCCGAATAGGACATGAAAACGGGAATCATCACCTGCGCTTTGACGGCATTGGCCCTGGCGGCAGGTATAACGTTGCACGCACAGACAGTCTCCGACAAGAAGGCAAAGCGTCAGAAGGAAGAGATTGTCAATGTCAGGGTATGGCTCAACAAGGGAGAGGACAAAGTCATTGACGGTTATCTCCGTTCGGCTCTTGTCAACCGCCCCGACAACATTGAAATAAGCCTTACCGCCGACGGCAAGAGGATTAGATATGTCAATGAAGACGTCGATTCCCTGCTTCTTGACGGTTCGGACAAATATGTGAAGAGGCTGGTCAAGATGTACGGAGCATTGGGCGGCCCGGCAAAGGTCGAATGGGTGCGTGAGGAATACCGTGGCAAAGGCATTGACCTGTACTCTCTTTTCACCGTTGAAGCCGAAAGGACTGGAAGAAACATCACGGTCGTGAAACCGGTCCGCTCGTGGTACCTTAGCATTGCCGGGGACATGGCCATAATGGTCGGGTCTGATACCCGCAACAGCATCTTTGACAAGGCTGATCCGCCGATGTCTAGGGCAATGCTGAACAAATATTTCGGAAAGATATATGACTATCCGGAATTTGCCTCGAGGATACAGGAGGGCGAATTCAGCACGTTCATGGATGTCATCCATGCGTGGGAATCCTCTTACGGAGGCACTGCTCTCCGCGTGGATGGGAAGTTCAAGGACGGGCAGGTCGATGTCCAGGGAGGAATCGCCTCTTCCGACGCCAATAAGAACGTGGACTGGAAGCGTACCAAATCTGAGATAGTGTTCCCGAAATACACGAGGACAATCCAGGTCGGCGCCTCCCCTGTGATCGCGGAGTGGACAAAAGTGATGAAGCATGCCACTGACGGCTCCAAATCCTCATTCAAGATGGCTGTCCCTCCGATAATGATATATTCGGACATCTGTTTCCTTGATTTCGGACGTTTCGGAAGCCTGGGCTGGTCAATAGGAGGCGAATACTCCCGCTACAGCTACAACTGGATGCTGGACAACGGCTATGGCGACAAACAACAGGACACGTACTGCAACAGAGTTGACTTTGCAGCAGGTCTCAGTTACCACATAACGCTATGCAGCCGTCTCGAACTCTACGCGAGGGCGATGATCGATGCAGGACTGATCGGAGAACACACCACAGACCACGAAAGCGGAGAGAAGGCCAGTTCCACATTCAACAAGATGGACACGAAGATGGGCGTACTGGCCACTGCCGGACTCCGCTGGTACTTCTGCAACAAGGCCGGACTCTGGGTGGAAGGCGGCCATGACGCAGGCTACGTGTCGGCAGGCTTGTCATTCAAGTTCTGATGAGGTGGCGGGACGAATTCTCGCCTGACTTCATAACGAATTTATATAATACAGCGTGGAATTTTGGACTATTCTGTCCGCAATTCCACGCTGTATTAAAATATCATCTGATTCACTTGAGGATCTTGAGTAATCAAGAGCCCAGTCTGTTTTAGAATCAGTTCGCCATCAGAACTTCTGCATAGTCGTTTGCTGAATTCGGCAAAGTGATATGGGATAGAGATTTCGTGTCGTTCCAAGCAAGATCATAGATTTGCAAGCCATTGGATGTCTCCGAAACGTTCAGAAGAATGTGGCCAGGCTTTTCAGAATTCGACGTGGCGGATATTATCTGGCCGATTTTGCAGGTGTAAATGGCTTGGCCGATAGTTCCGTTTTCAGGATTGACCAGGCGGAACAGACTCAACCCTCCGTATGTGGCAATATAGCCGGCGTCACTGCCCGCCCTGAACGGAATCAATGATTCGGCTGCGATATCCTCCATTATGTGGAAGCCCTCTTTGTCCAGCATTACCGCAGTCCAGTTGCCATTACCCTTGTTTGCAGAAAGAAGATATGAAGAGGATTCTTCCGTTCCGATGAACACTCCTGGATAGTTTCCGAAATATTCAGGCTTCAGGCCATCTGGCATGGCAAATGTCGGCTGCACAGGTCCAAGTGCGTCCGACTTTGTCATATAGTCGGCTCCGATTTCAATCGGCAATGTCTGCAATGCGCAGATTCCATCATGACATACAACAGCCACGGCGGCATTTGACGGAGTCAGGAATAATGCCATGACATCAATAGCGCGAGTCTTGACCTCGCCGGTGAAGAAATCGACACATACGGCTGTCCGGTGCCCGTCCTTCCCAGAGATGCCACAAAGCCCATATGATCGCGGAACATTGATGACTGAATGGAGATTCTCAGGCAGTGCAACCTCAAGGGATTTCTGGCAGGAATTGTTCATGTCAAGCATGAATCCGTCAATTTTGCAGGATACATGGCTGACTCCATAGAGTCTCAATTCCTTCGGTGACTGTCCGTCCGTGATTCTCAATAATCCGATTTTCTGCAGCTTTCCCTCACGCATTACGCTGACTTCCACATCCGCTGCCGGATACCTATATGGAAGGACGGCGGTTATGCCGACTGGCGTCACATCTTGTTTCTTTGCATAGATACCGGACACCTTACCTACAGGAATAGTTGCGTCACCGGTCTCCCAAGTAAATGTAAGCATGACATTGTCCGTCTGTTGGCAGCCTATGCCATGAAGATGAAAGGCATCGCCAGGCGAAAGTGTCTGCCCAGCCTCCTCAAGTCTTGCGTCCTGTATGAAAACGACATTATCTACAGACTTGAATGCTTCTCTGTTGCAGGAACAGGCTGCCGTCATCACGGTAAGCCAAACAGCAAGTGTCTTACGTAGCTCCATTACAAATTAAATTAGAAAGGTAATATACGTCCGTTTCTCAAATTTGACATCCCACTTTGATGTTCGCTGTTCAGGTTTCACACAAGATGATAGTGTCAAACCTTTTTCAACTTGAACGTGATGTTGACTTCCCACCCATAGCCTTCGGCGATCTTGTAGATGTTGCTGATAGTGATGTCGACCTTCTTGGCAGGCGTAATTCCAGACTCATTCGCGGTAAGATTCTGAAATTGAGCGCATTGCGAGATTAGGACTAGGAAAGGGATCTGCCAAGACCACCTTTCATTGACACCTCTTGGCAAGAGACTTATTACCTAATCAATTAAGATACAAGCAATTACAGATTAAGCTACCTGCCAAGAGGGTCGAAAATCGCACCGAAAATCGCACCGGACAGCAAAATTGTTATCCGATGTCGGCGCCGTTGTTAAGAGCTTCGGCAGGGGTGATGAAACGCATCTTGCCGTCACCCTGGCGGGCCATGAGGATCATGCCTTTGGACTCAATGCCGAAAATCTTACGGGGCTTGAGGTTTGCAAGAATACAGATTTGCTTGCCTACCATATCCTCTGGAGAATAGAACTTGGCGATTCCTGACACGATAACCCTCTTGTCAATGCCGGTGTCGATGGTAAGCTTGAGAAGCTTGTCAGACTTAGGAACCTTGACAGCCTCAAGAACAGTGGCTGTACGGATATCCATCTTCTCGAAATCCTCAAACTCCACCTCAGGCTTCTGAGGAGCAACCTGCTTGGCAGCCTCTGCCTTGGCAGCAGCCTCACGCTCAGCACGGATGGTATCAAGACGGGCCAGTTGGGCATTGATAGCCTCATCCTCGATCTTGGCAAAGAGAAGCTCGGCATCCTTGAGCTGGTGACCCTCAGGGAGAACAGTCTCAGAACCGAGAACATCCCAGTTCAGGCAGACACGGCCGTCATTGCACGAACAAGCATTGACATCAGCAGAAACAGTATGCAAAGCGGCACCCTCACCTTCCTTATAGGTATTGACAGTCTCCTGCTCACCCTTGCGGTGATCCACGCCGGCGCAGAAGTCCACGTCAAGCATATTGCGGAGCTTCTCGGCAGCAAACGGAGTGAACGGCTCGAAAGCTATTGCAAGGTCAGCACAAATCTGGAGGCTGACATTGAGAATAGACGCAGTACGCGCCATATCAGTCTTGGCCACCTTCCAAGGCTCAGTATCAGAAATATACTTATTGCCGAGACGGGCAATGGACATGGCATCCTTCAGCGCCTCGCGGAAATGATAAGTCTCAATGTTTTTCTCCAACGAAGCCTTCAGCTGAGGTACCTGAGCCAAAGTTTCCTTGTCAATGTCAAGAAGTTCGCCGGCAGCAGGGACCTTGCCCTCGAAATACTTGTGGGTAAGTACAATAGCCCTGTTCACAAAGTTACCGAAGATGGCAACGAGCTCGCTGTTGTTACGCTGCTGGAAATCCTTCCAGCTGAAATCGTTGTCCTTGGTTTCAGGAGCATTGGCAGTAAGGACATACCTCATGACGTCCTGCTTTCCAGGGAACTGCTCCAGATACTCGTGAGCCCAGACAGCCCAGTTCTTGGAAGTCGAAATCTTGTCACCCTCGAGATTAAGGAACTCATTTGCAGGCACATTGTCAGGAAGAATGTAGCCATCGCCATAAGCCTTCAGCATTGACGGGAACACGATGCAATGGAACACGATATTGTCCTTTCCGATGAAATGGACAAGCTTGGTATCCTCTGATTTCCACCACTTTGTCCAGCTTTCAGGAAGAAGCTCCTGAGTATTGGAAATGTAGCCGATAGGCGCATCGAACCAGACATAGAGGACCTTGCCCTCTGCACCCTCGACAGGAACAGGAACGCCCCAATCAAGGTCACGGCTCACTGCTCGAGGCTGAAGATGAGCATCCAGCCAAGACTTGCACTGGCCATAGACATTGGTCTTCCACTCCTTGTGCTGCTCCAGAATCCACTCGCGGAGCCAAGGCTCGTACTGGTCCAGAGGCAGATACCAATGCTTGGTCTTCACCTTCTCCGGCTTGCTTCCGCTCAATGCCGACTTCGGATTGATAAGTTCCTCAGGGCTGAGGGTACTTCCGCACTTCTCGCACTGGTCACCATAAGCGTTAGGATTGCCGCACTTAGGGCAAGTACCTGTAATATAACGGTCTGCAAGGAAAGTCTTGGCCTCGGGGTCGAAATACTGCTCAGTCTCCTTGGTGATGAACTTGTCATCGTCATAAAGCTTACGGAAGAACTCTGAAGCATTCTTCTCATGGACTTTGGAAGAAGTCCTGGAATAGATATCGAAATTGATTCCTAGTCCGGTGAACGAATCCTTGATTATCTTGTGATATTTGTCCACAATGTCCTGTGGTGAACATCCCTGACGTTTGGCGGCAATGGTGATAGGCACGCCGTGCTCATCACTTCCGCAGACATAAAGGACATCCTCGCCACGCATTCTGAGGTACCTGACATAGATATCAGCCGGCACATACACACCGGCAAGATGTCCGATATGCACAGGACCGTTGGCATACGGCAGCGCACAGGTAACTAATGTTCTCTTGAATTTACTGTCCATAATATATTGATTTTTAACTGTTTCCAAAATCAGCGGGCCGCATTACTGAACACGTCCCAGCCTCTCCGTAATTTTCTTTCTCAATGCCGCCGTTTTCTGGAATTTCTCCAGCAGCGCCATCATTTCCTCCTCCGGACACTCCCCATGCTTCATGGCATTCAGTTTCTCCGAAATTTCAATCTCCTGCATCCTCACGATCTTCGAGTTATACACAAGTATAGCCCTCGGCACATTAATGACCAGAAACGAAGACAATGACGTCATCGAATCAGCAAAGTTCTTGACAGTCAGCAGATACTTGTCCTGAGTAAGGTCTCCTGTCAATGTCGCCATCACCCTGTCGGGCCCGTCCATTATCTTACGGATTATATCGTCCTGAGTCAATGTCGCATCGCCGTCATAAAGACGGAAATACTCATTGTAAGTCCTGCGATAAACGGTGTTGGCAAACTCACGTCCATCAATAGCGTCACGTATGAAGTCAGCCACCGTAAACTTCTCATTCTTATCATAATATTCCGAATCCGTCTCGAAATCCAAGGTCTCAAGTCCGTACTTCAGAATAAGCACCAGCAGTTCCTTCTCTGACGGGGCCATCACAGGATTCTCCAGCAAAATCCCCTCCTCGGAAGTCACTTTCGGAGTCTCAGGCGCCTCGGCAGCAGGCTCACCCATCTCCTCCGGAGGCAAATAACCTTCCGGAATATAACCACCGTCAATGCTGTCCACAGGTTCGCCATAGTCCACAGGCAGCGGCTCGGAAGGAGCTCCTGCATTGGCCTCAGCCACATTGGCATTGACACGGGCCTCCTCGCGCTCTGCGCGCATCCGTTCGCGTTCAGCCTCTTTCCGCTCATTTTCGAGCATCTTCTGTCGGGTATCCGTGATTCGGCTGTAAATCGCATCTTCGGAGATTCCGAACTTCTGCGACGTCATCTGCACATATACCGCCCGCTTGATCTGGTCCGGCACAAGTGCCAGAGTATCAGTAATATCATTGATGAGACCAGCCTTGTTCAAGGGATCGTCACCCGCCTGTCCCAGAAGCAGATCCGTCTTGAAAACTATGAAATCCTTCTCGGCCGACTTCAGGAACGACTGGACCTCTTCCAATGAGTGCTTACGCGAATAGGAATCCGGATCATCGCCGTCCGGAATCAGCACCACCCTGACATTGAGACCCTCCTTGAGGATAAGGTCAATGCCTCTGAGCGCGGCATGGATTCCGGCCGAGTCGCCGTCATACATGACAGTGACATTGTCCGTAAACTTCTTAATCAGCCTGATCTGCGGAATTGTCAATGAAGTACCGCTGGAAGCCACCACATTGGTAATTCCGAGCTGATGCATCGACAATACATCCAGGTATCCCTCAACGAGATAGCACTTGTTCTGACGGACGATCTCGCTCTTTGCGAAATAGATTCCGTACAGTGTCGAGCTCTTGTCATAGACCTCCGACTGCGGAGAATTTACATACTTTCCGATGTTGGCGGTCTTGTAGTCGGACCTCAGAGTTCTTCCGCCGAATCCAATCACGCGGCCGCTCACCGAATGAATCGGGAAAATCACGCGGTCGTAGAACTTGTCGCACAACGACCCGTCATGACGCTTTATGCAGACACCGGTCGTAGTAAGGAATTCCTCCTTGTAACCCTTTGACAATGCCTCTGTGGCCAATGCGTTTCCGGCCTTGGGGGCCCAACCGAGCCCATATTTCCTGATAGTGGCATCCTCCAGTCCCCTGCTTCGGAAATAGGCATAGCCTATCGACTTGCCTTCCGGCGTATCAAGGCTTTTCTGGAAAAACTGTTCGGTGTAATCCAGCACCAGCAAGAGGCTTTCGCTCCTCTGTCTCGCCGCAATCTCCTCAGGAGTTTCCTCCTTCTCCTTTACTTCAATGCCATATTTTCTGGCCAGATACTTCAGAGCCTCGACATAAGTCATGTTCTCGTGCTCCATGACGAAACCGACCGCCGTCCCTGACTTTCCGCAACCGAAGCACTTGTAAATGCCTTTCGCCGGAGAGACATAGAAGGATGGCGTCTTTTCGTTATGGAACGGGCAGCATGCAATGAAGTTAGCGCCTCGTCTCTTCAGAGAAACGAAGTCACTGACGACATCGACAATCTGCGCCGAGTCCAATATCTTATTGACGGTATCCTGAGGAATCATCTGCCTACTGTTCGTCTATCTTATGATAATCCACATCCTTGATTCCATCAAAGTCATCATCTGCATCAACATCAATGGTAGAATCCGGATCGACTCTGGTTTCAGTAAAATGTATCTCGTATTCTTTTTTCGCCTTTGATACCCTTCTCATGGAAATGAGGTCTGTAATTCCATAATAAATCAGGAACACGCCGGCAAGAATACTCATGACACGCTCAGAGAACGGATTGAAAATCAGCACAATACCACCAGCAATAGCAAGAAAGGCCAGCAAGATATTCAGGCCGCCGGAACCCAGCAATGACATTGTTCCCGCCAATGCCAATATCTGGATGACGCCGAAAACCAGAATCACGATTCCGATGATGGCGACAATCACACCTGCGACAAATCCCGGCCAGAGAAAAAGAATCAGGCCAATGACAATGTCAACAACTGCATTGACAGTCATCAGTCCGAATGTTCCGCTCTTTCTGTTGGCGAAGCCGTATGCGAAAGACACGATTCCGGCAGCGAAAAGGAAGGCTGCGATTATCTTAACGACGGTTGTGGTAGCGTCAGTGGCACATACCATCACCAAACCTATTGCAATAGCTGCAAGTGAGCGCAAAATGCTGCTGAACTTGTTATTGTATCCGAATGTAATCATTTGTCGTAGTTTTTAAGTCCATTTAACTTCCAAACTAACAAAGATACATAAAGGGTGACTAAAAATGAAATTTTAGTCACCCGTATAAACAACTCTGATTTAAAGCCCGTGAGGGCGAATTCAGGAAAGACCGTCCTATTTCAAGACGAAGAGTCTGATTTCTCTGTAATTCTCTGAATCCGCCTCAGGAGCGGCAACGCCGAATGTGCTCTTATCATTGAAACGGACGATATGTCCGTAACGTCCTGACGGCTCGCCCATTACCTTGAGCTCATGAGACTCTATCCTGCACGCATCGGCAGAAACTGTAACTTTCCACCAAGGATTGGACATTGTCAGGTCGCTTGCGGTCTTGTACCAGAACTTTCCCATGTATTCGACAGCCTCGCTCACAGCGCCAGGCGATGAAATGTAAGACTTCGTGCCGAGGCTTGCCATCTTGAATGAGAAGCGGCCCTCATAGTCACCGGTGCCCTTGCCGGCTACAAGAGAATATGTGAGGAGTTCCTCAGAGGCAGGCAATGTTCCGTCCTCATCTACAGATACTTCCTTAGTACTATCAAGATATTCGTCGGATTTAGTATTCTTCATGACAAAATACTTGCCGGCAGACTCCTCTGCGGTGATAAGGTATGTGCCTCCGTCCACGACATCTGCAGCGTCAGTCACAAGATGGAACTTCTTGATTTCAGGTTCTGGAATTTCCCCAAGCGTCACAGGCATACGGTAAAGGTATCTTCCAGTGCGGGAGAGATCCATCTTTCCGTCCTGGAAAGTATAAGTAGTCTTGTCTGTTTCAATATCAAGCTGAACGCCTGTGTATGAAGCCCTTGCCATAACCATATACACATATTTCAGGTCCTTCAGCATCGGCTTGTCGGACAAATTCACCTTTACGGTATTTCCTTTTCCCTTGAAAGTGTAGCCGTTCTCGGCAGTTGTAGCGATCTGATAAACGCCATAGCACTGCTCTGCAGTCGTGATGGTGAGGGAAAGTAGTCTTTCCTTCGCATGTCCGGTCGAATCTATAGACACGCGGACAACAGAAGCAAGAGGAGTATAGTCGGCATTGACCTCGGTCCCTTCCGGAACGCTGAACATTGAAATCATCGGCAGACGACGGCCGTTGAAATCATCAGTACTCTTGACCGATAGTTCCTTGTCCATCCAGAAGTTCGTGTCGCTGCTTCCGAGTGCCAAAGCGGAAGACGGCCAGAAAACCAGCATATTGTCGCTCTTGCCTGCCTTGTCGGAAATCGATGCCGTGAATTTGTTTGAAGTCACGACAGCCTCCTGGAATCCGTAGTCGTACAGTCCGGACTTGTCGCTTGTGATGTACATCACTTTGTCCCCATCATTCCACACGAGGTGAGACACGTCTGAAGCCTCATAGGAGATTCCGGTCTTTGTAGCCATATCATGATGATATACAGTCACTTCCCTCTTTCCGGAAAGAACCTCAACATCGTTCTTCGTCTGGCAGGAAACCGCTGCAGCAACGGCAGCAGCCATATATAATATTTTCTTCATAATGTCCTAGATTAATTATTTCTTCCACGGGTCAACATCACCATCACCCCAGTTTCCACCCACTTCACTGAAATCGTCACCTGACTTCGTATAAATGGTAACTGAAGAATCCACATCGATGGTGCTATAGTTTGCACCTTCCTTGATAAATACAGTCGTGAGATCAGGATTCTGTGTTGCAAACAGGAAGTTCATCTTCTCATTTGCACTGAAATCCAAAGACTTGACCTTATTGTTCCTGATATCGACATATCGAAGTGCGGTACAGCTGTAGAATGTGATGTAATCCACCAGATTCTCAGACATATGGAGTTCGTCGAGTGCAGTACAGCCATGCAGGTCGAGACGGTCAATCTTGTTAGCCGTAAGTTCAATGGTAGCAAGTGCCGAAAGGCCACGGATGTCCAATGACGCGAGTTTGTTTTTGCCCAATGTCACCTCCTCAAGCAACTTGTTAGGTGTAAGGTCAAGAGCCTCCAACACATTGGACTCAGCCAAGAGAGTCGTAAGATTTCCGCACTGGTCTATCTTGAGGTCATTGATATTATTTGACGAGCAGTCAAGGAAATACAGCCCTGTAGAGGCATTCATATCGAGTGAAGCCAGCTTGTTGTTCTTGATGTCCAGACTGCCGAGCTTCACGCATGAACTCAAATCCACATCCGTCAGTTTGTTGTCATACAGATACAATTTGCTCAATGAACCGCATCCCGAAAGATTAACGGATGAGAGGTCATTGAGTTCAGCCTTGAGCACCTGCAGGTTCTTGCAAGGTGATACGTCGAGAGTGGTCAAGCTGTTTTCCTGAAGATTCAGTTCAGTGATTTTGGTACATGACGAGAGGTCGATAGACTTCAGTCCTCCTGTGACTCCGAGGTTCAGTTTGGTCAGCTCCGGATTGTTCTTGACATTGATTTCAGTGATTCCTGTCTCATAGAGGTTCAGTTCATAGAGCGCAGTATTGTCGCTAACGTCCATCAGTTTGAGGTCAGGGTTCCTGTAGGCTATAAGCTGCTGGAGTTTGGTACAGCCTGATACGTTCAGTCCTGTAAGATTGGCCTCCCAGGCGCCGAGATATGTCAGGTTCGGACAATGACTAAAGTCAACGCTCTTATTGAACTTATTTGTTCTGATGCTGACCTGAGCAAGTTTCGTACACTTGCTTACATCAATGCTATTGAGCGAGTTATATGCTACATTGAGCTCTTCGAGATCAGGACAGTCGCTGCAGTCGATAGCAAGAAGGCCGTTGTCCTGAAGGTCGATTGACTTGAGCGATGAGCAGCCGGTAAGGTCAATGCTTGTCATCGGGAACAGCATGAAAAGCTGCTTCTCATCATAGGTATAGTTGTCATTTGCCTTCAATGTCTCCAATGCAGAGCAGCCGCTGAGATTCAGACTGGTATAGACATTATGGTCTGCAACGAGTTCTTTCAATGCCGCAAATCCGCTGAGGTCAAGGTCTCCTTCTATCAGATTATGACGGCAGTTCAGCTTCTGCAGGTTCGACATGAATTTTATACCGCTGAGAGATTTGATTTCCAGGTCTTCGCATGAGATTTCAGTAACTGCCAATGCTTCTTCCTTGGAAAGTCTCTTGTCACCGTCCAGATCAAAATTAGAAAGACAGTATTCTCTGAAGTTTTCATCCGGAATATATACGAATTTCGTCTCATCGGATGTCATAGAGTACTGTCTTACTGTCACTTCCTTTCGGTCTTTTCCGCATGTAACCATGAACACTGCAGTCCTTTCCGCATCTGTAGGATTCGCTGCGACGCCGATAGTGATGATAGCCGGTCCGCCCTGTCCATACGCAGGAGTAAGGGTCAGCCATTCATTTTCCAGTTCGGAGCCCGTTTTGGCAGCCATCCATATCTGGGCCGCGTCAAACTGCAGCGTAGCTTCGCCGGCATCCGGCTCGAAAACATAGGTAAATTCCTGGCCTGGCAAGAATTTCAGGTCGCTAGCCTCTTCAGAAGGGCTCTTCTTACATCCGGTAACTGACATCAGTCCCAGAGAAAGCATAATAAGCAATAAGTGCCTTTTCATATTGTTTTGAATTAATAGTTTCAGTCTGCGCTTTAGGTGTACGCAGTGCGGCAGAGGACGCTCCGGAAAAGTCCATTGCGTCCGTTCACCATCACAAGATATGAATGATGACGTAAAAAAAACAATAATTTTCCACAAAAGAACCGAATAATTATGTGTTACTTTGTGATGTCGATTCTTAAGCAATCCAAATCATGGCACAGGAAATAGAACGGAAATTTCTTCTGAACGGAGACTTCAAACCGGATGTGCGCAAGTCAATGCGCATTTCCCAGGGTTACCTATGTTCAGTCCCGGAGCGCACTGTCCGCATCCGCGTCCGCGACGACCAAGGCTTCATCACAATCAAGGGCAAGGGCGATGCCGATGGCATAAGCCGCTACGAGTGGGAGCAAGAGATACCTGTCAATGATGCACTGCAGCTCCTCCAGATCTGCGAGCCCGGCGTCATTGACAAAACCCGTCACCTCGTCGATTTCGGCGGACACACATTCGAAGTGGATGAATTCCATGGTGACAATGAGGGACTTGTCATGGCCGAAATCGAACTGGCTTCACCTGACGAGCCTTTCGACAGACCTTCCTGGCTCGGCAAGGAAGTCACGGGCGATGCCCGTTATTACAATTCCGCCTTGGCCGGAAACCCGTACAAAAACTGGTAAGACGGCACGAACAAGAGGCCAAAGTTCCGTACAGAACAAAGACAAGTGTCCAAACTGTGAAATCACAATCTGGACACCTGTCTATATTATCTATGAGTCCTGCCGTCCGGCAGAGCCCGAGATTTTACATCATACCGCCTTCCGGCATTGCAGGAGCAGCTGGAGCCGGTTCCGGAATATCAACGATACCACACTCGGTAGTAAGGAACATTCCTGCGACTGAAGCAGCGTTCTCGAGAGCGACACGGCTAACCTTGGTAGGGTCGATGACGCCGGCCTCGAACATATTGACATACTCATCAGTACGTGCGTTGTAACCGAAGTCACCCTTGCCTTCACGAATCTTCTGGATAATCACGCTACCGTCAACGCCTGCATTTCTTGCAATCTGACGGAGAGGCTCCTCGATAGCACGAGCTACGATATGGATACCTGTAGTCTCATCCTCGTTGTCACCCTTAAGATTCTTAAGAGCCTCGGCAGCACGGATGTAGGCTACACCGCCACCTGGAAGATAACCTTCCTCGACTGCTGCACGGGTTGCATTCAATGCATCCTCGACACGGTCTTTCTTCTCTTTCATCTCGACTTCGGTAGTAGCACCTACATAGAGGACAGCAACACCACCGGCGAGTTTTCCGAGACGCTCCTGAAGTTTCTCCTTGTCATAATCGGAAGTAGAAGTAGCAATCTGCTTTCTGATAAGGTTAACACGCTCTGCTATGTCATCCTTGTTGCCCGCACCACCTACGATAGTAGTATTCTCCTTGGTGATAGTGACTTTCTCAGCCTTACCGAGCATCTCAGGAGTTGTATTCTCGAGTGTGAATCCTCTTTCCTCTGAAACGAGGGTGGCACCTGTAAGGGTAGCGATATCCTGAAGCATCTCCTTACGACGGTCGCCGAATCCAGGAGCCTTGACTGCAGCAACCTTGATAGCGCCACGAATCTTGTTTACAACCAATGATGTAAGAGCCTCGCCATCAACATCTTCTGCAATGACAAGGAGTGGCTTTCCATCTCTTGCGATTGGCTCGAGGATAGGGAGAAGATCTTTCATTGTAGAAATCTTCTTGTCAGTGATGAGAACGTATGAATCATCAAGCTCAGCCTCCATCTTATCTGAATTGGTCATGAAATATGGAGAGATATAGCCTCTGTCGAACTGCATACCCTCTACGACCTTGACCTCAGTCTCAGTACCCTTTGCCTCCTCAACAGTGATGACACCATCTTTCTTTACCTTTGACATTGCATCAGCGATAAGTTTACCGATGGTAGCATCGTTGTTTGCAGAAATGGTACCGACCTGCTCTACCTTAGAGTAGTCGTCACCGACTTCCTGACTGTTAGCCTTAAGTTCGGCAACAACAGCGGCAACAGCCTTGTCAATGCCTCTCTTCAAATCCATAGGGCTTGCACCTGCGGTAACGTTCTTCAGACCAACATTGATGATAGCCTGTGCGAGAACTGTAGCGGTGGTAGTACCGTCACCTGCCTGCTCGTTAGTCTTGGCAGCGACTTCCTTTACCATCTGTGCACCCATATTGGCGAATCTGTCCTTAAGTTCAACTTCCTTAGCGACAGTAACACCGTCCTTAGTAACCTGAGGAGCACCGAACTTCTTGTCAATGACAACGTTACGGCCCTTAGGTCCGAGTGTAACCTTTACTGCATCTGCAAGAGCGTCTGCGCCCTGTTTCATTTTTGCGCGAACGTCAACATCGAATTTGATATCTTTTGCCATAATAATAATCTCCTAAAATTAAATTTACAGAATAGCCATAATGTCTGACTGACGGACGATAAGATATTTCTTATCCTCTACGGTAACCTCAGTTCCGGCGTATTTGCCATAAAGAACCTCATCACCGACTTTGACTTCCATAGGTTCGTCCTTCTTGCCAGGTCCGCAAGCTACTACCTTGCCCTGCTGTGGTTTTTCCTTAGCTGTATCCGGGATATAAAGTCCTGCAGCTGTCTTGGTCTCAGCCTCTTTAGGCTCAAGAACCACTCTGTCTGCCAATGGTCTAATCATAATTCTATAATTTTAAATGTTTATATCAATGTTTTTGCCGCATCACCATCTGACGCAGCCGGAAACATTTTAATCAACTGCCGTGCCACATGCCATGACGGTGACAATTTGTCATGCCGTGTCAGATACCGCAAATAATCCCCGGAGATATAGATTTGAGCGAAAATTTACATATATTTACACCTGAATACTAACACTTTAAACTATATTGCACTATGGATTTGATTCATACTTTGAGGAAAATCTTTGTCATAGGTATCTCAGCATTGACAATTTCTTGTTGCGGTCAGAAGAACACCGCGACACCTGACAGCGGGTTCGCTGACTATATCGAAGCTTATACCGGCGGAATTGTTACAGACGGCGGCAGCATTGTCGTGGAACTCGTCTCCCCGGCTGAGAAAATAAGCGGCAAACTTTCAGACTCTGACAAAGAGGCGGGAAAACTGTTCAAGTTCTCTCCATCTCTCAAAGGATCTGCACGTTGGACTTCCCCAAGCAGAATCGAATTCGTACCGGAAGAAGGAGCGCTGAAGCCGGGAAAGACTTACGACTGCACATTCATGCTCGGGAAAGTGACCGACACGGACAGCCGCTACAGCGAATTCAGATTCAGATTCGTGAGCGCCAAGAAAGAGGCTTCGCTCGAGGTCAATGACATCACTGTCACAAGCTCTGACATTGACAATGCCTCTGTCAGCGGAACTCTTGTCATGAGCACTTCCGTTTCAGTAGAGAATCCCGAAGACCTGCTGAGCTTCGGTTATCCTGAAAGCGATTTCACCACCGAGATAAAGCAATCCGGAGAGCGCGCATTCGACTTCAATGTTACCGGACTGAAGCGCAGTAACGGAGACAATACATTGACAATCAAATTCCTGCCGGGAAAGACAGGGTTCGACGAATGCGGTACCGCATTTGCGGTCATCCCCGCGAAAGGGAAGTTCAATGTCATTGACACGAAACTTGTGAACAGCGACAACAATTACATTGACGTAACTTTCTCTGAGCCGCTCGACAGCAGGCAGAACCTCGACGGTCTCGTCAGCGTTACTGCCTCGTCCAAGAACGATTACTACGGCAACGGAACGGAGTCACTTAAGGTCAATGCCAAAGTGACTGACAACAAGATAAGACTGTACCTGGGAAAGAACGAGGACGGTTCTCTGACTCTCGAACTGGACCCGGCCATCAGGGATATGAACGGCAACAGGCTCGGTGATACGTGGAGACATGTATTCACAATGGAAAGCCCGGAGCCGGGAGTGGCATTCGCAGGCAATGGCAGTATTCTTCCCGACACTAAGAATCTTGTCATGGCATTCGTCGCCAAGAATCTCAAGGCCGTGGATATCAGCATCATAAAGATATATCCGAGCAACGTGCTGATGTTTCTGCAGGACAATTCTCTAAATGGGGACAACAACAGCCTCAGACGTGCCGGCAGAATGATTTACAGAAACACATTGAGACTCGATACCGACCCTGACAAGGATCTGAGCAAGAGCAACACTTTCACAGTGGACTTGTCAAGCCTTTTCAAACAGGACCCGAATGCCATCTACAGAGCCAGGCTATCTTTCAGGAAAGAGTATTACATCTACAGCAAGGACTCTGACGGACAGACAGTTGCAAGCAATATGACAAGCTTGGCATCCGGCAACATGTCAGAGGAAGACGAGACCGTATGGGATATTCCTAATCCGTATTTCTATTACAACAACTATGACTGGTCGGTTTACGAGTGGCAGGACAGGAACAACCCGATGACCCCGTCATATTACATGAACTACGATTACCCTGAAAAAAGTTTCATGGCTTCCAAGCTCGGTGTCGTGGCCAAATATGCCGATGCCGGCAAAAAAGCCGCCAAGATTTGGGTGGCAGTCAGCGACATCATTACTGCAGAACCGGTTTCCGGAGCGGAGATAACCGCATACAATTACCAGCTGCAGGAAATCGGCAGCGGAAAGAGTGATGCACAGGGACTCACAGCCATCGATGTAAACGGTAAGCCATTTGCTGTCCGTGTAAAGAAAGGAGAATCAGTTACTTACATAAAAGTAACCGATGGAGAGGAAATGTCATTGAGCCGATTCGACACAGGCGGAGAGATTTTGCAGAAGGGATTGAAGGGCTTCGTCTATGGCGAGCGAGGTGTCTGGAGACCCGGCGACACCCTCCATCTGAACATGATTCTCTTCAGCGAGAACAAGATTCCTGACAGTCATCCTGCAGCCATTGACATATACACTCCGCTCGGACAGTTCTTTACGAGAAAAGTCTGCAGAAAGTCGGAAAACGGATTCTATACCTTCGAGATTCCGACATCACCTGACAGCCCTACGGGTCTCTGGAACGCCTACGTGAAAGTGGGCGGAGCGACTTTCCACAAGCCGCTCAGAATCGAGGCAATAAAGCCTAACCGTCTGAAAATCAATGTCGATTTCGGCAGCAAGGCTCTCTATGCCGGAAACATGACACCCATAAACATTTCTTCAAACTGGCTCACGGGACCTGCCGCCTCAGGACTGCTATCGACAGTGTCCATGACATTGAGACCTGGAAAGACAAGTTTCAGCGGATTCGAGGGCTATACTTTCCGAAATCCGGCAAGCAGTTTCGAAACATTCAGCACGGATCTGGCCAGAGCCTGCCTGGACAATAACGGAGTAGCCCACGAAAGAGTACGGCTTCCGGCAGTGCCTCAGGCTCCCGGCATGCTCTCGGCAGACGTACTCTGCTCCGTTTTCGAGAACGGAGGCGACGAGAGTTTCACAACATTGACAATGCCTTACTCTCCGTTCAGCGCCTATGTAGGAGCCAAACTTCCTGCTGACGGCGAATATATCGCGACCGGCACCACCCACAACATTCCTGTGGCAGTTGTCAGCCCTGACGGAAAACGTATCTCCGGACATCAGATCGAATGGAGAATCTTTAAACTCAAATGGAGCTGGTGGTGGGAATCCAGACGAGACCCGCTCGACTCGTACATCAATGCGTCGGCCGCATCAGCCTACAGTTCAGGCACTTTCAGATCAGGTCAGAATGATATGAACATTTCTTTCAATATCAATGACAATGATTGGGGCCGCTACCTCATCTATATAAAGGACCTCGACAGCGGTCACGCGACTGGAGGAATCTTCTACGCGGACATGGCCGATTACATTGGACGCTCCAGCAGAAGCAATCCGGATGCCCCGGCAATGCTCAGTTTCGCTACTGACAAGAAGTCATATAAGACCGGCGAGACCGCGACAGTGTTCATCCCGTCAGCAAAGGACGGCAGGGCATTGGTTTCCATCGAAAACGGAACCCGCGTCCTCAGCAGCGAATGGGTCAAGACCTCCGGGTCCGGAGACACCCCTTATAAGATTAAGGTCAATGCCGATATGGCTCCTAACTTCTACATCCATATCACATTGGTACAGCCTTACTGGAACACTTCCAATGACTTGCCTGTCAGGATGTACGGTGTCCAGCCTGTAATGGTGGAAAACCCCGACTCTCATCTCGAACCGGTCATCTCAATGCCGGACAAGATTCATCCCGAAGAGCAGTTCACCATCAAAATCAACGAGAAGAAGGGAAAGACGATGACCTACACCCTTGCAATCGTCGATGAAGGTCTGCTGGACCTGACGGCATTCAGGACTCCGGATCCATGGCACGCCATGTATAAGCGCGAAGCCCTGGGTGTCAAGACCTGGGATATTTATGACAACGTATATAATTCATTCGGAGGTGCGCTTTCGGCTATGTTCAGTGTCGGTGGTGACGAAGGGCTTATCAGAGGCGCACGCAAGGAAAACAGGTTCAACCCTATAGTCAAGGTACTCGGTCCGTTCACTCTCAAGTCCGGTTCCGCAAGCCACAAAATCACATTGCCGATGTACGTGGGAAGCGTAAGAGTGATGGTTGTAGCTGGCTATGGAAATGCGTTCGGCAATGCCGAGAAGACTGTCCCTGTCACATCCCCTGTCATGATTCTGCCGACTCTGCCGAGATTCGCCGGCTGCGGCGAGACCATCACCCTTCCGGTCAATGTCTTTGTAATGGAGGAAGGCATCGGAAATGTCAATGTCTCAGTACGTTGCGAGGGACCGGTCTCGATTGAGGGGAACTCCGCAGAGTCATTGGCCTTCTCCGGCAAGGGAGACAAGATGGCCAGATTCACTCTCAAATCCGGTGAAGAGGGCCAGGCGAAGGTCACTGTCTCTGCCGATGGCAACGGACATAAGATGACAGAGACTATTAATCTCGAAGTCCGCAACCAGTCTCCGGAAATCATCTCCGAAAGCGGCAAACTGCTTTCACGCGGAGAGAGCACAAGCTTCACTTACCAGCCGTTCGACGCCAGCGGAAACCTCGGCGCATGGGTTGAAATAAGCGGCTGTCCTACAATAGGTTGGAACACGCTGTTCAATTATATGAGAAGTTATCAACATTCTTGCACCGAGCAGCTTGCAGCGAAAGGCCTGAGCCTTCTCTACGCGATGAAGGAACTGACCAAGGAAAATGCTGAAGCGGCAAAGGCAATGATACCGGGCATCCTTTCCGAACTCTACGGAAGGCAGCTTCCTGACGGAGGTTTCGCTTACTGGCCGAACTATACCCATGCTGATGAATGGGTAACATCAATGGCCGGCGAGTTCATGACCCTCGCCAGCGCAGAGGGTTATGAGGTCAGCAGTGCCGTCATGACTTCATGGAAGAGATTCCAGAAACGCTGCGTCCAGAATTTCAGAACCGCGAAAGTAAGCGGTCTAAGCGATCTGACACAGGCCTACAGGCTTTTCACACTGGCATTGGCACAATCCCCTGAGGAATCTGCGATGAACAGGATGAAGGAAAGCGGAAACATGTCATGGCAGGCGTCAATGATGCTGGCTTCGGCCTACTCTGTCTGCGGAAAGAAGACCGCGGGGGCAAATATCCTCAATGCTGCCTCCGATTCCCCTGTCAGCTGGACATCAGACCTGCCGACATTCAGTACGCCACTGAGAGACAAGGCGATAGCCATGGAGGCGATGGTGCGTACGGGCAACGTCTCAGGAGCCGTGACTTATGCACATGAAATGCTAGGCGGTTCTCCAGACGTGGAAACCCTCTCTCCTTGGTCGCTCACAACACAGGAGTCCGCATTCCTCGGAAGGGCATTGTCAATTCTTTCGCGCAGCGTCACATCAGGGAATATGTCAGTTTCCATCGGGGAACCAAATGAGTCCGAGGCCACTTTGGAGGCACTGCCTTCAGACAATGGCCATGCTTCATACACACTTCATCCGGACCATGGCAAGGCAACTGTAAAGAATACTTCGGACGGACCTGTCTATGTCAGGATGACGACTGTTTCCAGGGCTGCACCGGGAGAGACAGTAGCAGCGAAGTCCTCCGGCATTGACCTTAGCGTCAGATACGTCCTCAGCGACGGTTCGCTCATCAATCCGGCTTCTCTTCGCCAGGGCACCGAGTTTACCGCGATTATTCACGTAGCCAACCGCTCAGTGTCAGACGATTACAGCAATCTGGCATTGACTCAGATGATTCCTTCCGGCTGGGAGATTGTCAATGAGAGGATGACGGGGCAGGATACTCCTTCAGCCGGCCGTTATGACTATCTGGACATCAGGGATGACCGTAATGTCTTCTATTTCAGCCTGCCAAGGGGAACTTACAAGGAGTTCAGGGTACGTCTGCGCGCTGCTTATGAAGGCCAGTATATTCTGCCGTCCATCACTTGTGATGCCATGTACAATGCCGGCGTCTATGCCCGCACGGCATCAGGCAAGGCATCTGTGACCAGATAACAGGCTTATACAGTGCAGATTTCAGATTATTTACACATTCTTATGGGCAAGGCTGCAGCGCACAAACGTCTGACAGCCCTGCTCATTTTGGCTGCCATACTTTTGTCATGGTATCTTCTCTGCCTGCCTCGAGATCTGTTTCCGGGCACTGTTTACTCGACTGTTGTCACTGACAGAAACGGGGAACTTCTCGGAGCCAGAATTGCATCTGACGGCCAATGGCGTTTCGGAGCCGGGTCCTATTCTGACAAGGATGGCAGAAACAAGTATTTCACATCTCTGATAGAATTTGAGGACAGGTGGTTCAGATGGCATCCCGGCATCAATCCGGTCTCCATCTGCAAGGCTCTGTATGCCAATATGAAGGCCGGCCATGTCGTCAGCGGCGGAAGTACCATTACGATGCAGGTTATCCGCATGTCCCGCCAGAAGGCAAGAACCCTCGGCCAGAAACTTGTGGAGGCGATTCTTGCCACGCGTCTCGAACTGCGTCGTTCCAAGGATGAGATCCTGTCATTATATGCCTCTCACGCACCTTTCGGAGGCAATGTAGTCGGCCTGGATGCTGCGGCCTGGAGATATTACAGTCATGGGGCAGATGATTTGTCCTGGGGTGAGGCTGCCACTCTGGCAATTCTCCCCAATTCTCCTTCCAGCATAAGGCCGGGAAAGAATCACGAGAGGCTTCTTGCCAAGCGTAACAGGTTACTGCACAAATTATTGGACAGAGGCCTAATCAACATTGACGATTATGAAACGGCATGTTCCGAGCCTATTCCAGATACCCCGAAAGCGCTACCATCGTTTGCTTCTCATCTTGTGGATGACCTGTCATCAGGGCAATACAACGGCTGCGGAAAGTTCTTTTCTTCTGTCATTGACATTGACGGCAAGCCTGCTCCTTACGGCAAAACCTCGGGACGGATGGTCCACACCAGCATTGACATTCATCTTCAAAGGCATATTGAGGGGATTCTTGCGCGTCGTGGTGCCGATCTTGCGCGTGAGGGAATCGCGGACCTTGCGGCTGTTGTCATCGAGGTCGCGACGGGCCGGGTGCTAGCGTACTGCGGCAATGCTTCGCCGGAGCGGAAAAGGGCCGGGGTCAATGTCAATGCGGCTCGGTCTCCCCGCAGTTCCGGCAGTATTCTGAAGCCGTTTTTGTATTGTGACGCTCTGGAGGACGGGACGATTCTTCCGTATTCTCTTGTGGCTGATACACCTGTGAATATCAATGGTTTTGCTCCTCAGAATTATGACATGACATATGATGGTGCGGTTCCTGCAGCTGCGGCCTTGAGCCGTTCACTCAATGTGCCATGTGTCCATATTCTGAAGGATTATGGCGTCCAGCGTTTTCAGGAGAATCTTGCTTCGCGTGGTCTTACGACATTGACCCGTTCCTCTTCTGATTATGGTCTGTCTCTGATTTTAGGTGGCGGTGAATGTCGTCTGGATGAGGTGACGGCGGCTTATGCGGAGCTGGCGGCATGTGTAGTCAACAAGAGGGCTTCAATTTGTGATTCCGATGATAGCAGACCTTTGCTGGGAGATGATCCTGCCGCTGTCGCTTATACGCTTGACGCTCTCAAGGAGGTCAACAGGCCGGATGAAATCGATTGGCACTTAATCAATTCCGTGCGTAAAGTTGCCTGGAAGACTGGTACCAGTTATGGTTATCGTGATGCCTGGGCTGTCGGTGTAACTCCTGATTATGCGGTAGGTGTCTGGGCGGGCAATGCGTCGGGTGCAGGTGCTGCTGGTCTGCTGGGTGCCCGGACAGCCGGTCCTGTAATGTTTGAGATTTTCAATGCTCTTCCGGGCAGCAAGTCTGCGTGGTTTCCAAGTGTGGATGAAATATCCGGTTCTGAGCTTGGCAGCCATAAGGCTTGGCGCACTGAAGTTTGTCATGAATCGGGTTTTCTGGCAGGGCCGTATTGTGATGAAAAGGATACGCTTACATTGCCGGCCGGGTCAATGAAAAGCAGGATTTGTCCATATCATCATTTTGAGGACGGCCGCAGTGTCTTCCGTCTCACGCCTGCCATGGAGTGGTTTTACAGACAGAAGCATGCTTCCTACAAGGTTTCTTCGTCCGGGTCAGGTCTTCTGATGGAGTTCATTTATCCGGAAAATGGCAGTGTCATAACTCTACCTAAGCAGTTGGACGGTTCGCCAGGCTATCTAGTCCTGAATCTGGCCCATACCAATCAGGACGCGACTGTATATTGGCATCTTGACAACAGTTTCATAGGCACAACCCGTTTTATTCACCAATTACGAGTCCGTCCTGATTCCGGACGCCATTCTGTCACTGTAGTAGATGATTCCGGCAATTCGCTGTCCATATCGATAACGGTAACATAGAGGATGTCTGAGGCATGCCAGGAAGTCAGTAATGCATCTTGACCACAGAACAAACTCATTGATTTCTCATGTTGTCATATCATCATCCCTATGATTTTCTCCTGAACCTCAAGCGGAAAGCACGAATAATAATATACAGAAAAGAGGCCAATCAAAGTTAGTACTTCAACTGACCTCTTTGTTGTGCGCGAGATGAGAGTCGAACTCACACGTCGCAATTGACACTAGCTCCTGAAACTAGCGCGTCTACCATTTCGCCACCCGCGCAACAGATAGGAATGCAAATATACGAATTCTTTTTGAATTTTCAACGATATTATTCAAATCCAAACATTTTGATGAAATATTTACCCCAAGTGCCGTGACAGTCAGTTTGTCAATGTTACCAGATTCCAGTCCGCAGTCTGCTGACCTGCACACACCACTGGGGCATTTCCTATCCGAGACTATCTCAAAACTCCTTGCAAGACAGAAATACTCCGTACTCCTACAAGGCCGAAAGCGTATTCTTTATTCCAACTGAGAATATTTTACTTCTAACACAGCCTCTCACACAGCTGCGCGACAGCACCCTTTCACTCGTAAAGCAGAAGACATACGACGGGGAAAACGGACAAACAGATCTTAGAGTCAGTCTAAAGAACAGTATAAATTGACATTAACTATGGCACTGATAAACGGTGACAAAAAACGCGTTTTTTTACACCGTTTATGACAAAATGTGACACAAAGTCAACTTATATAAGTGATATTCGGTAAACACGAGTCAACCTAAATCAGAACAATACAAACGGTGTAAAAAAGTGGCAAATTTTAAACAGAATTGATCAATCTGACAAAATGGTGTAAAATCAGGTCGATATTTACACGATTTTGTCAGTATGGGCTGGTCCCATCCGGAGCCTGCGGACGGGAACGCATAAGTGGGGCAATATAGCATGGATTGGCGCAGATGGATTTCCGGAAACCAATCAAGGAAAGCCATGATTTTCGACCCTCTTGGCAGGCGTGATTCCGGACACATTAGTGGTAAGATACTGAAGATGATGGAGTTGCAAGATTGAAGCCACGACATGAATCTGCCAAGACCAACTTTCGAAACAACCTCTTGGCAAGAGACAGATTACTTAATCAATTAAGATACAAACAATTACGGATGTATTTACCTGTCAAGAGGGTCGAAAAGCTCACTGGAAAGCAAAAGTACGGAACCGCTGGCAGCACATCAACATGTAACTCCGGTGACGCTTACGAAAAACACAGCGAAATAAGACGACAAAACAAGGATAAACTCAAACATAGTTCTGCCACAGGGACAGGACAGAGAGAAACACGCATGGACATATGGTGTGGAAAGGCGCAGAATTTCCGGAAACCAATCAAGAAGAGCCATGAATTTCGACCCTCTTGACAGGCGTGATTCCGGACACATTCGTGGTAAGATACTGAAGATGAGGGAGTTGTGAGATTAGAGCCACGACATGAATCTGCCAAGACCACCTTTCAATGATACCTCTTGGCAAGAGACTGATTACCTAATCAATTAAGATACAGACAAATACAGCTATATCGATCTGCCAAGAGGGTCGAAACTGAGACTGTCATCACACATGTGGCCCTATGGCAGGGACAACGGCAAAACCAGGACACACTCAACAATAGACAATAGTACGTGTGCGATTGTTGTCCGGAGTGTCGTAAACATACAGGATAGTTGTCAATGCCGCCTGTGTTCCAATCTGGCCAGTTCCCGCCCGGGGCCTGCGGACAGGTACGCCCCGTCGGGGCTACCCTTCCCACCGCTGCGCTGCGGGCCCCTTCGTGAAGCCGCGGACTGCAGTCCCACAGGGAAAGACAACACTCCAGGACCGCAGAGTCCTGCCACAGGGACAGGCCACAGCGACACCTGCGTAGACATGTGGCGGCGTGGACAGGTGCAGAATGGAAGGAGCGACGCTGGCCACATCCTCCAACCGCAGGAACCGGAATGTCCTGGACGGCATTTCCGCGCACACCTGCAGACACGAAAAAGAGTCTCCG
>ULIZ01013444.1_pt1 | contig 30393 bp, 20 predicted proteins | sample 1950601 | NCBI WGS metagenome assembly ULIZ01 (sample SAMEA4835456, study PRJEB28245) | human gut metagenome | biome: gut microbiome; material: fecal sample | place: Denmark | collected 2008 | reverse complement strand
TATGCGTGAGCTTTTCCTTCAGATTGTTTACGGTCGTACACAGTCCGCTTTCTCGGAGGACGGTCTTGTAATCGGCGCAGGTATGGAGGATCTCGGTAAGGGTCTTCGCAGCCAGGTTGGTACAATGTACAGCACAAACGCTAAGGGCGTTCGTTACATGGAAATGGCTGAAGGCTATGTTCTCAAGACAGCACTTGACGAGAACGATGAAGTTATCGGCTATCAGTTCGTAAAGCTCGGCAAAATGCTCGAGGACATTCGTCACGGCGTTGAGCCAAACGAAGCATACAAGAACAACATCGGTCAGTACGGTCGTTTTGACGGCGCAGCTAAGTACATTGACCCTCGTGAAGAATAATTCGGTAAGGAGGACACCATAATGGCAGTAACATTTGAAGGTATGGAAAGAAGAATGCCTAAAATTGAGAAGTGCCTTGCCGAATACGGTATTGCAAATCTTGAAGAGGCAAGAAAAATTTGTAACGATCTCGGTTTTGACCCCTACGACATCGTAAAGGGCGTTCAGCCGATCGCATTTGAAAACGCAGGCTGGGCTTACACACTCGGTTGTGCAGTTGCAGTTAAGAAGGGCGCAAAGACTGCTTCAGAGGCAGCAGAAGCTATCGGTATCGGTCTTGAGGCTTTCTGTATTCCCGGCTCAGTAGCTGAGCAGAGAAATGTTGGCCGTGGTCACGGTAACCTCGGCGCAATGCTCCTCAGAGATGAAACAAAGTGCTTTGCATTCCTCGCAGGTCACGAAAGCTTTGCAGCAGCAGAGGGTGCTATCGGTATCGCTCGTAACGCTAACAAAGCAAGAAAAGAGCCGCTCCGTGTTATCCTTAACGGTCTTGGCAAGGACGCTGCTTACATTATTTCAAGAATCAACGGCTTTACATATGTAAAGACTCAGTTTGACTATTTCACATCAGAGCTTAAAATCGTTGAAGAGAGAGCTTTCTCAGACGGTGAAAGAGCTGCAGTTCGCTGCTATGGCGCTGACGATGTTCGTGAAGGTGTTGCAATCATGCAGCATGAAAATGTAGGTGTATCTATCACAGGTAACTCTACTAACCCGACTCGTTTCCAGCACCTCGTTGCAGGTACATACAAGAAGTGGGCAAATGAGAACGGCGTTAAGTATTTCTCGGTTGCATCAGGCGGCGGTACAGGCCGTACACTTCACCCCGATAACATGGGTGCAGGTCCTGCATCATACGGTCTTACAGACTCAATGGGCAGAATGCACGGTGACGCTCAGTTCGCAGGTTCATCTTCTGTTCCTGCTCATGTTGAAATGATGGGCCTTATCGGTATGGGTAACAACCCGATGGTTGGTGCTACAGTTGCTTGCGCAGTTGCAGTTTATGAAGCTGTTAACAAGTAATTACCAATCTTTTCAATAAATTAAAAAGGGGTCGGCTCTTTGAGTCGATCCCTGATTTTTTTTGTGCATTTTATTTTAACGAGTTTATGTTTACGGATATTCTTTACAGTGTATATGTTACTTGTTTGCAGATTTTTTTTAAACCAAAAGAATCGACTGACTACAGTAACAGCTTACTCTTTCAGCTTGTTAAGCTTTTCAATATGCTTCATGCGCTTGTAGCGGTAGAGAATGTTTTCTGCCCATTCACGGTCAATTTTAAGAAAGCCCTTTAACTTTTTGTCCTTATATGCAAGCGAATCGACAATTTTCTTCGATTTAACATAAATTTCAAGTCTTGCTGTCTGAACATACGGTGTATGCTTTTCACCTGTAAAATATGTAAATCCCATTGTGTTGCGTTCACGATCGTACATTGAAAGGTATCCGTCATGAATTTCCGCACCGTTAAGCTTTTTTGAAACTGTTTGGCTGATTGCAAGCTTTGTAAGCTCAACCGACATATCGTCAAGTCCCGACTCAAAGATAAAAATTTTCTCCTTGAACGAATTGAAGGTCGGAACAATTCGTTTGCTTATGTTGCGGAGATTGCTGTATTTTTCTTCAAGCTCGTTGTCGCAGAGCTGAAAATGATCAATTTTGGGAATGAAATACACCATAAAACGATTCTTCATATCATTGTAGAGAATCGGATATGTGAGCCTTGCGGAGTATCCGCATGACGGACATTTCCACGCAAAAAGCTCACCGTCAAGCGCTCTTCTGCGCACACCCTTTGTCACGGACGGGTTGATGCTGGTGTAAACATCAGCCTTGCTCATTTCACCGCACATTGGGCAGACGATTGCCTTGGTAATTTTCTTTTCAGGCATCCAAACCACCTCTTTAACACTCTATGAAACTAATTATAGCAATTGACCGTGATTTTAACAAGTAAATTTTAAAAAAATGTTGATTTTATCAAAAAAATCTGTCATAATAATAGAAATAAGTTTAATATTATTCGCCACGGCAGAATGTGTCAGAGGGTTTGTGCCGAAGCGGTTTTAAAGGAGAAATTTACTATGACGATACTTGACAGTGTAAAAGGAACAGTAAATACAGCCGTTGATACAATTTCATCGGTAGCTCAGACAATAGTAGAAAAGAACAGAACAAACGCAAAGCTCAATAGATTAAGACTTGTTATGAAAAGCGAAAGCGAGCTTATGAACAGAGCATATATTGCTCTCGGAAAGATTATGTACGACAGCAGAAAGAAAGGCACTGAAATTAATGACGCCGAGTGCGAAAAGCTTTTGAAGGTTATTGACACTTCAAAGGCCAAAATCGCAAAAGCAAGAGAGTGTTACAGAAAGATTGTCAACAGCTCAAACGATATTTTCTACGGCAATCCCGAGGTTGCTCCCGAGGTTAAAGAGGATGATATTGTTGATATTACAGTAGCTTGCTCAAATGAGGGCGACTACAAGTCATCTCCTTTTAAAGAGGAAAAGCCTGTTGAAAAACAGCCCGAGGCTGTTACCGAAGAAAAGGCAGAACCCGAGCATCTTACAAACATCTGCGACCTCAAGGCAGAGCTTGAGGCAAAGCGTGAAGAAGGATTCTCCGAGTCCGCAGATTCAGACGAGGCAGATGACGGTGAAGCTCCTCACGGTGAACTTTTCTGATAATGTAAATACTTAAAGCTAAAGACCTGCCGATTTCGGCAGGTTTTTCTGCATTTTTAAGATATATTAAAGTCGGAACAATGCTCCGCTTTGCTTTTGAGGGCAAATTATATGCAGTAGATTATACATTATGCCCTTTATGTGTATTGAATTTTTGTGATAAAAATGGTAAAATTCATCAAAGGTGAAAATATTCTGAATTAGAATTATTTTCTTGGCAAAAAATACTATAATTAACTAGATATGCACAATGAGATTACTATGTATTGATTTCGGAGGCACAAGTTGAAATTAGGATTGGATATTGGCTCAACAACAATAAAATGTGTTGTGCTTGACGACGAAAACAAATTAATATACAGCACATATGAAAGGCATTATTCCCGAATTACGGAAAAGATTGCAGAAATTCTTGCACTTGTACGGACAAGGATTGACGGCGTTGAAAATGCCTCGGTGGCTCTTTCGGGTTCTGCCGGAATGGGTGTTGCCGAGTCTGTCGGCGTTGATTTTATTCAGGAGGTTTACGCAACAAGAGTTGCCGCCAATACTTTTATTCCGGGTACAGATGTTATAATTGAACTCGGCGGTGAGGATGCAAAGATATTGTTCCTCACAAACGGACTTGAGGTAAGAATGAACGGTACCTGCGCCGGCGGCACGGGTGCGTTTATTGACCAGATGGCAACACTTCTGAATGTTAAGCTTGAGGATATGGACGAGCTTGCAAAACAGCACGAAAAGACATACACAATCGCATCAAGATGCGGTGTGTTTGCAAAGACCGATATTCAGCCGCTCCTTAATCAGGGCGCGAGGAAGAGCGACATCGCAGAGAGTATTTTCAATGCGGTTGTAAGCCAGACTGTTGCAGGTCTTGCACAGGGCAGAGAAATTGAAGGTCAGATTGTATATCTCGGCGGACCTCTTACATTTATGAGCGAACTGCGAAACTGCTTTGACCGCACGCTCGGAACAAAGGGCATCTGCCCCGAAAATTCACTTTATTATGTTGCCTGCGGTGCGGCTTTGTGTGCCGAAAAGACTATTGATTTTGACGAGGTTATCGAAAAGGTAAAGAACTACCGTGGCAGCGGTAACTTTGCGTTCAATCAGCCGCTCTTTAAAAACGAAGAGGAGTACAGAAAATTCTGCGACCGTCATGCAAAGGCTGATGTTAAGCAGAAGGAGCTAAAGGGCTACACAGGCAAGGCTTATATAGGAATGGACGCAGGTTCAACAACCGTAAAGGGTGTTGTCCTCAATGATGACGGCGAGCTGCTCTATTCAAAATATCTGCCATCAAAGGGAAACCCCGTTGAGATTATGAAGCAATTCCTTGACGAGGTTTACGAAATAAATCCCGAAATAAATGTTGTTTCTTCTGCCGTAACAGGTTACGGTGAGGACATTGTAAAGAACGCATTTGCGGTTGATTACGGCATTGTTGAAACAATCGCCCACTTTACCGCCGCAAAATACTTTATGCCCGATGTTGAATTTATCATCGATATCGGCGGACAGGATATCAAATGCTTTAAGATACATAACGGTGCAATTGACAATATATTCCTTAATGAGGCTTGTTCATCGGGTTGCGGAAGCTTTTTGCAGACTTTTGCAAACGCTCTCGGATATGAGATTGCCGACTTTGCAAAGCTCGGACTTTTTGCAAAGCGTCCCGTTGACCTCGGCTCACGCTGTACCGTATTCATGAATTCAAGCGTTAAGCAGGCTCAGAAAGACGGCGCAACAATTGAAGATATCTCGGCAGGTCTTTCACTCAGCGTTGTAAAGAATGCCCTTTACAAGGTTATTCGTGCGTCAAGCCCCGATGAACTCGGCAAGCGTGTTGTAGTTCAGGGCGGTACTTTCCTTAACGACGCTGTTTTGCGTGCATTTGAACAGGAAATGGGCGTTGAAGTTGTCCGTCCTAACATTGCAGGACTTATGGGTGCTTACGGTGCGGCTCTTTACGCAAAGAAAAAGTCAAAGGGCATTGGCAAGAGTACAATTACCGACAAAAAGGGACTGGATGAATTCGTTCACGAAATCAAGGTTGCAAACTGCGGTATGTGCAACAACAACTGCCGTCTTACAATAAATTCATTCGGCAAGGGCAGAAAGTTTATTGCAGGAAACCGTTGTGAAAGACCAATCACAAAGAAGGCTCCTGCAAACGATATGAATATGTATGCCTATAAGCTGAATCTCATTGATTCCTACAAGCCTGTTGAAGGCATAAGAGGTAAGCTTGGAATTCCTATGGCGCTCAATATGTATGAGCTTTATCCGTTCTGGTACAGATTCTTTACAGAACTTAAATTTGAGGTGTTCCACTCACCGTATTCAACAAGAAAGCTTTATCAGAGAGGTCAGCAGACAATTCCGAGCGATACCGTTTGCTTCCCTGCAAAGCTTGTTCACGGTCACATTCAGACTCTTATTGATATGGGTGCAGAAACAATTTTCTACCCCTGTCTTTCCTATAATTTTGACGAGCATCTCGGAGATAACCATTACAACTGTCCTGTTGTTGCTTACTATCCCGAGGTTATCAAAAACAATATGAAGGATATACGCAAGGTTCACTTCATAAAGGAATACTTCGGTATTCACCGCCCGAACGATTTTCCTAAGAAAGCCTATGAAAGACTTTCGTTCCACTTCCCCGACCTCACTCTTAACGAGGTCAGAAATGCGGCTAAGCTTGCATATCAGGAACAGGAAAATTACAGAAAAAAGGTTATCGACAAGGGCAACGAGATTATTGCCAAGGCTGAAAAAGAGGGCAAAAAGATTTTTGTTCTTGCAGGCAGACCATATCATATTGATCCCGAAATTAACCACGGAATCGACAGACTTATCTCAGGCTTTGATGTTGCAATCGTCAGCGAAGATGTTATTTCTCCGAGAGTTGAACATTTCCGGACTCATGTTCTTAACCAGTGGACATACCACGCAAGACTTTATGCGGCGGCAAAATATGTTACAACAAGAAAGGACATGGAGCTTGTTCAGCTTGTATCCTTCGGCTGCGGTGTTGATGCGATTACAACCGATGAGGTAAGAGAAATTCTTGAAAGCAAAAATAAGATTTACACTCAGATTAAGATAGATGAAATTACAAACCTCGGAGCAGTTAAAATCCGAATCCGCAGTTTGCTTGCTGCGCTTGAAAACGATTGATGAAAGGAAATTCTGTTATGGCAGAGTTGAAGTATGACAAAAAAACAGGTCGTTTGCTGTTTACAAAGCAGATGAAAAAGGAATACACAATTCTTATGCCCAATATGGCGCCTATTCATTTTAAAATACTTGAAAAGGTGTTCAACTACTACGGCTATAAGTCTGATTTGCTCGACACAACGGGTCCGGAGATTGCGCAGACAGGTCTTAAATATGTTCACAACGATACCTGTTATCCGGCTTTGCTGGTTATAGGTCAGTTCATCAATGCTCTGCAAAGCGGAAAGTATGATGTTCACAAGGTTGCCCTGATGATTACTCAGACAGGCGGCGGATGTCGTGCGTCAAACTACATTTTCCTTTTGAGAAAGGCTCTCAAAAAGGCAGGCTTTGAGTTCGTTCCCGTAATTTCACTTTCGTTCGGTATGGAGCACAACAGCGGCTTTTCGCTCACACTTCCGCTTATCCGCAGATTTGTCGGCGGTCTTGTGTACGGCGACCAGTTAATGCTGCTTTCAAACCAGACAAAGCCCTATGAGGTGAACAAGGGCGAAAGTATGGCGCTTGTTGATGAGTGGACGGATAAGATTTCCGATATGCTCATACAGGGCAAGGGCTACACTCTTGAAGAAATTGACGAAACCCTTGACCGAATTACAAAGTCATTTACAAAAATAGAGCTTAACAAAGTGCCGAAGGTTAAAGTCGGTATTGTCGGCGAAATCTATGTAAAATACTCCAAAATGGCTAACAACGGCCTTGAGGACTTCCTTGCAGATCAGGATTGCGAGGTTTGCATCCCCGGTCTTATGGGTTTTGCATCATTTAAGGTTGATAACCGTATTGAGGACTACAAGATGTTCGGAGGAAGCAGAGTTAAATACAAATTCTGTTCGATGCTTCTTAACTACCTCACAAAGCTTGAGGGACTTATGGTTGATGCCGCTGAAAAGTACGGCTTTGTTCCGCCTCACAGATATGCTCACACAAAGGAGCTTGTAAACGGTGTTATCGGCTACGGCAGTAAGATGGGCGAGGGTTGGTTGCTGACAGCCGAGATGATTGAACTTGCCGATACAGGCTATGAGAATATCGTATGCACACAGCCTTTCGGTTGTCTGCCGAATCATATCAACGGTAAGGGCGCAATCAGAAAGATTAAAGAAATCAGACCGAATGCCAATATCGTTACCATCGACTATGATCCGGGTGCGCCGAAGGTAAATCAGGAGAACCGTATCAAGCTGATGCTTGCTGTCGGCAAAGAGGAACTCAAGAAAAAGCTTGAGGCTGAAAAAAATGGCGAAAAAGCCGAATCGTCAGAGAAGTCAGAGAAAAAGTAATTTAATATCAATGCTTATGAGTCATCGCAGATGGCGGTGGCTTTTTTATTTTGCGGTAATATCAGGCAGAAAAAGCTAATACAATTTTACAGGGGTTTATCTCGTTTTTAAGGAAAAAATAAGTGTAAAAATCGGGGGATATTATGAAAAAACGACTTAAAGGATTTTTTCAAAGGCTTGCACGGTGGCTGAATGTGCGTGAAATGCGACAGCACAAGGTTAAGGCAGGCGTTTACATCATTATAAGGCTCATACTTGTGTCACTTTTGACTGCCGGCATTTTAAACGGAAAATGGGAGAATGTCATGACCTGCGTGTTAACGCTCGGACTGTTGATGCTTCCGTTGTTCATCGACCGAAAGCTGTCGGTAGCGTTGCCGAGTGTGCTTGAAACGATTGTTGTGCTGTTCGTGTTTGCGGCAAATGTTATGGGTGAGCTCGGTGCGTTCTACGAAAAGATTCCGATATGGGATTCATTGCTCCATACTGTGAACGGCTTTATCTGTGCAGGCGTTGGTTTTGGACTGACCGATATTTTGAACAGAAGCGAACGGGTGAAATTGAGCCTCTCGCCCATGTTCGTGTGCCTGTTTTCGTTCTGCTTTTCAATGACAGTCGGTGTTGTGTGGGAGTTTTTTGAGTTTGGTGCGGATATGCTTTTTGAAAAGGATATGCAAAAGGACACCGTAATCACGGCAATACATTCGGGTTTGATTTCGGGCAAGCCGAATGTGATAATGCACATCAGAGATATAACATCAACCGTTGTGGACGGTGAAAATCTCGGTATTAACGGTTACCTTGACATCGGTCTGATTGATACAATGAAAGATTTGCTTGTTAATTTTGTAGGAGCGGCAGTTTTTGACACCATAGGTTGGTTTTACCTGAAAGGAAGAAGTGCAGGATTTTTGCGGAATTTTATCCCCGTTAAAAAATAATGACGCAATGTTTATGTAAAATCAAATTATATAAATGAGTTGCATATGATATTTGAACGCTATGCGTTCAATCGTGTGCATCGCACACGAACGGGCGAACACGGTTCACCCCTGCAATTTTTTACTTTTAATTTTCAATTAGCAAGAGGGCAGTCACATTGCCGTGACTGCCCTCTTGCTTTTGGTGATATTCTTATATTAAAATTACTTATCTTCCTGAAGTGTGATTTCAACCTCACCGTCGCCCGATGATGAGCTGTAATATTTAACCTTGATTTTGTCCCCCGGCTTGTGGGTTTCAAGAATCGCATAAACATCTGCAAAGCTTGTAATTGTTTTGCCGTCAACCTCTGTGATGATATCGCCTTCTTTAAGGCTTGTGCCGTCACACGGACCGCCCGAAACAATGCTTTGAACATAAATGCCCTGCGGAATGTTGTAATTTGATGCCTGCTCCGATGTTACCGCAATGCCCGAAATGCCGATTTTTACTCTGCCTTCAACATAGCCGTTCTTTACAAGTGTGTCAACAATGTTTTTTACTGTCTGTGACGGAATTGCAAAGCCCATACCTTCGTAAGTTTCGGAAACAATCTTTGAAGTTGTAATTCCGACAACCTGACCGTAGTAGTTTACAAGCGGACCGCCCGAGTTGCCGGGATTGATTGCGGCATCGGTCTGAATGTACTTTGTAAGGCTTGATGTTGAAAGTTTTCTGTCAAGCGCCGAAATAACGCCCTTGGTTGTTGTGTTCTGATAGTCAAGACCGCCGGGATTGCCGACTACGATAATATCCTGACCGACTTCAAGCTGTGACGAATCACCGAATGTTGCAGGAGTAAGTCCCTTTGCATCGTCCATTTTGAGAACTGCAATATCGGTTCTTGAATCGTAACCTACAACACCTGCCTTGTATACCTTGCCGTCAGATGTTACAACTCTGATTGCATAGGCTGTTTTGCTGTTGCCGATTACATGAGCGTTTGTGATAACATAGCCGTCCTGTGAGAAGATAATTCCGCTTCCCTGTGAAGATGCGGTTGTTGTGTCAGCCTGATCAGGTACATCGTCCGAGTAACAGAGAATGCCGACTACCGAGTCAGAAACCTTTTCTGACGCTTTTGCGGCTGTGTAGCTGTTGTTTGTTTTTGCGTCTTTCGGATTGCTTTCAAGCTTCATACCCGAGTAATCCTTGTTCACCTTGTCACTGTGGTCCGACTCATCGTGAGTTTTACCCTGCGAAGATGTGTTGGGAAGGGTTTCAAACGGTGTTGTGCTGTCTTTATTCGGAAGTCTGAACGAATTGCCCGAATCACTTCGGTCGTTGTTCAAATCTTCTTTTATGTCAGCCGAAAATCCGTACACCATCATGCCGATAAAACCGATTGTAAGAAGTGAACAGAGAACGATAATCAACGCAATTATTCCGCCCTTTGTTTTCTTTTGGGGGTACTGTGCGAACATCTGCGGATTGTATTGTTGATTGTATGTACCGTTGTTGCCGTAGGGAGGCTGTCCGTACATATTCTGCTGATACGGAGGTACATTCTGATTGTATCCTGTGTTGTTCTGATACTGTCCGTACTGCTGATTGTTCTGATTATACTGTGGATTCTGTCCGCTGTGGGGATACTGACCGTAACCGTACTGCCACGGCTGAGCGTAGGTGTTCGGATTCGGATTTTGATTCTGCTGATACGGCGGAACATTCTCAGTCGGATTTGCATTGTTTGCCGTATTTTGATTGTTGTTGCCGAAAATATAATCACCGTACGGTGTGTTGCCATTCTGCGGCTGAACATTCTGAGACTGTTCTTCCTGTGTTTCGGGTTCGGAAACGGGAATTGTCTGTTCCGTGTTCATATTATTGTTTTGTACGGGCCTTTCGGTGAACGGCTTTTGCGGTTCAAACCCACCCATATTGTTGTTGTCAAAATTGTCCATAAAAGTTACTCCTACATTTATTTGTTACCGTGGGGTACAAACTGCGTTTGTCCTTAAGTAATGAAACAAAATTTTTTGCAATAAAATATCTGTCATTACTTGCGGTCGCAAGACTACCCCTACGGGATAGTTTACAAAAAATATTATCATACAACGCTTGACCAAAATCAAGTATTGTAATTTACATTTATATTATACCTTTTCACAAAATCAAAATCAACCTTGTTGTGTTACGGAAGTGTGAGTTTATTTTGAAAGTTTAGTGATAATTGACTAAAACAGGACAAAATGAAGAATTTTTCGACTAATTGTTAAAATTTTCACTAAATCTTCTTTTTAGGTCTTTATATTTTCAAAAATATATTGTATAATAAACTTAAATCGGCAGGTGGGGACGCTTGTCTGCTGAAATTTTTTAAAAAAGGAAGATTAAAATGCCATTAGTAAACGCTAAAGAAATGCTTACAAAAGCAAAGGCAGGCCACTATGCAGTAGGTCAGTTCAACATCAACAACCTTGAATGGACAAAATCAATTCTTTTAACAGCACAGGAACTCAACTCACCTGTTATCCTCGGTGTATCTGAGGGTGCCGGTAAATATATGTGCGGCTACAAAACAGTCGTTGGTATGGTAAACGGTATGCTCGAGGAACTCAACATCACAGTTCCTGTTGCTCTCCACCTTGACCACGGTTCATATGAAGGCGCTAAGAAGTGCATCGAAGCCGGTTTCAGCTCAATCATGTTCGACGGTTCACACTATCCGATCGAAGAAAACATTGAAAAAACAAAGGAACTCGTTGCAACTTGTAACAAGCTCGGTCTTTCACTTGAGGCTGAGGTTGGTGCAATCGGCGGCGAGGAAGACGGCGTAATCGGCATGGGCGAATGCGCAGATCCTAAGGAATGCAAAATGGTTGCAGACCTCGGCGTAACAATGCTCGCAGCAGGTATCGGTAACATTCACGGTAAGTATCCTGCAAACTGGAAGGGCCTCAGCTTTGAAACTCTTGACGCTATCCAGCAGCTTACAGGCGAGATGCCGCTCGTTCTCCACGGCGGTACAGGTATCCCTGCTGACATGATCAAGAAGGCTATCTCACTCGGCGTTTCAAAGATCAATGTTAACACAGAGTGCCAGCTCGCATTTGCAGCAGCTACAAGAAAGTACATTGAAGAGGGCAAGGATCTCGAAGGCAAGGGCTTCGATCCAAGAAAGCTCCTCGCTCCCGGTGCAGAGGCTATCAAGGCTACTGTTAAGGAAAAGATGGAACTCTTCGGTTCGGTTAACAAGGCTTAATTGTAAGCACGCAAACTTAATCTTTACAAAAATTTCAGGGACAGCAAAACGCTGTCCCTGTTTTTATGTTCTGTTTGGTTAACTCAGTTGTATTATAAGACGGTTGTAAAGTCAATTGTTACATCAAAACGGATTGTAATTGTCACTTTAAAACATAAATCGGGTTGACAAATGCGATAATCGGTACTATAATAATTGTCAACCGATAAAATGATTTGGTTGACAATCTGCAAAACAAAAGAAGCGGTTTTGCAAAGGAGAGGTAATTTTATGACAGAAGCAAAAACAAACAGTAAATCAAAAAGTAATGTATTAAGCCTTGTGTATATGGCGATGTTCGTCGCAATCATCACAGTGTGCGCACAGATTCAGATTCCGATGACAGTTCCGTTTACACTTCAGACTCTCGGCATCTTTATGGCTGCGGCTATGCTCGGTTGGAAAAGAGGACTCATCAGCGTTGCGGTTTATGTTCTCCTCGGTGCAATCGGTGTTCCCGTGTTTGCAGGATTCTCAGGCGGAATCGGCGTTCTCGGCGGTCCGACAGGCGGTTATATCATCGGTTTCCTCTTTACGGCACTTATCGTTGGACTTATGACTGATTTTCTCGGCAGAAAGCTTTGGGTGCTTGCGGTTTCAATGGTTGCAGGCCTTGCAGTATGCTACCTTTTCGGCACAATCTGGTTTATGATTGCAATGCATACAGACTTTGTTGCCGCACTTCTCACCTGCGTTGTTCCATTCCTTCTTGCAGATGCTGCAAAGATTGTTGTTGCAACAGTTTTGGTGAATCGTCTTGACAAAATCGTTAAGCTTTAAGTTCAGACCGCATCACAGCCTTTGTGTGCAGTTTTTTGAAGGCAAGGGTTACAGCGATGAATTTGTCTGCGGAATGGCAAAAATAGTGTCGGTTCTTGAAAATAACAACGCAAACCTTACGCTTACGGGCGGTTGTGACGAAATTTGTTCATCGTGTCCGAACCGTGACAACGGCAGCTGCGATGTTACGGGCAAGGCGTCATGCTATGACAAAAGATGTCTTGATTTACTCGGAATGAAAATCGGCGATACTGCCGATTGGAAAGAGCTTTCGAGAATTGCAAGAGAAAATATAATTTTAAAAGACAGGCTTTCGCAGGTGTGCGGTGACTGCAAATGGTCGCATATATGCCGTGATAAAGCCGATAAAATGAAAAGTCTTCATTAATCCTCATAGATATATCATGATAAAAGACCTCACGAATTTCGTGAGGTCTTTTGTTTACGGCGAGCCGCCGTTCCCTGTTTGTGCAGACAGTTTGTACATTTTAAAACATATTTTGCCCGAGCAAATATTTGTAATTGTCTTTGCAATTTGTGTTGTAGGGGCGTTCATTGGACGCCCGCCTTGATGGAACATTTTGTTTAGTCACATATGTTTTGATGTGATAAATGTTGTGTATCGAATTTGCACGCATTGCGTACGAACCGTGTGCAATGCACACGGTTCGCCCCTACAATATAACAATTGTTTTGCGGCATTTATAAAATTTAATCTGTTATGAAAATTCTGCCGTTACCTGCGGGCGTCCGATGAACGCCCCTACAGGTTGGTACAGACAATAACAATTTTACGCTCGGGCATTTTTAGTTTTCTATTGTACAAACTATTTTCACGAATTGGCTGTCGAGGCACTCGGTTGAAAAAACTACCTTAATATAGAAAGTCACGCTCGGGTATCATAAGTTTTTTATTGTACAAACTGTCTTCACGAACTGGCTGCCGTGACACACGGCTATTGACTTTTGGAGGAAATTGGATTATTATTTAAACTGTATAACTTTAAGTATGCTTATTTTTAGGACAGATGATTTGTGAAGGAGTTGAAAAAAGTGCCGGATCTTTCGATAATTTTCGATATGGGTGTTGTTGCACTGCGTTTTCTTATGCCTGTTTATGCAATAATAATTGTGTACCAGTGCTTTGCCGCAATGCGCCGTCGCCGCCGTCCCGAAACTCCTTTGATTTCACTTTTGAACCCTGCAACGGGCGAGATACTCCCCGTGCTTTTTTGGGAAAATTCAATCGGCAGAAGTAAAAGCAGTGATGTAACCGTTGATGACCCGACAGTTTCAAGAAATCATTGCGTACTCCTTCGCCGTAAAGACGGTTGGTATGTAAGCGATACCGACTCAAAGAGCGGCACAATGCTCAACGGCAAAAGAACAAGAGGCAGAGCAAAGGTGCTTATTGACGATACAATAACAATAGGCGGTACAAGCCTTATAGTAAAAAGAGGCGAGGAGTTCCAACAGCCGTTGCAGTCGAGCTGGTTTTTCTCAAAGGTCAGCGATAAGCCTGCAATGAAATCGTGGAAGCTTATGCTTCTTATTACATTTTTTCACTTTTTTATGTGCGTTCAGGCAATGTTTTGGAATGACGGCACAAATACAATGGCTCCGCTCGTGCTGTTCGGCGCTCTTGCGGCTGTTGAATGGGGATTCTTCTTTATCTCCTATTTTGTAATCCGCAGAGTAAATTTCGAGCTTGAATCGCTCGCCCTGTTTTTGACGGGCATAGGCGTAATGATGCTTATCAGACAGTCGGAACGCTCGGCTTATGTTCAGCTTGTTGCCGCCGCAATAGGTATGATTTTCTTCTGCATAATTATCAAGCTGATTGAAGATCCTGACAAGGTAAATAAACTCAGACTTCCGGCAATGATTTGTGCGGTTGGTCTTTTGGGTGTAACAATTGTATTCGGTAAGATTACAAACGGCGCCGCCAACTGGATTTATATCGGCTCGTTTTCATTTCAGCCGTCAGAGCTTGCAAAGATTATTTTCATCTTTATCGGCGCAAGTTCGCTTGATGTGTTGATGACAAAGAAGAACCTGCTTGAGTACATTATCTTCTCGGCAGTCTGCGTCGGTCTTTTGGCTCTTATGGGTGACTTCGGTACTGCGCTCATCTTCTTTGTAACATTTTTGCTCACAGCGTTTATGCGCTCGGGCGATTTCAAGACGATTATTCTTGCTGTTGCCGCCGCAATTTTCGGCGTAACCTTTGTCCTCAAGTTTAAACCGTATGTTGCCGACCGTTTTTCGGGCTGGCGTCATGTGTGGGAACATACTCAGGACAACCTCGGTTATCAGCAGGCAAGAGTTCTCACATATATGGCAAGCGGCGGACTTTTCGGCGTAGGTATCGGCAACGGTTTTTTAAAGCAGGTTGCCGCATCCGAAAGTGACCTTGTTTTCGGACTTGTTTCGGAAGAAATGGGAGTTATCGTTGCGTTCACACTTGCCGTGGCAGTAGGTGCAATGTTTATTTATGCAAGGGCAATTACAACCCGAAGCAGAAGTACCTTTTATTCAATTTCAGCGTGCTGTGCGGCAGGACTTTTTGTCGTTCAGCTTTCTCTCAATGTTTTTGGTGCAACCGATGTCCTTCCGCTTACAGGCGTAACATTTCCGTTTGTGTCTGCCGGCGGTTCAAGTATTATGTCTTGTTGGGGACTTGTTGCATTCATCAAAGCCGCAGACGAGAGAACTTATTCGGTAAAAAGATAAGTTTAGTAAATTGAAAATGAAAAATTGAAAATGGAAAATTGTTGTCGAGAGGAAAAACAGCAAAATAAAATGCTCTATCTCCCGACCGTATTCATAGTGCTTTGCAAGCAAAGCCGCATTTTCTTTAATTTTTCGATTGTTTACTTGATACACAGGGTGGTGTAAGGTTTGAAAAAAATACTTCGCAGAAGTACACTTATATATATAGTTGCGCTTGCGTTTATCGGCGGACTCGGCTATCTTGCCTTTGAGCTTGTAACAGGGGCAGACGATTGGGTTGATCAGGCATATAATGCGCATATAGCAGGTGACGGCGGCCTTGCACAGGCAGGAGCGATTTATGACCGCAACGGCACGGCTCTTGCACAGACGGTTGACGGTAAAAGAGTTTATAACGAAAGCGAGAGCGTAAGAAAATCTCTGCTTCATGTTGTCGGTGATGACAGCCTTAACATTTCAACGGCTGTTCAAAGTATGTATCGTTCTCAGCTGATAGGCTATAACCTTGTTTTCGGACTTAATATGCCGGAATCATTGCGTGCCTCTCACGATATAAAGCTGACAGTCGATTCCGCAACCTGTGCGGCTGCTTATGATGTTCTTGCAGCTTATAACAAAAAAGGCGCCTGTGTAATATATAACTACAAAACAGGCGAGGTTATCTGTTCCATAAGCACCATGGCTTACGATCCGCAGGCTCCTCCCGAAATTACCGAGGACAACGAAAGCGAATACGAGGGCGTTTACCTTGATAATGTGCTTTCGTCAACCTTTACTCCGGGTTCAATCTTCAAAATCGTTACATCTGCGGCGGCAATCGAGAATATTCCCGACCTTTATGACCGCACTTGGGTTTGTAACGGAAGTGAGAACATAGGCGGAAGTGAAGTTACCTGTACGGAAACTCACGGAACGCTGACATATAAAGAGGCAATGGCACATTCCTGCAATATTGTTTTTGCAAAGCTTGCCGTTGAACTCGGAAGTGACACAATGACAAAAACTGCCGAGAAAATCGGCATTAACAGCTCCTTTGATGTTGACGGAATTAAAACCGCAAAAGGTTCATATGATGTCAGCGACGCCAATGAAAACCAGCTTGGCTGGTCGGGCGTAGGTCAGTATAATGACAAGGTAAACCCGATGCAGATGGCAATTATCTGCGGTGCAATCGCAAACGGCGGTAAGGCTACAAACCCTACCCTTATCAAAGATGAGTCCATACTCTCCGCACTCGGCATAAACTACAAGAGCAGCGGACAGGAGCTTTTTTCATCCGATACGGCGACAAAGCTTGATGATGTTATGAGATACACCGTTTCGGATTACTACGGCGACAACCTTTTCGGCGGACTTACAGTCTGTGCCAAAACAGGTACGGGTGAAGTCGGCGATGATAAGAACCCTAACGGCTGGATGGTCGGCTACTCAAAAGATGAGGACTGCCCTCTCGCCTTTGCCTGTGTTGTACAGGATTCGGGTTTCGGCTTCCAATATGCCGGTCCCGTGGTTGAGGCCGCAATGATTCAGGCTGCAAAAAGCCTTGGAGCGTCTGCGGTGCAGTAAATTAAAATTATATTATTGAAAATACAGTTTGACCGATTTTTTCGGTACATTGAAAGGAAGAACCCTGATGAATTTTTTAAAGGCTATGTTCGGTAACTACAGCAAGCGTGAAGTTAAGCGTGTGCAACCAATCTGTGACAAGGTGCTTGCACTCGAAGATAAATATGCGGCTATGAGCGAAAGTGAACTCAAGAACCAGACAACAATTCTTAAAGAAAGACTTGCCAACGGCGAAACAACAGACGATATTCTCCCCGAAGCATTTGCAACCTGTCGTGAGGCAGGCTGGAGAGTGCTTGGTATGAAGCACTTCCCCGTTCAGATTATCGGCGGTATCGTTCTTCACCAGGGCAGAATCGCCGAGATGAAAACCGGTGAAGGTAAAACCTTGGTTGCTACCCTCCCTGCATACCTCAACGCTCTTACAGGCGAAGGTGTTCACATTGTAACAGTCAACGATTACCTTGCCCGCCGTGACTCAGAGTGGATGGGCAAGCTTTACAGATACCTCGGTCTTTCGGTCGGTCTTATCTGCCACGATCTCGATAACGAGGGCAGAAAAAAGGCTTATGCCGCAGACATTACATACGGAACAAACAACGAACTCGGTTTTGACTACCTCCGTGACAACATGGTAGTTTACAAGGAAAACAAGGTTCAGCGCCCACACGCATTTGCAATTGTCGATGAGGTTGACTCAATCCTTATCGATGAGGCGAGAACTCCTCTTATTATTTCGGGTAAGGGCGACAAGTCAACAGACCTTTACGCAAAGGCTGACGCTTTTGCAAAAACTCTTAAAGTTCAGCGTTTTGCAGAACTTGATGCAAAAGAGGATATGGAGGAATATTACAAGGAAAACGACATTGATTATGTTGTTGATGAAAAGCAGAAAACAGCAACCCTCACACAGAGCGGTGTTAAGAAAGCCGAAGAATTTTTCGGTATTGAAAACCTTACCGATCCTGATAACCTTACAATTCAGCACCATGTAAATCAGGCTATCAAGGCCAACGGCGTTATGAAGCTTGATGTTGACTATGTTGTCAAGGACGGCGAAGTTATCATCGTTGACGAGTTTACAGGTCGTCTTATGTACGGCCGTCGTTTTAACGAAGGTCTTCACCAGGCTATTGAGGCTAAAGAGGGCGTAAAGGTTCAGAGCGAAAGCAAGACTCTTGCTACAATCACATTCCAGAACTACTTCCGTCTTTACAAAAAGCTTTCGGGTATGACAGGTACTGCTCAGACAGAGTCGGAAGAATTCCAGGAAATCTACAAGCTTGATGTTGTTGAAATTCCTACAAACAAGCCTGTTTTAAGAAAAGACCTCCCCGATTCGGTTTATAAGACAGAAAACGGCAAGTTCCACGCTGTTATTGACGCAATTGTTGAGGCTCACGAAAAGGGACAGCCTGTCCTTGTCGGTACAATTTCAATTGAGAAGTCGGAGCTTCTTTCAAAAATGCTCAAAAAGAGAGGCATCAAGCACAATGTCCTCAATGCAAAACAGCATGAAAAAGAGGCTGAAATTGTTGCTCAGGCAGGTAAACTCGGTGCGGTAACAATCGCAACCAACATGGCAGGTCGTGGTACCGATATCATCCTCGGCGGTAACGCAGAGTATATGGCAAAAGCCGCAATGCGTAAGCAGGGCTTTACAGAGGAGCTTATTGAAGAAGCTACAGGTTATGCGGAAACCGATGATGAAGAAATCATCAATGCAAGAAATACATTCAGAGAACTGAATGACAAGTATAAGGAAGAAATTAAAGGCGAGGCTGAAAAGGTAAGAGAGGCCGGAGGTCTTTACATTATGGGTACGGAAAGACACGAGTCACGCCGTATTGATAACCAGCTCCGTGGTCGTGCAGGCCGTCAGGGCGATCCGGGTGTCAGCCGTTTCTTCCTCTCAACCGAGGATGACCTCATGCGTCTGTTCGGCGGTGACAGAATGAAAATGATGATGGAGCGTATGAATGTTGCCGAAGATATGCCTATTGAGAATAAAATGCTCACAAGTATTATCGAGGGCTCACAGGAAAAGGTTGAGCTTCGTAACTTTGGTATTCGTAAGGATGTCCTCCAGTACGACGATGTTATGAACAAACAGCGTGAAATCATCTACGGTCAGCGTGATCAGGTTCTTAACGGTGAGGATCTCCACGAAACAATCCTCAAAATGGTTGAGGATACAATCGCAACTTCAATCAAGCAGTATCTCCCCGAAGGTCCTGCAGAACATTGGAACTTCCAGAGTCTTAAGGATTACTACGCAGGCTGGCTTATAAGAGATGAATCAAAGTATGATTTCAGCCTTGAAGATCTTGAAAATATGGAACCCGAAGAGATTCAGAAGATGCTCGTTGACGATGCTCTTGAAATCTACAAGGAAAACGAAGAGCTTCTTCCCGAGGAAACAATCCGTGAGATGGAGCGTGTTTACCTCCTCAAGAATGTTGATACACATTGGATGGATCACATCGACAATATGGATCAGCTCAAGAGCGGTATCAGACTTCGTTCATACGGTCAGCACGATCCTGTTGTTGAGTACAGAGTTGAAGGCTTCGATATGTTTGATGAGATGATTGAAAGCATTCGTGAAGATACTGTCAAGATGATGCTCATTATGCCAAAGCGCGTTTATGAGATTCAGAAAAGACAGGATGCAATTGCAGCGGCAAAGAGAGCAGCTCAGAGGGCTGCCGCAGCGGCACAGTCTGCATCCGATGATGAAGGAACTGTTGAACAGTCGGACGCCGTAAAGCAGGCGCTTCACCGTGAGCAGGTTGCTCAGCCTACAGAAACTTCTGCAGACGGTACGGATTCTGTCAACAAGACTATCCGTAAGGGCAAGAAAATCGGCAGAAACGATCCCTGTCCGTGCGGCAGCGGTAAAAAGTACAAGAAGTGCTGCGGCAGAGATCTTTAATATGTTTGCATAAAGCGGTTTGTATAATTGCGATTTAAGTGAATTACATTTTGAGGGGCAGAGAGCAATACTCTGCCCTTTATTTGTGCCGAATTTTCAAGGTATTCGGTGATTAATTTGATGAGATATAGATATTGATTATAAAAATATATCTGAAAAATTCTGCAAAATGCTGGTTTTGGGGCATTTTAAAAGCAGCAATCGCAAAATAATACATATTTCCGCACGCACAGCTTGGAGTAAACCTGCATAAAATTTTTGATATTTTTGAAAAAAGAATTAAAAATCAACAAATTTAGTGCCGAAATTGACTTTTTAACTGCCTGTTAAGGTTGTACAATGGGTATAATTTATCTTAAACACAAAAAATGGCGATAAATAAGTAATAAAATCACATTATGGTCAAAAATATTAAATCGTGCTTGCAGATATGCAAAATAGCCAAAAATATTACCCAAAGTTTGGCTGTATTGCCTCTACAAATATGCAATAAAATATTATATAATTGTATACAAGTAAAAAAGAAGAACAAATTCAAAAAATTGCGTTTCATAATTAGTTGGCAGATATATTGGACTGTCCTATGCAGTTCTGTTTAATTGTACTTTGACTGCCAAAACAAAGTAATCGGCAATGAAGGAGAAGAAAAAATTATGAAATTAAGTAAAAAGCTTTGCATAACCGCAAAGAAAAGCTTTTCTCTTGTGCTTGCACTTACCCTCATGCTTTCGGTATGTGCCGTGTCGGGTATGTCGCTTAATGTGTTTGCGGCAACATCTTTGGATCAGAAGATTTACATTAACCTGAACAAGAATAAGGAATGGAATGGTTTTTCTTCTGTTACATGTCGTTTTGCTCAGGATGACGGCACGGTTCTTAAAACAGAAAAGGTAAGCAAAGATCCTTCGTCGGGAGTTTTTGAAGCCACTGCACCATCCGGTGCAACAAGAATTGAGCTTTCTTCCGGGGTTAATTTTACTCTTCCCGATAAGACTGTTGCAAAAGATTTTCGCCGTATCTATCTTTATAACAGCAATAATACCTATAATGAAGCTTATGCATATTCTTGGGTAAACGATACTGACTTCAACGCAGAGTGGCCGGGTGTTGCAATGACTAAGACATCTTCAGACAGCGATTACTACTATGTAGATGTTAAGTCATCCCATAAAAATGTAATCTTCAGCAACAAGGGCGAAACACAAACAAGCGACCTCGGTATTAACGACTCATACAGTGCCGATAATGCTCTTTATGATGCTTCAAAAAGTCAGTGGACTAACCCGTTCATCAAGACCATCGACATTTCTGGTGCTACGGGCGACACAGAATTTTATCTTTCTACCGACGGCTCGTTCAAAGAAAGTAAATACCTTTCTGTTGAAGCTCCCGACAAACAGTCGAAAGCAACATATAAAAAAGTTTATGTTTCAAACGATGACTGGAAGTCGCTTACAAAGGTTTATGCAACTTTTGACTACAACGATGCCTATGAAGGAACAGTTGAGCTTACAAAAGACACCAAAGACACCAAGGTAAGCGGTTCTGTGGTGTTCAAAGGTGAAATTCCGGCGGGTGCGCTTTTAAGATTCCATCCGAACGAACATAACCTCAACGGTGCATCTTCTGCAACATCATATCCGACAGATTCGGGATATGATGGTTCGGGCTACAACGATAACACGGCTACATATGTTAAGACAGCCAGAGGCGAAGGCTGGACAAAATTCTCGGAAATAGACAATGTAAACTATGGTGCTGTCGTTGAAAATTCATTCTCAGATAATCCTGACATCGTAGGCGTTGACGCAACATACTTTGACTACTGGTCTGATATGGAGCAGGAGAAAGGGTATCTTCAGTGTCAGGGCAGTGACAATATGTATAACCATTGGTATCAGTTTGATAACTTCAACAAGTACATAAGCGACATTGCTTTAGATCATCAATCGGACTGGAAGTATCCTCTCTACTTCGGTAATATGTATAAGGGTGGAGGACACTACGATACATTTAAGACCCACGCAGAAAAACTTACAAACATCAACGATTTTAATGATAACTATTACTATGCAGTAAACAACTCCAACGGTATGGCATGGGGCGACGGTAATTATAACCAGTCCTTACAGGGTCTTATGTACAACACGCTTGACAGTAAGGGCAATCTTCAGGTTGCAAATGGTGTCAAGGCTCCTTACTTTGATGCTGAGGCACTTTCAACCGCTAAATATAATGATGCAAAAGTTAATGATGCAAAAGTTGCCAATGTTTATAAGTCATCTTTCCCGTTCCGTGCAACTACTGACAGTGATGGTGTTACTACTTATGAATTCACTTCAAAAAATGCAACCGATAACATCTACTTTACATGGAACGGCCTCACACCTACAAAAATTAACTACGGTGCGGGCGAACAATTTGGTGTACATGATGAGTTGTCAAAATTCGCCGGTGGACAAGACGGTTATGGTGTTTTCCCATTCAACAATACTCAGAACACATCAGCGGGCAAGGGTACTAACTGTAACCTTAACTATGGCTTTGGTGTCAGACTTGATATAGACTTCAGAGTTCCGAAAGATGGTATGCTTGCAGACAACAAACCTGTAACCTTTGACTTCACCGGAGACGATGACCTTTGGGTTTATATCGGTGAAGATCCAACAGGTGCTAACGCAGAGCTTGCTCTCGACCTCGGCGGTGACCATAAAGAGGCAAGCGGTTCAATTAACTTTAATACAATGAAAGCAACAGCTGACGATGTGTTTGCCGACTACTCACCTTCATCATCGTCGACAAAAGCTACAGTTCCGGATGGTGAGTTTTGGGTTAAGACAGGTGATTATGCTAGCTTCTGTTTGAATGTTTGGCAGGATCCAAGTGTTGCTAAATATAATGTAGATGGATATTTTGTAGACCCTTATGAAACATCAGACGGTTTTTACAAATTCAAAAAGGCAGACCTTGGCGAAAATACAGAAGTTAACTTCTGTAAGTGGAAGAATATAGGTACCGGCGGCACGCTTAAAGCAAACCTTAAGCTTTCAGATCTTTACGGTAAAATGTGGAATGGTGACGGCACTCCGTATACCGGAGACGCTGTGTTACATCATACAAACCTTGGCACCGTTACAAAGACAATCAACGGTGGTAATAAGCTTGATCCTAACAAGACATACCATATGGTAGTATTCTATATGGAGCGTGGTGAGGCTGAGTCTAACTTCTCAGTAAAATTCACAATGACACCTGCTAACAATGACCTCAAGGTTACAAAGGCACTTGATACAGGCGATGTTGTTTCTGAAATTTCAGATGACCTCAAAGCTAATGAAACTTTTGATTATACAATCAAAGAGAACGGCAACGATACCTCCGGTAAAAGCTACAAGCTTACAAAATCAGACGAAAACATAAGCAGTGAAACTCTTTCAAACAGCGGTTTCACACTTAAAGATGATTATATGGCAGACTTTGACAACTCATTCAAGACCGGCAATGAGATGAAGGTTAACGAGTCAACAAAGAGCAGTAAGCTTACATACACAACAAACTGGGAGCTCGTTAACAACAGAGTCGGTTCAACAATCGATAGCGGTTCAACTACGAACTCGGAATTCAAGCTTGTAGATGACAAGGATGACAGTGCTTATGCACAGCTCCAGCTCAACTATACCAACAGTATAGTGACAGCACCTCTTGAAATTTCAAAGGATGTTGTTGGTGAAGACGGTAAAACCGATTACGATACAGATCAGCAGTTTACATTTGCGATTGCTCTCGACTTTGACGGCGACGGTTCAACCTATGATTACAAGACCTATCCTCTTGAGTATCAGCTCAAAGAAAAGAATGCAAGTGGTTATTCAAACACAGCTTACCGCACATCTAAGGACGGTTCGTTCACAATCAAAAAGGGCGAAAGCATTAAGCTTCTCAATATTCCTGTAGGTGCAACCTATAAGATTACAGAGAAAAATGTTATAGGTTATGTTCCTTATAAAGTAGGCAATCAGGACTTCAACGGTACATTTGTCGGTACTCTCGCCGAAGCAGAAAATGCGCTTAACTTTATCAATAAGGTTAATCCTACAAACATTGCCATTTCGGTAAATAAAACTCTTGACGGTCAGGCTTACAGCGGCAGCAAGTTCGTCTATACATTGACAGGTCTTGAATCAATGGATACAACAAAACCTGATGCCGACGGCAAACCTATCAAGACAAACAGCGCAAAAACAATTTCCACGAATTTGGAAACACCTGACAAAAACGGTAAGGTTGAATTCAAAAACCTCAAATTAGTCACTGCGGGTGTTTACAGATTTAAGATTACCGAGGCTCTTGCCGAGGGTGAAAATGCATTCGATTATAAAATGGATACAAACACCTGGCTTGCCGAGATTGAATTGCTTGAAAGCGGTGAAGTAACGGCGGCTAAGTACATTAAGGTTAAGAGCTCAGATATTGAAGACAAAACCGATGCTGAGCTTGCAGGTTACTTCAACGATCCTACTTCTGTTAAAGAAAATGAAGCCCTGTTTGCAAATGAAACAACACACGGAAGCGCAACAGTAAACAAGAAGAATCAGACAGGCGGTAATGTAAGTGATACGGAATTTGCGGTGATGAAGGTATCCGAGGAGGGTATCTTTACTGCAGATGATATCAATACAATCATTAAAGATGCCACAATGAAAACTCATATGGCTTCTAAAAAGACAGACAGCAACGGTCAGGCTGTGTTTGACAATCTGACAATCTTCAAGGACGGTCAGGGCGAGTTTACAAAAACAAACGGTAAAGTTGTATGGAACGAAAGTTCCGACAATTATATAACAGGTACTTCAACATATCAGACATACTGTCTGTTTGAGTACAAACCGTCAGAGGGTTACACCCCGAACTACACACTTTCCTACTTCACACTCCCTGTTAAGGGTGAGTACAATGTTACATATAATTATGTTGACGGTGCAATCACAATGCCTTCGGCAAGCGGTGACGGAATGAACGGTTATGTTGTTCTCGGTGTATCGGTTGCAGGTCTTGCGGTGACAATGTTCACGGGTTACGCAATCTATTACGGAAAAGGTCGTAAAAAACGCAGAGCAGGACGCAGAAAGTAACCCAATATGATTTAACTTGTTAGAACAGGTGATTTTTTAATCATATGTTTCTTTCATAGAAAACCTCTTTGACTGCTACGGACACCGTTGTTAGCCGGTGTCTGCCATGCAGCCACCCCAACCCGTTTAACCATTCGGTTAGAATATAATTACATATATTAAATCAAACACAAAGGAGAAAGTAAAAATGAAAACTACAAAGAAAATCTTTGCAGCAGTTCTTGCAGTAATGATGATTGCTCTCATGATTCCATTCTCAGCAAGTGCAGCAGAGAGCTATTCAGCTACGTACAAACTTGCAGTTGATGCAAATGACACTGACAAAGTCGGTAATTACACATTCAGCTTCTTCAAGATTGCAAACCTCAACCTTACAACAGGTGAGTACTCATGTACTATCACCGACAAAGCACTTGAGGATGCTGTAAAGGGCACATACTCAGATGCAAAGTCACAGCAAATCATCACGGCTTGTGATAACCTCTACAAGACAGACAAAGCTGCATTCGGTACAGCTGCTACAACAATCAGCTTTTCTTCAACAGTTACAGAGGCTACTGCAACAGTAACAGACCCAGGTCTTTACTATGTATATTGTACTTCTAAGCCCGCTAAGGTAACAGGTGTTCAGAGCTCACTTGCTTCACTTCCTTACTTTGATGGTAAAAATTATGTTTCTGTTGACCAGACAGAGCACAACCTTGCTGAAAAGGTTTCAACAAGCTCAGTATCAGTTGACAAGAGTGCTGACAAGACATATGTAGGCGACAACGATAAGACTGTAACCTACACACTTACAGCTTCAACAGCAGGTTCAATCGACAACCAGCTAAAAACGTATGCAATCGTTGATACAATGGATGAAGGTCTTACATTCAACGAGAATTCAGTTGTAGTTAAGTACGACGGCGCAGTTGATGCTCTTGCTTTGGGTACAGATTACTCTATTGAAAAGAACTATACTTACACAGGCAAGAACGGTAAGGCAACTGCTACATTCGCAGTTGTATTCGAATCTGCTACACTTGAATCAAAGGATTTCTATGATGCCAAAACAGTTGTTGTTACATACACAGCTGATTTAAACGAAAAAGCTAAGCTCAACACACCTATCACCAACACAGACGGTCTTGTTTACGGCAACGATTCTGATACAAACTTTGAACCCGGTAAAAATTCACCTGATGTATTTACATACGGCATGAAGGTTGTTAAGGTTAACGGCAATGACACAACTCAGAAGCTTGCTGACGCTGAATTCCAGATATTCACAGACGCAGAAGCTAAAACACCTCTTATAGTTGACGGCAAGAAAGTAGTTGCTAAGACAGACGCTACCGGTGAGGCTACATTTGTTCTCGAAGGCACAATGACAACATTCAAGTTTGATGCTAAACAGACATACTATGCAAAAGAGATAGCAGCTCCTACAGGCTACAACCTCAACAGCTCAGTATTTACAGTAAGCATTGACAAGAGCAAGGAGTATACATTTGTAGGTAACATTGCAGACGGTGACAATGTTGCTGTTGCTAACTACCCTGTAACTGTTCCTAAGACAGGTGGTATGGGTACAATGATGTTCTATGTTGGCGGTGCAGCACTTATCGCTTGTGCAGGCGTTCTTCTCTTTGTTCTTAAGAGAAAGAAAGCAGCTAAATAATTAATCGAATATCTTTATCTTAAAATCTGTGATATGATATATGTAATTTTCAGGGGATGCGGCAACGCATCCCCGTTCTATTTACAGAAGAGCTGTAGAAGCGGATGAATATTTATGTTTATATAATATGTTTTGATGTGATGAAAATTGTGTATTGTCTGTAGGGGAGAACCATTACATTTTTACAGTCGGGCATAATATGTTTTTTACATTACAAACTGTCTTCCCGACATTAATTTTCCATTTTCAATTTTCAATTTTACATTTAACTAAACCTTTCGCTCGGGTATAATATGTTTTTTGACATTACAAACTATCTTCACGAACTGGGACTGCGGCACGCAGTTGCGATAAATAGTAAAATATAGTATAATAACTACGGAACAAAAACACGCAGAAAAGGAAAATTTTATGAAACGAAAGCTGTCAATTTTACTAATAGTTTTAATATTTGTTGCAGGAATCGGCATAATGAGCTATCCGCTTGTCAGCTCCGCAATTAATAACTATGTCAGTCGAAGCAGGGTTAAGGAGTACACCGACAGGGTTGCTCAGATGCCGAGTGAGAAAACTCAAAAAATGTTTGAAGAGGCTGCTAAGTACAATAACAGCCTTTCAAATAATATGATAATTACCGACCCGTTCGACGAAAAGGCTTTTCAGAAAATCGGTGCAAATTATGAGAAAACTCTCAATATTGATGATAACGGTCTTATCGGCTATATTGATGTGCCGAAAATCAATGTTTATCTGCCGATTTATCACGGCACAAGCGAAGAGATTCTTTCCAAAGGTGCAGGGCATCTTCAAAACACTTCCCTGCCTGTCGGCGGTGCAAGCACACATTCCGTAATTTCTGCCCATTCGGGTTTTCCGGGAGAAACTTTCTTTGATTATCTCACTGATATGAAAGTAGGCGATGAATTTTATGTTCATATCCTCGACAGAACGCTGAAATATGAGGTTGATCAAATCGAAGTTGTTCTCCCCTCGGAAATCAATTCCTTGCGAATTGTTGACGGTGAAGACCTTGTAACGCTCCTCACCTGTACCCCATACGGCGTTAATACTCACAGACTTCTCGTGCGTGGCAAGCGTGTCGATTATGACGATACAAAGTATATTGAAACGGGCGAGTCGCTTGCGAAATTTGACAACGGTTACATATTCTTTCTCGGTTACAAAATCCCTTATGCAGTTGCAATCGGCATAATTGTCGGCTTTGTTGCACTTGTTGTGTTTGTGGTTGTATTTCTGCTCAAGCGTAAAAAGAAGAAGTCAAACGGTGCAAAACGACTGAGGGATGACTTGGCTGACGAAAATCAGAATGATTTGGGCGGTGATTCCGATGATTAAAAAAATACTTACGGGTGTGGCAATAGCAATGCTCGTTGTCGGAATAGGTCTTGTCGCATTCCCCCCTATATCAAATTTTATCGGAACACAGATTTCAAACGGTGAGGCTGACGGCTTTGATACCCGTGTTGAAGAAGTTGAGGACGGCTCTTTTGAACAGGCGGTCAAGGACGGCAAGGTTGACGAAGAGGGTTACAAAATTGACAGGGACGGCAAGCGTACCTCCAAACAGCCCGTTGTTTTCAAGGCTGACCTCGACAGACTTTTCAATGACAGCGTTGCCTACAACAAAAAACTTGAAACAAACCAGTATGAAATGCTCCGCAACGATACCTATTCACAGGCTGCCGTCAATCTTGAGGATTACGGCATAACCGACGGCATTTACGGTTATGTTACCGCCGAAACAATAAATATGCGTTTGCCGATTTACCTCGGTGCGAACAGCTCAAATATGAGCTACGGTGCGGCACATATGAGTGCAACCTCATTGCCGATCGGCGGTAAGAATACAAACGCAGTCCTTGCAGGTCACACGGGATACATCGGTCGGATTTTTTTTGACAACCTCCGCAACCTCAAAATCGGTGACAGGGTTTCAATCACAAATTATTGGGATACACTCAATTACAAGGTCGTTGAAACCAAAGTCAATAAGCCGAGCGAATCAGGCGACTGCTATTTGCAGAAGGACAGAGATTTGCTCACGATGTTTACCTGCATAAGTGACGGCAACGGCGGTTTTGACCGTTACTATGTAATATGTGAGCGTGTGTCATAATTTACAGCAGACTGCATCACGATGCAGTCTGTTTTTTTGTTTAAAGACCAATTGTTTAAAACAGAAATGACCGAGTATTTTGTCTGTCATTTGTAATAGTTAATATTTGAAAAATACGCATATATTGCTGTAAATGCCGAATTTATTTTAAAATTATTGACATAAGAAAAATAGATTGATAAACTTAGACAAGTATTAACAATTGAGAGGTATAATATGAAGTTGAATCTTCCGAAAAATCAAAAGTATTATTATTGGACTGTTATAGATTTGCTCGCTTCATCCGCAAGCAAGCATTACAAATATGAGTTCAATAATACAAGCGGTGAAGATGCAACTGTTTTGCAGAAATATGTTGTCGGTTCGGACAGATAAACAATAAAAACGGAGGATAAACAATGAAAAATATAATTAAAAAAATATCTGCAATCGCAATGTGCGGTGTGCTTACCGTCGGTTCGGTTCTTATGACAGGTGCGGTAAGCGAAGATGAAAATCACAAGGACTTTGAAGTTACAGGTACAACGCAGAAAATTTCAAACAATCAGCTTTTTGTGACAACAACGGGATACACTGAAAATACCGATAAAAATTTCGGTGCAAAGTTCAGAACAACCGAAGAAAAGGATTACGATATATGGTTTAAGGATTGTATCAATGCACCGAGATTTTTAAATCTTCCAAAGGGCGAAAAATTCGTAAAATATATGATGACGCAGGGGCACGGTTATTTCGGTAATGTTCAGACATTCTATAAGTTTGACAAAACAGGCGGTGAATATGTCAAGGTGAAAATTAAGCTTTCCGATTTTTCCCGTCTGTTCAATGAAAACGGAACAATGACTTCTGAGCTTAGCGACGGTTCTTACAAGGATTTTGATTTTACATACGAAGATTTCGGAACTGACAGCATCGGTGTTAATTGCTATGCGGAATCCGGCGCATATGCGACAAGCGGAGGTGCGGTAACATCCTTTGCTCCCGATAAGGACGGCTATGCCGAAATATATGTTTCAAGACAGCTTGGCGTAGATACAAAAGTAATGTCATACCGCTATTGCAGACTTAAAGACGGAGCTCATTGTGATTACGGAATAATCGGAGATACTCTGGTCGGTTTAACTTGCGGTGATACGGATTTAAGCGGATACATTTCTGTTACTGATGCAACGCTTGTTCAAAAATATGTTGTAGGTATTGAGGACTTTGACAAGCTTCAGCTTTTTAACAGCGATGTAAACGATGACGGTGAAATCAGTGTTGTTGACGCAACCTTGATTCAGAAGTATATTGTAGGGTTGAGTTAAATAAAAATTTCATGTAAAAGCAAACTGACGAAGTAATGGTACAATCTTTTTGATAAGACAGATTATATATTATGTCGCAAATTACACACAACTTACACACAACTTCCATAACATCACATAATCTTATTTAAACATAAAATTTAATCAAAACGGTTGTCCGATGAACATCCCTGCTGATTAAGCAAAAACAGTCGGGAAGACAATGCTTTGCATTTTGCAAATTGTCTTCCCGACTTTAATTTTACATTTTTAGCTATAAAGTTTTGCTCGGGCATTTTATTTTCGCCCTTATAAATACGGCTCTATGTCAATGGTTGGGGTAGCATTAA